>ENA-OUOG01002078-OUOG01002078.1-marine-metagenome-genome-assembly--contig:-NODE-2078-length-21555-cov-4.861952_pt1 | contig 21555 bp, 17 predicted proteins | sample MGYA00248635_ERZ508505 | MGnify/ENA primary metagenome ERZ508505 (study PRJEB26176, sample SAMN06267871) | marine metagenome | isolation source: Saanich Inlet, British Columbia, Canada | place: Pacific...
AGTGCAGTGGACATTCCCACAATGTGACCGCCAAAAGATTTAGCCATTTGCACTTCCGCTGGCGTTTCGTAGTGGGGCCCGCGGAATTGGACGTAAACACCTTCATCGAGGCTTGGATCGATTCCTTTAGCTACATCCCTCAGCCGGGAGGAATACAAATCCGTAAGATCAACAAAGCGTGCGCCTTCAAGGGGGGAATCCGCAGTTAAGTTGATATGATCCTGGATTAGAACGGGTTGTCCAGGCGTCCAAGTGTCCTTAATTCCGCCTGCTCCGTTGGTCAGCACGAGAATGTCGGCTCCACACGCGGCTGCCGTTCTGATGGGGTGAACGACCGATTGGACTCCTCGATTTTCGTAGTAGTGAGTGCGTGCGCCAATAATTAACGCGGATTTTTTGTTCGGCAGTCTGATTGACCGAAGTGTTCCGGAGTGGCCATCAACCCCGGAAACCGTAAACCCGGCAATATCCTCTGCATTGATGATTGAAATGGGACTTCCAAGCAGATCTGCAGCTTTGCCCCATCCGCTTCCCAGAACAATCGCGATGTCGTGGCGCTCCACTCCAGTGATGTCACGAATCTGGTTGGCGGCAAGATTTGCCCTTAGCGTGCTCTCGTTCACGTCAGTTTGCTTCCTCCTCAAAAACTTTTTCATCCCCTCGTCAGCCGGAGAATCAGGCCGAGAAGCTGCTAGCGCTCGGATGGAGATAGTCAGGGGTGACTAGCCAAAGTTTGAACATTCGCATGCCTAAACTACCCCGTTTGGTCCTCAATAACGTTGGTCAAGAGAAAGTCTGAAAGATCTCGGCCAATTTTCTCCCAAGACAGCTGAGCCGATGCGCGAGTCGCGTTTTTCGAAATCTCAATCCGCTCAGATTCAACCAACCGAGTCATCCTCTTAATAGCTCCTGCCGAGGCATCTGGATTTTCCCAGTCTGTTGAGAACCCAAGATTGAGATCTCCAAGCCAATTTGTTTCATCAGCGCTTGAATAGAGGATTGGTTTGCGTGCGTTTATGTAGTGGGAGAGCTTCACGGGACTCGTGCCATATTGAAATGTTGGGAGGTTACGGTGAGGAAGAATCAGCGCATCCACATTGAATAGAAGATCGGCGATGTCTGCCTCCTTTTGGGGACCGAAGTCCGTCAGTCGATCCGCAAGGCCGAAGCGCGTTAGTAGGTGTTTGAGAAATTGAGTTTCCGAACCCGAGCCGATTAGGTGGAGTTCCAGCCGGAACTCGCGCAACGAGGCTGAGGCTTCAGCAAAAGCCTTTGCGACACCCTCCCAGGCGTAGATTCTGGCGGTCGAACCTACGTATCCCAGCACAAATCTAGTTTTTGACTCGGCCCTGCTCAGCGTTGTCGGGTAGGTCTTATTCGAGTCAACTCCGTTAGGTAGCCAGGCGAAGGGACGCACCACGCCGCGTTCAGCATAAAATCTACCCACTCCACTGAGCGGTGAAATGATTGCCTTTGCGCGGCGGGCAAGAAATAGGTTAATTGAGCCGAGAGCCCGATCCGCTAGCCCCTGCTCCCTCAAAACCCCCAGGTCAACGAGAGTCTCGGGCCATAAATCACGAACCTCGTACACAAAGATGGCGCGATGAAATCGAGAAAGCACCCAGCCGGTTAGTGCCGCAAGGGGGTGGACAGTTGACCCGATTATGACCCTCGGTTTAGAGCCTTTTTCCCTGATCCCAGCGCGTAGCGTCCTCCATCCGAACGCAATCATGCTGACAACCCGCATGAGTTCACCAGAGCGATAGGGAACTGTCTTTATGATCAGACCTTTCGCTAAACCGATGTCAACCCGAGCCAGGTTGGACGCCTTGAAGCGCAGCAATTGAGAATCAAGGCCACTTGGATGCAAGGTGCTGCCGCAAAACAGAGTTACATTCCAGCCCCCCGCTGATAACGCTTGGGCGAGATGCCAGTGACGCCCTTTGCTTGAGTCTTTCTGCGGGACCGACGCATGGTCGTTGATAATCCAAACAACACGGGTAGCCCTGTCAATGACTCCGCTGTCATTCTTGCTCAAAGAACTCTCCGATTACCTCGCAGACGTACCTCGCGTCGCTTGTGTTCATGTGCTCCCCAATTGGGAGGCTAAGGATCTCTTGGGCCAAACGATTCGCGACCGGTGTTCCGTCCGCCGCGCAGTCATTTCGGTAGGCCTCTAACATCGGCAAAGAGCTTGGGTAGTGGATACCAGTTGCTACCCCTGCGTTTCTAAGATGCTCCTGAAGCCCGTCCCGCTTCTCTGTCTGAACTACATAGAGGTGCCACGCATGAACGCTACCGTTGGCGAGGTCTGGAACCGAAATGCCCGGCAAGTGGCTGAGGTACTCGGAGTAAGTTTGGGCAATTTGTTCTCGGCGGTCCCGCCAGCTGGGAAGATGTCGAAGCTTTACAGATAAGACCGCAGCCTGAAGCGCATCTAGTCGACTGTTTCGACCCTCAAACACATGATCGTATTTCTCCAAGCGACCGTGGTTTGCGATCATCCGGCACTTCTTCGCGATCGCGGCGTTGTCGGTGGCGATCATCCCAGCATCTCCGTATGCTCCTAGCGTCTTTCCCGGGTAAAAACTGAAGCAGGAAACATCTCCTACGGACCCCGCCGGTTCATTTCCAAAGCGGCTTCCGTGGGCCTGGGCGCAGTCCTCAATTACCGTCAGCTGATATTTTTCTTTCGCCCATCGCAATTGCTTCGGGTCGATCATCTGGCCGAACAAATGAACTGCGATGAGCGCCCTCGCTTCACTCAGAAATTCCTCAGAGATTCCTTCGAGGTCAATCAGGAATGTGTCTGCTCGCACGTCAGCAAAAACTGGGAGGTGGCCTGACCGGCTCACTGCCTCTGAAGACGCAATGTAAGAGTTGGCCGGAACGATGATTTTGCTTCCGGGTGGCAGCGCGAGCGCCTCAATCGCTATCTCAAGTGCGTCAGTCCCATTTCCAACGCCGACGCAGTGCTGAACGCCTATGAACTCACTGAACTCTGTTTCAAAAGAGCTGACCCGCGGACCTCCAACGAACACCGCCTCTTCGAGTACTCCTGAGACGGCTTCGAAAATTTCAGACTGGATTGAGGAGTATTGTTTATGGAGGTCGAGAAACGGCACCTTAATCTTTTCCAACTAAAACCTCTCGAGTAATCGTGCGGGATTTCCAGCGTACTTCCCCGGAAAGTCAAGATTTCGAGTAACCACGGCGCCGGCTCCAATTACAGCATCGTCACAAATTGTCACTGGCAAAATCGTCGCGTTCGATCCGATCGACACCCGACTTCCAATTACTGTCTTCCTATATAGGTCTCGGTTTCCCCCTGCTGGTTGTCCGGTGGAGAACGTATCGTTTACAAAAACTACGGAGTGGCCGATGAAACAGTCTGCTCCGATCGACACCCCCTCGCAAATGAATGAATGAGACTGAATTCTCGTGTTTTTCCCAACTACGGCACCAGTCTGTATTTCAACAAACGGTCCGATAAAGCACCCGGACTGAATTGTGCACCCGTAGAGGTTGACGGGGGCGACCAGGCGCACGCCAGAGCCAAATGCCGTGTCGCGAATCGTAGCTTGCACCGTAACTGGTTCGCTCACTCGGTTGCTGTCCTAAAATCCCGCATCAAAACTTCCTTCCGAGAATGGGCAGAGATTTCTAACGCTTCCAAAAGTTCTACGACCCTGAGACCTGCCTGCGCACCAACCGACTCAGTTGGAACCCCTGAGAGGGAGTCGCGCACAGACTTATAAAATTCGGTGTGGCCATAGCCGTAAACGTCAGGCGGTGTTTCTATGGCTATATCCGAGGGATTGTCGACTCCCGGAACATTCCAGGTGTCGATTCTGTTCATTGAAAAACCACCGACTACGACTGATCCGCGACTTCCGAGAACAGACACTGAGCCCTCCAGATCAGAAGGTCTCGTCGCGGTCGTGGCTTCAATCAAACCCCGGCCTCCGTTCTCGAACCTCAATATTCCGAGAGCAAGGTCATGCGACTCGATGTCTGCGAGCACTCTACTCTGGTCCGCTACCACGCTAGCTACGGGCCCCATCAGCCATAGCAACATATCAAGGTGATGGCTGGCCTGATTCGCCAAAACCCCGCCGTCAAGCGCGACTGTTCCCCGCCATGGGGCAAGGTCGTAATAGTCTTGCCGCCTTGTCCACCGAACCCTGGCCGTCGCGAGGAACGGATTCCCAAGAGACCCACTGTCGAGGGCAGACTTGAGCGCAACAGTTGCCTTATTGAACCGGTTCTGCTTGACAACGAACAGCTTGACATTCTCTTCTTCACACGCGGCAACCATTGCCTGCGCATCGGAAACAGCCAGAGCTAGGGGTTTCTCAACAACGAAGTGCTTGCGATGCCGTACAAGATCCCGCACGTTCTTCGAGTGGTTTCCGCTCTCGGTTAAGATTGAGATTACATCGGGTTCGACTTCTTCAATCATTTTGTCAGCGTCGAAGAAAGCCGGAGCTGAATACTTTAGGCCGAGCGTGTGGGCTTTCGAAACTGTGGTGTCGCAAACGCCAGCAAGCTCGATTCCCTTGATTGAGCCCGAAGTGAGGACCGCAGCGTGCCGCTCAGCAATGCGTCCGCTCCCGACGAGTGCCACCTTCATGGGCTCAGTCTATTGCGAGAGGGGCTAACGTGGGTACACTCCAAGCCGTCGAGCTAAGTTAAGCAATTGTCGGAAACTGGTATCCAAGAACTCAGAGTTTGGGAACTCCCGAAAAGATGCGGGCTTGGTTCGGAGAATTTCAGCAAGTTCCCGATTAGATAGGCCGAGTTTTTTCAAAACCAGTGCTGTGTCGGCGCGCAAATCTTCTTTGGGATAGTGGTTTCTCTTCAACTCTTCAGCGGCCTCAGCTTTGGAAAGTTGACCAGACCGTATGAGGTCCGAAAGGTGCATGTATCTCTTATCAATATTGAATTTTTCCGGCAGGAGAAACCCTTGTACCCAGCGGGTGTAAACGGACTCAGAGTGTTTGCTTGAGTATTCTTGCCATCCCAGGCGGTTTTTCAGTAGCTGAACCGCCTGGTGTTTATTGAAATCGGCATAATTCAGCAAAGAAATACTTCTAATTTGCTTAACAAAAGCCCATCGGACCAACCCAACTTTTGTAAAGTGGGGAAATCTTGAAGGATTGGGATGACCGCCCAGCTTCCATACCGACTTGATGTATTTCCAGTCGGCATGTCCGTATGACCAATGAGGAATGGATGATGACTCACTGGCATAGTTCATCCCGGACAGGATTGTTCGAATTCTGAACTTTGACGCGGTCTGCCAGAGGCTGGCCTGGATTGCATGGTCGCTTGGGATTTCGACATCTGGTACCGATGCGATGAGGAAGGCTTTTTGTAGGTCATGGAAGGTCTCTGCGTCAAGCACCACAGTGTACAAGTCCAATTCGAGGCCTTTGACCAGCTTTTCCACGTTGCTTGAGGCAAGCTCAGAATTCCACCCGTTGTCAATGTGCACGCACAGCGGATTGAGTCCCAGGTCGACTGCCAGGTACGCGAGGTACGAGCTGTCAACGCCGCCGCTGAGTCCTAAGACGCAGTCGTAGGGCGATTTGGTCTTGCGGCGCCGAATTTTTAGGGCCTCACTGGCCAAAGCAGCTTGCCCTCGGACAGCTGCTATCCGCACCCGCACATTCTTCTCGAAGGTGACGCAATGCTGACATGCTCCATCTGAAAAGGTGAGGCGCGGGTCAACAGTTTCCGACATTAGGCATTTTTTACATTCTGTGGCTTGAGGCGTCACAGTTTCCCCTCTACTTACTTGAACATTGCCGATCGAAACTTCTGAGAAGCTTCAGCTCCTCGGGGCGCGGGTAGGTTATCAACACCGCGTCGTGCGGGCCGTGAAAAACAAAAAAAGCACCAGCGGCTATTGCGTCGGCGCCGGCATTCAGGCCAGCGCGAACATCGGTCATGCTTCCTACCCCACCCTGAACCACAATTGGGACGTTCGTTACGCGAGCAATCTCACTGATGAGTTCGACGTCAAGGCCAGATCGAGTTCCTTCGCGGTCGACATTCGTCACTAGCACCTCACCAGCGCCACATTCGACAGCACGGGAGACTAGATGCTGCCATCGGTCCTTTCGGAAGCGAAGGGCTTCTTTCTCTCGGGGTTGCCAGTTGCCCCGCCAGTCCTGCCTGAGGTCGATTGAAAAAACGACGGCCTGGGAGCCAAATCGGTTTGCCATCTTTTCAATCAATGATGGATTCGCTATTGCCGCCGACTGTATAGAGACTTTCTCAATTCCGATGGAAAATAGCCTACTAGCGGTATCAACTCCAGAGATACCTCCGCCGAAACATACGGGCATCGAGGCTTCCGAGACGACCTCTTCCAAAAAATCCAGGTTTGGTTCCGCCTTATTCACCGTTGCTGTTATGTCTAACAGAAACAGTTCGTCTACTCGCTTATCGTTCAGAATACGCACAGCGTTAATTGGATCGCCGATGTACCGGGGATCGGCGAACCGTTTCGTCTTCACCAGCCTTTGGCCGTCCAGCAAAAGAGCGGGAATTAGTCGTGGCCTAAGCAACGAAAAAATTTTCTAGAATGCGTCTCATCAAGAGACTTCCGTAATGGTGACTCTTTTCGGGGTGAAATTGAAACCCGAACACATTTGCTGAGCCAACGACGGATACGAATTCGGCTCCATGACGAGTCGCCCCAAGCTCAACTTCGGGGTGAGAATTCAGCGGGTAGAAATAAGAATGCACGAAGTAGAACCTGGAATCTTCTTCAGCTACTGCCTCGTCGAGCCAACCCAACTTCTGTTGAAGAGGCCGCACAGTATTCCACCCCATGTGAGGTACTTTCAGCTTGGCTTGTTCGGGCGCATCGTCAAATCTGAATTTCTGCAACTTGCCGGGCAAGAGGCCCAAGCCTTGCGATGTGCCCTCTTCGCTGCCTTCACAGAGGAGCTGCATCCCCAGACAAATGCCAACCACCGTTTGGGAAGGGTTCAATGATGAGAGGGTTTTTGCCCATCCAGAAGCATGGAGGGCCTCCATTCCAACATCGAACGCCCCGACTCCAGGAAGAAAATAGAAGCCTGAAGCCTCGACAGGTTCCCTACTTTTAGACCACGGCATTCCAATTCGGGTCAACAAGTTACATACACTTGACGTGTTTCCGATGCCAAGGTCAATAACTGTTGCGTTCCCTACCACAGCAAGCCCCTCGGCCTAAGGTTTTGGACCACCATTTTCGCCAGGGGATTTAGCTCAACATCCAAGGACAGCTCCCGGGCAGCGGTATCCGTGTTTTGCTTTGCCGTTCTGACGTCGGCGGCGTCAATCGAGTCTAGGAGCAGAAACAGCGATTGGGGGGTGAAATCTGAGGAAAAGAAAGCACAGTCGTAGGGGCTCAGCGTCGAGACAACTTCTGGCGAGGGTGCAGAAATCACACATAGGCGCGCTTGGATGAATTCAAACAGCTTGTTTGGAAGCATGAACTGCTGATTTTCTGAGACGGGAGGAATCTGGAGTATACCGGCGTCATAATCCACAAGGGTGTCCACAATGGCTTGGTGGGGGACCGGCGCCAGAACGCGCACATTAGTCGTCCTCTCGCTCAGTCTGCGCAGCCGATCTGTTTCCTTACTCGGCATTAGGTACAGGTCTAAAAGGTATTTCGCGGGCAATCGGCTGACCGCGTCAATCATCTGGTCAAGCCGCCTCTCTCGGTTTGCGATCGAATGGTGGACGAGCCTTATCGGCTTACTTGTCGTGGGTTCAGGTCGAATGTCACGGAATTCACTGAGATTCCGTACAACGAGAGACTCCACGCCGAAACGCTTTTTGTACAGTCGAGAAATGCCCACAGAAACAGTGACGATGCCGTCGCATTGTGCGAGATATCGCGCGCAAATATCTGTGACGTGGTTGAGGCGGGCCGCTCTGTTGATGCGGGTGGAGGGAAACTGGGCCGGGTAGAACTCACGAGCGTCAAATATCACGCGCTTACCCAGCTTTTGGTTTATTGCAGTAGGCAACAGTCGAATGTCTTCAACCAATACAACGTCGTAATGGTGTTCGAGAACCCCAACAAAGCAATCTGTGATTTGCTTTGAAAACCAGCCCTTTTCTGACCCCCCAATCATTCCCGCCCCTGACAACAAGTAGAGGAGGCGGCGGGTGAGAGAGCTTGAGAATGGTGCGATCGAAATTTTTGTGCATTTCACTGGAAAAGATTGAGAAAAGGGGAAACCCAGTACGTCTACTGAAAACCCCATTTTTTCTAATAGTTGGGAGTGCTTACGTGGTCTCGGATCAGTCGAGGCATCGCTTAGCGACATGACAAGAGCTCTAGGATGCTCGTCACCCATTCTGTTTCCTCCCCGCCGGATTCGAAACACGCACAGTCCACAAACCCTTGAGTTTCTGGTAAGCGGGATAAGCCATGCTGAAAAGTTTGTCTGTTCGCCACTCTGCGTGGCTTCTCGCTGGCCTCGCAAGGTAGGAACGCAGCTCTTCTTCGGTCCAGCCCATCTTCTTCAGAAAATACAATCGGTCCGAGAGAGCTTCTTCTTCGGTCGGGTAGGGAGCAGTGGACAACATGGCTAATCCCTCCGCGCGGGTGATCTGACCTGATAACACCAGTGCTGAGAGGTGAGGTTTGCGCTTATCAAAACCGAATTTGACGGGCAAGATCTCAGCTTGGTAAAAGCGGGTGAAAATATTCTCGTAGTGCTTGTACGGGTATGGTTTGTATCCGTACAGCCTGACAAGTGATTCGGTCACTTCTCTCTTGTTGTACATTTCCCGGTCCAATAGCGGAACCCACCTAATTCGGTGAACGAGGCGGTCTACCACGTACTGCCAATTCGAGTAGAACGGAAAGGATGGAAAATCCTTTCTCTTGGCATTGCAAATTGCCAATATGTTGGTCTGGTCTCGTTTATCTGTAGCCGCCCACTCCGGAGGCATCTGCACGCCTTCGGTTGCATAATTTGACCCGCTAAGAATGTGCTTCAGACCGTGCTTTCGGGCGTATCCAAAACAAACCCCGAGCATCGCATTGTCGTAGAGAAGCTCCACGTCTACAACGTCACTATCGAAGAAGGACTGCATCATGTTCCGATATTCCGACCAGTCGATAACGTGAGTTACCAAATCAACGCCGAGCGAGCTAACTAGTTGTCTGATGTTGTTCGAAGCAAGCTCGCTGTTCCAGCCGTTGTCCATGTGGACCGCCAGCGGTCGAAGGCCGAGAGACACTGCTCTGTGGAGGACCCAAGAACTGTCTAACCCGCCACTCACCCCAACTATGCAGTCATATTCGTTGGAAGACGAAGACCTCTTAATTGCTCGAGCCAGATCCTCCGAGGACTCAAGACGTCTTGACTGGCCGAGACCTGTCTGACCGAAATTGTCGCAAAAATTGCACCCGGTTGGAGAGTTGCGAAAAATTGAGGCGGTGTCATCCATCAGGCACGTGCGGCATTCTCCAGATTTGTCGGCGTCGTTCCGACTGTTCGTTGCTACCCGCTTTTTGCCCATGCTACTAGCGACCTCTCTAGGTCTGGGTTGTGGCTTAAATAAAGTGATTGAACCCCATGGTAATCGACGTAGCGAGAGACCTGTGCTTTCAGTTCGTCCTCGGGCGCGTAACCCCCGAATGGTTTCGAGGAACTTCGCGGGTCCATTTCATCAAAGACTTTTCCTTTCGAATCACAAATCATCGAGAGATAAAACTGCGCCACGCTGTCCGGTGACCAATGTTGCGAGTGGAATGTCGCGAGTCGCTGGCCGACATCTTCCCTCAAACCCCGGTCCCGAATAATCTCTGTAAGTGATTTCTTGAAGTCGTTGCTGTGAGAAAGATATATTGGCGGTAGCACCAGATTTTCGCGCGAGAAAAGGTCTGGGTCAATCGACCAACTTGACGAAATCACGGTTTTCCCGAGCCGGCCCGCTTCAATTGAAAGCACCGATGCAACGTTGTCGGTGTACAACTGATCGACAATAATGTCAGCGCGCCGAATACTATCTAACGTCTCGCTGTGTGTGCCTTTGGAAATCTCGCGGTAGAGGATTGGGAGGCCATCGTCAGCGAGAGCCACACAAATGTCACGAATTTGCAGGCTGCCTTTGGCGCGCACGTTAGACGTGGCGTGCAACACCGACAGCGTATTATTGGCGCTTGACTTCTGGCTCTGCTCCGAGGGGACATTACACGGGAACCCGATAGCCTCGTGGAGCAAGACTGGTCGGGTGAAGAAGTGCGATATTGCCCTCCAAACAACAATACGGTCGGCAATTCGCTCGGTGCGATGCGCTAACTTTGCTTGTCTTCGGGCCGTCCGCGCTAGCCGTCGCATTTCGGAGGAGCCCTTACCCGATCCCAAAGCCCCATTTATATAGGCGGGCCGAACATCGCTTCCGTGGAACACAACGATTAGCTGACCTCTTCGAAATCGCGTGAGTAACTCTGAAAGCCTCGGGGGGACTCCCACGTTAGGTCCGCTTTGGATTATTCCGTCGTACAGCCTGAGTCGAAAAGTCAGCTCATACAGAACTCGGATAGCGAAAGCGATTCTCCAACTGTGACTGGCGAGCCGCAGAGCCGTGTGGCGCCAATGGCCCACGGTGGTGTCCGCGAAAAATGCGAAATTGGAAGGCGGTCTGCATAATTTTGGTTTCTTCAACAGGGTTGTGCGATAGTCCGGGAAATCATCGCGTGCCAAATACTTAATCTCCGACCCGAGACGGCTGAGGGAGTCACCGAGTGAAGTGCAAAATCCAGCGGTATCAAGACCGAGGAGCAAAATCCTTTGGGTGCTCACCGTGATTCCCGCTTGACCTGTCAACGAGTTCGAGTACGGAAGAGTAGGAGATCAAGGCCCTGCCCCAGGACCCGCTTTATCAGGCGGATCAGGATGCGTTTGGGGCGAGTTGACTGGATCCCAAGGTACGCGTCCAGCCGCGAGCGAAGCCTGAGGACCCGTCGGTCCCGTGCCGTCGGGAAAATTGCGGCCAATGTGGGGCCATAGCTCCCGAGCTCCCACAAATCTTTCTTGCCTGGAGTGTGGCCGGAGGCACCATCTAGGTAAGAAAAAGTGGATACCCAAGAGGGCTCGTCAGAAAACCAAACGCGGTCAAAAGTTAGTGAGATTAACGAGCGGATGGGATTCTCCCTTGCACGGCTTCGCGAGTGAACGTCGTGTATGAAGATTGCCTGAATCACTTCGCGGTTGTCGCTGCGGACGAGTTTTTCAGCGAGTCTTAAAGCGTCTGGACCCTTCGGCCCATCGATCAGTACGACCACAGGACCCTCAAACTGCGCGAGGTTAGCTGGTAGCCACCGAGTGGAATCCGCAACAACGTATGTTTGCGTTTCACTCGCTGGTGCTTGTGATTTTGCAAACTCGAAGTCGGCCGAATTCTCTATCTCGAGCGATATCTTGGTCGTTCGGGGCTGATACTTGTTGAGCACCAGCGTCGATTGTCCTCTGGCGACCCCGGACTCGACGATTGTAGAACATTTCAAGTTTCTAGCGACATTCAAAATCGCATGCATTTCACTGTTCAGAATCCCACGAGCTTGAACTTGCTCAGAAGCAAGACCCTCGAGCCAAGAGGCCTTCGTCGCTGACTTCAGCATCCAGTGGGCAACCGCTTCGCGAGATGTCTCAAGAAAAAGTTGCTCCCACCTCGCAAAGGTCATTTCTGAGTCAAAACCGTTTCTCACCTCGTTGGGCGCACCGTCATCCATAATCATCTGTTGCATCCAGTGCTTGACGTGGATAATCCTTGTTTCATTGAGCTCAAGCCCGACAGAGTTGGTGTTGTTTAGTATTTCGCACGGCATTCCAACCAGCCGCAGTTGTCCCGATTGCGTCGCCACTGTTGCTCCCTTTTTCCAGGAGTGATCCTCTGCCCAGCGAGTTGAGATGATTTCGAGCATTGCGAGTTGATCTGCAGCGCCGGCGATGTCACGGGAAAGCTCACGGCGCCGCGGGTCGGCTAAAATTTGACCTGTCTTTTCCGCCCACAACTGGGTGAAACTCCGGAGCTTGGTTGCGTCGCGAGCAACCAACACGCCCGTGTTGAGTGGCCATCTTTCGTCCTTGTGAGTGAAAATTACGTCAAATTCCCCGGGGAGGCAGTCCGGAATGTAGCCCGTGACGATTGTGTCAGCGTCAAGCGCTACAACCAGGTCAGCTCCGCCGACGTGGTGAAGAACTTGAGACCAGAACGTCGGCTTTGAGGCAATCGCTAGCTCCAAGGTTTCTGCGCTCTGGTGGCTGCTCGTGTGAAAGGACGCCTGCGGAAATTGTCCTCTGAGAATCTCCACCTCATAATCGGCAACATTGACCAGCGACACGTGCGCACGTGACGAGGGGTGGTGTCGGAACGCGCTGGCCAAGCTCACAGTGAGATACGGAATGTAACTAGTCCCATCGCAGTGGTAAACAAAGACAACCGAGGGAAGGCCAGATGTTAAGGAGGGCATTACAGACTCATTTCAACTGGTGGCGATTCTTCAAGTTACTACGGAAATTCATCCCAGTTCCGACGTTTCCGCTCCCCATGCCTGATCGAACCGAGGCATTCCTGATTAGCCATGCTGCAAAACTGTCCCACGCGGCCCTTGAAAGAGCACGACGACTGGTAATTCTTTTCCGGCTGAGAACTCCCGCAAACTTTACAAGCCAACCGATCAGATGAATGACGTTTTCGAAGCTTGGGACAGCTTCGATTCCAAGCTTTTTGCAAACTTTCCTGCGTTCAGCGCTTCCAACAATCTGCTGATTGATGGCCTTGGCCGGGTCAACTTTCTTGGGAGAACCTAATCGGACTAGGGTCTCACTTGTGCTGTAAATCTCGGTTCGCACAAGCAGTCGGCTCCAGAGTTCAAAATCTTGGGCGAAGCGTAGATTCGTGTTGTAGGGGCCCCTTTCCTCGGAAAGAACCTCTCTCCTGAACATCACGCTAGGGTGCGCGATCGGGTTGCGAAAGAAAAACTCAGCTCGGAAGTCTTCGCCCCGGGTTGGGAAGAGCGCCTCGTTGGTGTTTCCATTCTCCCAGTGAACTTGGCTACCTAGAACCCCAAGTTCTGGGTAGCGCGCAAAGTAGTCAAGTTGCGTCGAAAAGCGGTGTGCAAAAGAGAAATCATCCGCGTCCATTCGAGCAATAAAAGCCCCATTACTCTCAGAGATTCCCGTGTTGAGAGCAGTCGAAATTCCACAATTTTGGCCAAGCTCAATTAGTCTTATGCGAGGGTCTTCCATGGACTTGATCGCTTCGACCGAGTTGTCTGAAGAACCGTCATCCACCACGATTATTTCTATGTGTTCATGGCTTTGGAGACAGATGCTGCTCAACGCAGTCACAACTGTACTCTCGTGGTTGAAAACGGGGATCACGCATGAAACGAGCTGGTCAGCTGTCAGCATTTTTGTTGCCTACGCGCTCGTGTGCCCTGGACGCGAGCCTCCCAAAATCGTTTTCGATAACTTCTCTAGTCAGTGCTTCGAAATCAGGCGGGGACGGAATTTCGAGATCATCGGGTGCTCTGCGGTCTCCCACTTGGTACGTTGCAGCCGCCCTCTCGGCGCCCCTCGTCTTGTAGTGAAGAAACTCTCCCAGGAACCGATCTGTGCTCGATCCAATTGGCTGGTTCTTCGAAAGTCCATGTTCAGGTCGCCAAATTTGTCGAGTGGGAAAGAATCTGATGTCAGACAGCACTTTATGAGGAGTGTTCCAAGTTCGAATATTTGGCGTAAGTTCTATTAGCGTCCTTTCGCCCTTGCGTTTGACGATAACCTCTCGGGTAAGGCCTCGATCAAAATCCGCAGAACCATTTAGACTTCTCAACTTGGCAATCGCATCGCGGGAGAAAAATTCGTCTGCGTCAAAGGTCGACACCCAGCTACCCGGTTTGAGATGTTCGGATTTCTCGAGCATAGAATTGAACGTCTCAGCCTGATTGAGTCGGTAGAGCGATGTCGTTCGGAACTGCGAGAGCAAGGAAAAGACAAAGGCACGCGGAACGTCCGTCGTCTTCGCCAGCCAAAACATCAGTTTGGCCAAGTGGGTGAGCCGTGTGGCACGGACGGCAGGAACCAGGCGGGCGTTGCTGCGTTGCGCTACAAATTCCTGAAGAGTTTCGAGGGTTCCGTCCTTTGATTGCTTTGGTAACGCCGGGTCAAAGCATCCATCAGACAACAGGATTTCCGCTGGGTCGATGGCTTCCAGTTGCCGAAGGCTTACGTCTAGGAACTGCCTCTCGTTCCAGAAGCTCGCAAACAAAATCAAGGAGCTGCTGCGAGGGTCCACTGCCATCAACCGGCTATTTTCTTCTGAGGACAACAAAGTCGGAGGCCAAAGACCCGACGATGCCTGCCTCTCGATCGGCGATACTCATTCCGGGGGCAAGTTGAATCTGGAAGACCTCGAAGTCTCCGTAATGTGGGATTAGCGAGAGGAATATGTCTCGATAACGCTCGTGGGGCGCGGGCTTCTGTCGCTTGCCCAGATCTGCTTTGAGAGGGGTTTGCAGCACTACAAACTTTTCGGCCATTGATAAGCAGGCCCGGAGGAACCGTTCGTAATCCTTGTCATCAGTAATGTGCATTAAAACCTCGAGAACAAGCACCACCTCGGCGCTAGCGCTATTGCCCTGCACCTCAGTTACGTGCGTGAACTTACGTGAACCAGTTTCGCCCCATTTTGCCTGACAGTAATCGATGGCAGGTTTTGCGAAGTCAATACCGTGATAGTTGATTTCGGGGAGGGAAGGAATTATCCCGCCATTCCCGCATCCAATATCCAACACCTCCCTGAGTTGGTGCTTCACGAGGAAATCTCTCACAAAGTTCGCCTTAAACGCGAGATTGCGCCCTGCGCTTCCTGAACCGCTATTGCCTCCGCTTCGGTACCGTTCAGTCCAGTATGAACTGTCGTGCACCGTGCCAGACCAGGTGTCAGGCCTCCCCGCCATGATCCAGCGGGCTTTCTTGATAAACATTGTTAGGGTCAGCTTTGCTCGGGAAAACGACATGTTCTGTGCAAGAGTACTGCACCCAAGGCAAGTTCTTTTCAGTTCTGGAAAGCGTCGCACAGCAGTTTCCAACAACTAGTCCAATAGGGCTCCTTTTTGGGCACAAAACTCGGAGCCCGATCTGATGTATATCCGGGTTCTTTCACCCTCAAAAGCGAGAACGAAGTCAGTCTCTTCTCGAAACACCTTGGCGAGGACGCCTGCCTGTGAAAGCGAAAGGTCTTGGTCTGAAACCATAAGTTTTCCGTGCCGGGGCCAAATGTAACGTCCTGGAATGGAATCGTTGAGCACTAAGGCATCGGATTGCTCCAGATCCTTCTCCGTTACTTCCCAACCCCAGGTGACGTTACTAAATTCCACCGGCACGTAAGAATACCGAGCCAGAAACAGAGGCGTCTCGGGAGCACAGCGGTCTGCGACGAAGCGACCAGCCGAGATTCTACTGTCAGCGGGTGAGGCGTGGACGGCTCCCACCAGGGTCTGAAAGTTTGTAGCAAGCAGCATTGGGCTGATGATAAAAATCGCTGTGAGACCAATGTTGACTCTTTTTCCGAGAGGTTTTTGCCGACCCAAAGCCTCCGCGGCGACTACGGATACGAGAATCAGCACGATCGGCAGGAGGAAGATAAAATATCGGCCGGCTCGGTAGTGGACGGCAACTGCCAAATAAGCCAAGCCAAGTAACAGTGTAATCCCAGCCGCGGCAAAAACGGGAGTCGAAGTCATCCTTTTTAGAGCCCCAACCAGATTCCGTTGCAACGCAAGGGCAACTATGACAATAAGCAAGAGCAAGAAGAGGAAGCCCGATTCGTTGTACACAACCGGACCCCAAAGCAATGGGTTGGGAGAAGCTTCCGACCCCCACCCATAGGAAGTTTGTCTTGACATAGTTTCTATGCTCTGAAGAAATTCGAGTGGCTGCCAGAGGATAGAAAAGTTCGGTCCGCCGAAACCGACCAGACAACCAACGGAAAAAATGAGAGACGCCCGCAATATTTTTCGACCGCCTTCGCGCCAACTACTTGCTCGCCACGGGGCGTGCTTGGCCACTTGCAGGGCGACAAAAAATACCAAAAAGAGGCCTGCTTGGTATTTTGCGCCGATCGCGAGTCCGAGAAAAAGCCCAGCTAGTAACGTGGGAAAAGCGGTGTCCCGGCCCAGACAAAGCCAAAGGAAAATCCCAATTGAGGCAACCTGGACCATGTCAGGGTGGATTTCGTATGTCCAAAAAAATACCGATGGGGAGGCAAAAAAAGAGACAACAAGTGTCCCCGAAATGAGAGACCGCCCGATGAGCCGCTGGGCTACGGAGTACAGAGCCAGAATCCCGAAGAAGACGAAGATTAACTGGGTTGCTTGTAGCGAAATTGACGCAAGTTCGAAGTCAGATTTACCGGGCATCAAGAGCCTTAACGGCATACCGAGGAAAAAGGCAAAAAAATGTTGGGTATTTCCGTAAAAGAAAAAACCATCTGAAAGCGGAGACCCGTTGGCCCACATCGCTATTAACCGCTCGCTTTGGAACGGGCCGTCTGAGTCAAACATGTACGCCAAACGGTGGTCGCCGTAACGCTCAGCGCGGTACCTGAGCGCCCAGAAGAGAAAAAAGCTCCAGGTGACGATCAAGAGGATCGAAACCACTAAAGGCTGACGCGGCGCAGAGGAGAGACCACCGCTTAGGGCGTAGCGCGCCACAAAAAGATTTTTCATGAAAGCCCGTTTTTCGGCGTCGAACATAGGGGCCTCGTAGTGCTTTCGGCTCTTTGCAAACAGGCCCCAGGTCTCTGCGGCTTGCTAAGGCTTTTGAAATGCGGAATTTCGCATGTACTCCTGAACAAACGCGGAACCCTTGGTCAACTCCCTCAGGCTACCAGCGTCTGCGATTTTCCCGCTCTCCAATACTAATATCTTCGGAGCCCATTGAATAGTCGAGAGTCGGTGGGCGATGACAATTCGGGTGCACGGGAAGGGTAACGTGACGATGGATCGGCTCACCTCGAATTCGACCTGCGAGTCTAATCCGCTTGTGGCTTCATCGAGGACGAGCAAACGCGGTTGCGGTAGGAGGGCTCGGGCGAGTCCTAATCTCTGCATTTGGCCACCCGACAGCGCGTCTTTTTGGGCACCTATCCGCGAATCGAGTTGATCGGGGAGGTCGGTGACAAAATCGTGAGCGCCAGCAAGATCTAAGGCTTGCCAAATTTCCTCATCTGAAAACACTCCGGGCGTCTCTCCCAGGGCGACGTTTTCTCTGACGGATCCCTCAATCAGCTGCGTCTTCTGAGGAACGTAACTCACCGCGCCCGGGTTAGCTCGGATAAACTCCGCGGGGGGGACGCCGGATAGCGTGACTGTCCCGGAATCTGGCGTATATAGTCCCAACAGACAATTTACGAGAGTTGATTTTCCGGACCCGGATGGCCCGATCAGAGCCACCATGTCACCAGAGTCAACAGTGAATTCGACATCCCTAAGCGACAGGAATTTCCCCTTGTCTTCCGGGAATGAAAAGCATAGTGAGTCGACGATAACCTGAACACCTCCTGACTCTCCCGGAGCTCCGGATCGAGACGAAGCTGAAAACCTTGTTTGGCGTCCGCTGGTCCATTCTGCGCTGGCTCGGACGAGCTCTTGAGCGTCGAGTGCAGCTGGCCCGTCGTACTTTAGTTGCATCACCGCGCGCTGAATGGGGAGGATCGCGGTAGCGAGCCGAAAGGAACCCAGGAAAAAAACAATGAGGATGAGCGGATTTTCAAGCGTGATCACTCCGAGGAAGAAGAGAGACAATGTTGCAAGCGCACCCAACAAAATACCCGCCTCTAACGCGCTCCTGGCGAGGCTCTGCAAGCCTGTAACCCGAGCTGTGGCTGTGGCTACTCGCGAGCGCTCTCCGAGGAATTTGCGTAAGAAGAAGGAGTTGCGCTGTGCAACCCGCAACTCTTTTGAGAGCGCGGTCAGGTCGCCGACGGTGTTGGCCGCCTCGATGTAGCTCGCGGCATGGTTGCTTCCCGCCCGGACGATAGCAATTCGACTCAGTACGTGGAAGCACCCAATTATGAGTCCAAAGTACAGCGTAATGCCTAGTCCGACAGCCCAGTTCGATGCCAGAAACAAGGCGACGATGAGGCCCGACAACACAATTTCTGTGGCCAGGACCACCCCGTTTCCCAGGACGGTCGAGAAGGCGATATTGGTCGACCGAAGCACCGTCCATTCGATGTGGGACTTTGACATCGCGCGGAACGTCTCGTACTTGGTCGTGAAAATGTATTCACTAACAATTGCCGAATTCTTGGATTCGATGCGCGCCAGAAGCTGAGGTCGCAACCAGTTCACAGACACTGTCAGCAATATCTTGAGCGCGAGCAACGTCAGGAGCAGAGCCACAGCGAAGACCGGTTCGCGCAAAAACGACAAGGTGAGGAAGCCCTCGACGCCAGTTGAACCCCCTTCAATTGAAGATGCTGCAATAAGCCCTGCGCCCAGGATTATTACCACGTCAAGGAGATTTGAGACCGTTCCCCCGACCATTAGGGCTGCAAGCTTCCAGCGTTCAGGGGTGTTGAGCAGCTGCCAAGAAGCAAAAAAAATTTTGGCGAAATTCATCGCAAGTTCCTGCCTGGATTAGATCTAAAAAGCATGCGACCAACGCTATCGCGTGAACCGTTGCGTCTGGACAACCATCGATCGAACGACAGCTTTTCCCTAAACAGCGACGCGTGGAAGTCTTGGTCTCACTGATTGGAACGGTCAAGGTGAGCTACGGTTTTTTCCTCACTAGAAAAGCCGTTTCAACGACCTCACAGATTGCCGGGGTTGCGGTCCAAGAGTTTTGGTGAATTTGGGCTGCGAGCGACCACGCTCTTCGGTTTTGCCAGTACAATTTGAGTTGCCCTCAAAGCCTGTGTCCCGTCCGGTTCATTGTCTTCGTTTAGTTTGTTAGGGATGAGGAGATAATGAAAAAAGCTTCTCTAAGCCCGCTGCGGGAGACTCGCTACCGGCTCGGGGCCCTCTCTTGGGATACAGCGATGTGGATGTTGTCATTTCCGTTGGCCACTGTTCTGCGTTACGACTTCGATATACAAAAGGTTCAGTGGGTGCCAGTATTTTGGGCTTCTGTATTCGCCCTCTCGGTCTATCACATCAGCGCTCACTTCCTTCAGCTTTACCGAGGCCGTCATGTAGTCGGTTCACTCGATGAACTGGTCGCCATAGCGGGCGCGGTGGCTGTCAGCACTGCCATCATGTCCGCTGCGCTCTTTGTGCTTGGGGTACAAGCTGGGGTTCCGAGAAGCGCGGCCCTGATCGCAGCGCCAATAGTTCTGGCCCTGTCTGGGTCCCTGAGGGCTAGATGGCGGATTTCGAGAAGACGAGACCTCTTAGAGTCCAACGCTGGGAAGAGAGTTGCTGTCTACGGTGCGGGTTTCGCTGCGGAAGGGCTGATCTCTCAACTGGTCAACAGCCCTGACTCGCAGTACCAGCCTGTCGTCGTACTCGATGATTCGCCGCTCAAGGAAAAGCGATCGATTTGTGGGGTACCAGCTGGAGGGCCATGGCAAAGCCTGCCCGGTCACGTTGTTAGGCACCGTCTGAGCGCCGTGATTGTAGCTATCCCGTCAGCATCGTCCGAACTATTGTCGAGAGTTTATGCGGATGCCTCCGAACTCGGGTTGGAAGTCATCGTACTGCCGGCTCTTTCCGAATACCTTGCGGGCCGCACAGGTACCGCAGATCTGCGGCGTTTGGACATTCAGGATCTTCTAGGTCGGCAGTCAGTTGCACTTGACCCCGAACCAATCCGGATGATGATTCGTGGAAAGAGAATCCTTCTCACAGGTGCGGGGGGTTCAATTGGAGTTGAACTTGCTCGTCAAGTTGCCAAATTTTCTCCGAGCTCATTGACACTAGTAGACAGGGACGAAACAGGCCTCTTGGCAACAGTTACCGCGGTTTCGTCAGACGGGAGCGGCCTATCTCCCGAGACCTATCTGGCAGATATACGTGACACTGAGGCGGTCTCAGAGTTGTTTCTTTCTCGAAAGCCCGAGGTTGTTCTTCACGCGGCGGCGCTCAAACATGTCTCTTTTCTTGAGGCTTTCCCCAGAGAAGCTTGGAAGACCAATGTGGAAGGAACGCTTAATGTTCTCGCTGCCAGTGCGGAAGTTGGCGTCTCAATTTTTGCAAATATCTCTAGTGATAAGGCTGCAAACCCCCTGAATTTTCTCGGCAGGTCCAAGAAGCTGGCGGAACAACTTACAGCCTGGTTTGGCGTTACTTCGAACAAGCCTTACATCTCTGTGAGGTTTGGAAACGTGCTGGGTTCTCGAGGATCATTAGTCCCGCTTGTTGCTGACCAAATCGACTCTGGTGGCCCGGTTAAAATCACTGACAAAAAAACCACCCGGTACTTTATGTCGGCTTCAGAGGCTTGTCAGCTGGTTCTTCAGGCTGCCGCTGGGGGCGTTCAAGGAGATGTCATGGTGCTCGATATGGGTCAGCCGGTGAAAATTGTTGAAATTGCAGAGAAAATGATTGCACTTTCGGGGAAAGACGTGTCCATTGAATATGTGGGCCTGCGCGAGGGGGAAAAACTTCATGAGGATTTATTTTCGAACGATGAGACTCCAGGGCCCTCCTTTCACCCAAAGATATTCAGGCTGACCAGCAGCCAATTAGACCCAGCAAATTTGGATTCTGCCCGATGGGTGTAGGTCCAAAAATTTTTCTCTCTCCGCCGGATGTAGGAGCCTTGGAGGAGCAAGCCGTAGCCCGTGCTGTGAGGTCGGGGTGGGTTGCACCTTTGGGGCCTGAGGTTGATGCTTTTGAGGCTGAGGTAGCTGCTTTCACAGGTGTCAGTCATGCGGTTGCACTGAGCTCGGGAACGGCGGCCTTGCATCTCGGTCTGAAGGCCCTCGGAGTCGAGCCGGGGCAAGCGGTCGTCACATCCACAATGACCTTTGTCGCAACGGCAAACGCCATCGCTTACAACGGTGCTCACCCCGTGTTCGTCGACTCTCTCGGTGACGGCACTCCTGATCCTCTTCTGATAAAGACGGCTATTGAAATTGAGCAGGGAGCGGGAAGGAAAGTTGGAGCCATCATTCCTGTGGATATCTACGGTCGTATGGCGAGCCATTCAGAAATGCTTTCAATTTCCGAGAGCTATAGGGTCCCTGTATTGGCCGACGCTGCCGAATCCTTGGGTTCCTCCCGCGGGGGCATAATGGCGGGATCTTGGGGCGATGCTGCAGTACTGTCCTTCAACGGAAACAAGATTATGACCACATCGGGTGGTGGTATGTTCCTTACCTCAGACCCTGACAAGGCGAATTACGTGCGGCATCTTGCTACTCAAGCTCGGGATCCCGCAGTTCACTACGAACATAGTGAACTTGGTTACAACTACAGGATGAGTAGTGTTTGCGCGGCGTTGGGTAGGGCTCAGCTTGCCCGGCTACCGGACATGATTAGCCGGCGTAAGGTTCTGCGTACTCGCTATGCGGAGTTCT
>ENA-OUOG01002080-OUOG01002080.1-marine-metagenome-genome-assembly--contig:-NODE-2080-length-21546-cov-4.264381_pt1 | contig 21546 bp, 14 predicted proteins | sample MGYA00248635_ERZ508505 | MGnify/ENA primary metagenome ERZ508505 (study PRJEB26176, sample SAMN06267871) | marine metagenome | isolation source: Saanich Inlet, British Columbia, Canada | place: Pacific...
ACATGGCAAATCTATCCATGCGCATGCAAGATACCCTGTCAGAAATTCGTCATCAGGCCAATGAAGCTTGGCAAGGGGCGGATGATCTTTTGGCCGAAATGGAAAAAACTCGAGCTGAATTAGTGGCGGATGTTCGAGGACAAATAGAGACGATCGCCAGCGAAACCCAGAAGCGTCGACAAACCATTATGCAAGAGCTCGAGGAGCTTGAAAGCCAAAGCCTAATGGCGCGCGATGAAATGGAAATGATGCTGGTAAAGTTAATAAAACGGGTAATCAGAATTGTTTCATAGGTAAAGAGACCGGTAAGTTTAACATATCTGGATCGTGTAATTGTTTTATAGGTACAAAAGCAGGTGAACACAATACACACGGTTCAGCAAATGTTTTTATAGGTCTTCTTGCTGGACAATGTAATTTTTCTTATCCTAACACATCAAAAGGTAGTAGTAATGTATTTCTTGGCTTTGAATCAGGTAGGAAGAATAGATTTGGAAAAAATAATGTATTTTTAGGAACACAAACTGGTGCCAGTAACCAAGATGGTGATAACAATGTTTTTCTCGGTTTTCAATCTGGACAATGCAATGTTAAAGGTGGGTACAATTGCTTTCTTGGTTTTCAAACAGGTCAATGTAATCAATCTGGTTCATATAATATGTTCATCGGATATAAAGCGGGAAGATATAATACACATGGTCATTGTAATGTTGCCATAGGAGTTTTTACAGATCCAGATGATCCAGCGGTACCACCTGCTGCGGGTGGTACTCCTGCTGCTAGCGCTAATACATTTATTGGTTTAAATGCAGGTGGGTCAAATACAACAGGTAGCTCAAATGTTTTCATAGGTGTAAACGCAGGTCGTTTTAATGTTTCTGGTAACGAAGGTTTATTTCTTGGAGTAGGTGCGGGTGAATCTAATACAGTGGGAAATTCGAATGTATTTTTAGGTGTAAATTCTGGTCAATGTAATACAACAGGTGAAAGGAATATAGCTCTAGGTTCTTCAGCTGGTCTATCCAATAATGGTAATGATAATGTTATGTTAGGTACAGGTGCTGGATTCTCTAATTTAGATGGTAATGATAATGTTTTCATTGGAACAAGTGCTGGGTTCGCAAACGCTGAAGGTAACAAAAATGTATTTATTGGTTTTGAAACAGGGTTTAATAACGCAGAAGGTGAAGAGAATGTTTTCTTGGGATATAGGGCTGGGTTTGCGAATAATGAAGGTAATAGAAATGTGTTTTTAGGGACAGAAACTGGTTCAGCAAATGTGGGTGGATGTAATAATGTATTTCTTGGAATGAGAACAGGGTTTTCTAACACAGGAGGGTGCAATAATGTTTTTGCTGGAAATGAATGTGGTTTTAGTAATGTTGGTGGGTGTAATAATGTGTTTCTCGGTGTTCAAACCGGATACGCAAATGCTGCTGGTAATGCTAATGTGTTTTTAGGTTATCAAGCTGGATTCTCAAATGCTCTTGCTAACAATAATGTCTTTCTCGGAACACAGGCTGGATTCTTTAACGCTAACGGAGATGATAATGTCTTCTGTGGGACTCAAGCAGGGTTCGCTAATGCAGCGGGTAACAGTAATGTATTCCTTGGTTTAGAATCTGGAAGGGAAAATGCAGCAGGGAATAATAATGTATTCTTGGGATATCAAGCTGGTGCGAATAACTTAGGTACAAATGTGATAGATCCAGTTACAGGTGCTCTAGGAGGAAACAATAATGTATTTTTAGGACTTAGAGCTGGGGCTACAAATGGTGGTAATGGTAATGTATTTCTTGGTTATCTTGCAGGTGAACAACATGCTACTGGGAGTGATAATATACATCTAGGAACCGAATGTGCTGTATTTTCTGGTGGTAATAATTGTATATTTTTAGGAACAAGAACAGTTCAAAATGGTCATGGTGGAGAAAACAATATAATTATGGGTAATCAGGCTGCTTCTTCAATGAACTGGGAAAGTGAAAACAATGTTATACTAGGTAATAGAGTAGCATTAGCGGCAACTCAAAGAATAGAATCATCTGTTATGATAGGTGATGAAACTGCTTTAAATTTGAATGTGTCTTGTGAGAATAATATATTTATTGGTCCTAGAGTCGCGCAGAATTACGGAGGTGGAGATGATAATGTTATTATTGGTTTTGAGTCTGGAACAAATATGAATGGTGGAACTAATGTTGTTTTAGGATCAAGATCAGCAACATTCGCTTCAAATACACAAAATGTAGTCATAGGGAGTGATTCAGCTCAACAAATGCAGGGAACTAGAGCTGTAATAATAGGTACATTGTGTTCTCAGAATGCCTTACAAATACAAGATTCTGTTATAATAGGTGCTGGTAATTCTTCACTTTCAACATTAACTACAAATACTGTTGTTATAGGTTCTAACTCTCTTAGTGGAGGAATCCCTCAGACACACAATAACTCTATTTTAATAGGAACCAATTTAGGCACAAACTTAGGTGTAAACGGTGGTGTTGTTCTTGGACCTGGTGTGTATAACAGAAATATCATCATGGGGAATGATTCGAGTACAGAACTTAGAGGCGACGAGAATATTTCTATAGGAAATTTTGCATCTACAAGTTTATCTGGTAATCAAAATATTATGATGGGTTCAAATGTATCAGAGTTTATGTCCGGAAACAATAATATTGCTCTTGGTTCGGAATCTTTGAGGTATCTGGATGGAGCGAATAATATTGCGTTAGGAACTAGAGCGCTGTCTTGTATACCATTGTCAGGTATAGTTACAGTAGCTGGTGCAGTTTTACCACCTGCTGCAGTATTCTACTATCCACCATTTTCAAATACATATGTAGAAGATGTTGCTACGGGTTATAGTCTACCAACATATACCTTTACATCAATTTTACAAGGATGGCAAACTTTGGGATTACAAAATAATGTGTGTTTAGGTGAAGAAGCAGGAGGTAACATGGGTTTTGGAGAAGAGAATCTTGTTATTGGGAATAGAGCATTTAGTAATTCTTTTGGTGGAAATAAGAATATTATATTGGGTAATGGAACCGCACCCAGTATAGGTTCCATAAGTGACGGTGGAAACTTTTACGCCCCAGAAAGAAACATTATAATAGGAAACACTTCTCTTGAAACTACAACTCCAAGAGATAATTCAGACAATTTCCCTGCATATCTTGACAATAATGAATCATTTAGACCAGGTACAGCATACGCAGCTCAAACTTATAACTTTGTTCCAATGGATAATATTTGTATAGGACATGATATTATACATGATATTGGTATTGGGCACGATTGTTTATTCATAGGTAATGGAATAAAAAAAGATTGGGTAAACACCGATACACCATTTATTAGGAATAACAAGAATGGAAGACCATCTACAGAAATGACATTCGGAATAGGAAAAGGACCCGATGACAGTCAAAGATGGATACAGGGAAACCAATATTATGAAATTTATTTTTGTTTACCATCAGAAGAATATCCTGGAGACACTGTAAGAACAGGGTCAATTTATTGGGATCCTGGAAGAAATTCTGGACAAGGATCTTTACGAGTATATCATCCCGAAACCGAAACCTATCATGATATCAACGCAGAACCAGATTTAGGAACACTCGCATATCTACTTTCTCCTATTACTTCCTCTTTCATATGGACAGGTGTTGTAGTAAGAGGTTTTGGAAGGACATTCTTAGATGTTCCAGGTTTAGGTTCTATACCTGCACTTCAGAGTATAGTATCATAATATATCTTAAGAGTTTAAAGGTTTATATTTTATTATCAAATAAAGTAAAATGTCGGGTAATTCGTCACTCCCAAATGCAAATTTACCATTTGGACAGATTAGAACATATAATAATTTTAAAGACAGTATATCCAAAGAATTAAAAGAGTTTTTGATGGAAAATACTATATTGGATAAAAAGAAGCCAACAGAAGTAACTAAAAATTTTAAATCGAATTTGAGAGTATTTTTAAGAAAAGAGATTGAAAAACATTTCCCAGAAGATTACAATTGGACATACAAACTATGTATAGAACTCATAGATGATTGTCTCATACTCAAAAGTTCATGTGATATGTGTCCTGTAAATACCGAGGAACTGACAAAAGAAGATAATTTGAAACAATTATTTTTCAATGTTATAATGAAAAAATTATTTGATTATGAAACCGGTGTGATGCCTAGATTGTTTGGACTAAAACCTCTTGTTGATCTTACTACTTTATAAAAATCATAATATATTATAATGAAGTACTTATCTCCTATAAGTGGATTTGAATGGACTTTTGAAGATCATGCTAGAATTTTCAATGATAACATTCAGGGAGCAAATTGTTATTCTTATGCTCTTAATCATCCAGAACCAAATGGTAAAAGACCTCAAAAATCTGTTCCTGGGGATATAACAAAGAAAAGTTATCCATTTACTGACTGGCAAAGCTGTGGTGAGGCAATAAGAAGGATTGTTGACGATGGAAAAACTGTAGGTAAAATGTATAGATTACCAACTGTTATTCATAAAATACCAGGGAACTTAAAGAAACAAATGGCACTTAAACCACCTCCTGAATTTAGGAAATTTGTATTAGTTGTAGAAACCAATGAAGAAAAGAATGGTGTACCAACTGATTTTCATTTTTATGCTCAAAATAAAATATTAGTTGACCAAATATATAATATGAAATTATCTGGTACTGGAAAGTCTAAAATGAAGAATCCCTATATTCAATTAAATGTTAATGCATTTTGTTCTAAAGAACATTTAAAAAGATCATTGAGAAATAATAATGAACCCAAAAACGATCTTGTTTATAAAGCTTTGATGAACAATAGAGGTTTAGTTAATGTTATGCTTCACGAAAGTATAATTCCAAATTATGCACTCGATTTTATAGTTGATCCATGGTGGTTATTAGATTTACAAATTCATGAAAGAAATAAGGCAGCTATAAATAAGAAAATAGCATTCATAACAAAACAAATAAAATCAACGAACATAGAAGATAAAAGAAAGAAAAGGTGTATGAAAATACTTCAACATGCCAAAAACCAATGTTTAGGATTATTAAACGGTTCTAGAAAACTCATGAGTAAGGGGAGAGTTATTGGTATATGGAGTCATAAACTAGGTTGGGGTACAAAACCATTAAACACTGATGGAAATATGAAAATTTTATTCAATCCAGCATTAGCTTGTAGAAATCATGGTGGATATGATTATGATTTAACATGCCAGGCATTTTTATTAAGAACTGGGTATGGACATAGTAGTGCGTGAGAATTCGATTGAAAAAGAAAGAAATTATTTTAATGGAACAAGCATCTCTTGAAGAATTAAAGGTAAAACCTCATATTATATACTATAGCAAAAACTCTAAACCAGCGATGATTCTGTTTGATAAGATAGAGAAAGATGAAAACTTAAGTATATTGTTTAGGCCTATATGTGTTGATTATCAGGTTATAGAACATCAGATACGATCTGTTCCCACATTGATCTTGAATAAGAAAGAAATGATAAGTGGTAAAGATGCATTTGAGTGGATAGAAAATAATCAAATTAAAGAATTTGATTTATCATTTTCTCAATATTCAACTAATTTTGCAAATATAGATGATAGTTATATGGCAAATGGATTTGAACAATTAGGAAATAATAATTCTATGACTGTAAATGATAATTCATTAAATAATAAAGATATGCAAGTACAAAATGAAACAAGACAACTGATGGAAGTACTAAAGGAAAAGAGATCTAACGATGTACCCGCACCAATTCAAAGAGTTTAAATGTTTATTATTATTAAGAGATGTTGCAATATCAGGTCGATGGTCAGACTTTTTATGAACCATGGAAAACCTTTACGAGTAAGGTATCCTCATCCTCTAATGTCACATATGTTATAAACCCTGACCAAGCTATTAAAGTAGATGACACAATTATTCAGGTTCCAACAGGAGTAACATTAGATTTTAACAATTGTACACTTGATTGTTCTACAACAGTTATATCGAAAAATAATGGTACAGTTAAGAATGCAAAAGTTTCATTCTTTGACTACACTATTGATAATGAAGATGCTTCAGCTGCACTTTTTTGTTGTATTAACGAAGGTAAATTGGAAGAAATACATCTTAAGATTGATACATTCAATATTAAACAAGCCAATTCAAGTGTAGGGTGTATAGTGGGTTATAATGTGTCAAGTATAGGTAAATGTAGCGTTACTCTTCTCAATATGGTTAATGTTATGAACTCAGAAAGGTCGAATTTCGGCCTCATCTGTGGTACAAATTCGAATGGTAATATTACTGATTGTAAGTCTGAAGGAGGTAACATATCAGTGAACAGTATAGAAATTGCTAATATAGGCGGATTGTGTGGATATTCAACTAACGGTGTATTACATCAAAATAGTGTAAAACTCAAATCACTAATGTGTATGAGGATAAAAAATGGAAATATAGCAGCTGGTGTTGGATCTTGTCATGCTACTAAAATAACAAAATTAACATGTGAATCAATTTACACTTTAAGTACAATCAATATGACTGGAATATGCCATGTTGGATGTCTAGTTGGTCATTTAAACACAAAATCGAGTTTAGAATTTAGCCAAATGAAAGCTATAAGTAACATATATTCTGTGTCTTGTGAGAAAGTTATTACAGGAGGATTAGTTGGTTTAATGGAATTCGATTCATACTGTATGCAATCCGATATAAAGTCAATATCTCTCTATCATTCAGAACAATGCAAATCTAATCATTTCGGTGGTGCTGTAGGTTACAATAAAGGATATATTGAAACAATAGAAGTAGGTGTCATGTTCAAAATAAAGTCATCTAATATTGATACAGAGAACCATATAGGTGGTGTAGTTGGAACAAACTATGGAATGATAAAAAACTCTGTTGTAAACAAAATATTAGATATAAATACATCAAAAATAAACGGGGATAACAATGTTGGTGGATTGTGTGGTCATAATTCTGTTCATATCAATGCATCAAAAGTTAAACACATTGAAGATGGACAGATCGAAGGTTATAAAATAAATAATGCAGGTGGGTTAGTGGGTCTTAATGAAGGAAACATAAATGATTGTGTAATAGATAGAGCATGTGATATGATATGCTATGAAGGATTGGAAAATAACAGTGGTAATATATGTGGTCATACACACACAGACACATCATCTTGTAAAGCAAAAACATCTAAAACTCCAATAGACAATGGAAGATTCATGAATAAAGAGAATGTTGTCATAGATACATTGGAAATGAAAGACGAAGATACTGATGAACTTAATACTTTGACCAAAATGTATTATGAAAATGTAGAATTCAATGAACCTATAAACCACCTTAATACATCAAATGTAACAAAATCTCAATTTGCATTTTCTGGTGCAAAGAAATTCAATCAACCTATTGATGATTGGGATACTAAGAGAATAAATAACATGACTGGGATGTTTAAGGGTTCAGGCTTTAATAAAGATGTGAGTAAGCTTGACTTCACTGGTACATCTATGGATGGAATGGAAAATTTATTCAATGGTAGCTACATGAGTAGAGATAACATGGGTTCCTTTTTCGGAAACTTATACAGTACTCCAAAAATGTATAAACTTGGTACTCTTCCAAACATACCTAAACCCCATTCTTATGAATTATATTGTCTCTCAGTGTTGACGAATATGTTTGGTACACAATATTCACCTTCTGTAGATATGAATACAAATTGGTTAAATGAAAATTTATCAAATGTACATGTTGGATTGACAGAAGAAGAAACAGAGGAAAATGGTATGATTGTAAGTCTTTCAAAAGAAGAAATAGATGGACAATTTAAGGGAAATAAATTAGGAGTTGCCACAAAGAATCTTAAAGTCAAAGGTCAGGTAAAGGCTGTTTTAAAACTTTGGAGTAGTTATTGTTATAGATTCAAACTAAAGGGTGCAATGAATTTTGAAGGATATGATTTGTATTTTAGATACACACCATCTACTGGTAGATTTATGTTCGACTCTCATGGTAACTTTGAATCTCAAGCTAGAAATATGCCAGTTTACGCAGATAAAGAAATGACTAAACCAATGAAACATCTCAGTCAAGGAACTTACTTTTATATACCAGTCTGTTTGAGTAATGCTAATGATCACTGTATAAGTATAATGCCATTTGATTATAAATATCGTAATATATCAAGTGATAAAGTTGGAGTTTTAAGTTGTCCATGGGTACAATTCCCTAATACCGAACATTACGATACTGTCAATATTTTACAATGGGGTAAAAATGCTTTTCATTCGATGTCAAATACATTCGATGGTTTGAAGAATGTAATAACATCACCAAAAGCAGGTGTGCCTAATCTTAAATATTGCAGAACTCTAAAAGAATGTTTTAAGAACTGCGTATACACAAATACTGATGTCAAACTTTGGAATACAAGCAGAGTCGAAGATATTTCTGGTATGTTTTATGGATGCGAGAATTTCAATGTCGATATAGGTAATTGGAATACCAGTAAAATAAAAGATATGAACTCATTTTTAAAAGGAGCAAAAGTTTTCAATCAAGATATATCTATGTGGGATGTTTCAAAAGTCACTAATATTAAAGAAGCATTCACAGGAACTGATACATTCATCAAGAAACATCTTTTGAAATGGCCACAATTATATACACGAGAAGTCAAGGAATATCCAATAAATGAATTATCAATGCTTTGTGATCTTAGTGATTTCGTTGGGAGTGTAGTAAATGGAGAAGACAGTGAAGAATACAATAAACCAACTGATTTTGTTAACATACCTTATTGGGACAATATAAAATTTATTCCATCTTCATCTGAAAACAATAGGATAGTGGTAAAAAAATGGGGTAATTACCCATTTACTGATATGTCTGGTATGTTCGAGAATTGTAAAGTTGCATTCAGTGATGTATTAGCAATGCCTAATATAACAATTTGTGATAATATGTCTGATATGTTTAAAAATGCTTCTATTGAAAATCAACAACATATAAGTAGATGGGATGTTTCTTATTGCAGGGATTTTTCTGGTATGTTTGAGGGTTCAGATTTATATGATACAGATCTTCATTGGAATACTCAAAATGCTGTAACCATGAAAGCAATGTTCAAAGATACAAAAAGATTTGATACGAACTTACAATGGAATGTTAGTTCTGTATGTGATATGTCTTCCATGTTTGAAGGTGCTAAATCATTCAATCAGAATATAGGTAGATGGAATACAGTGTCGTTGAAAAACATGGATCGTATGTTTAAAGATGCTATATTATTTAATGGAGATATTAGAGACTGGAACACAAAACAGGTTAAATCCATGAATGAAACATTTTATCGCGCCAAGTCATTTAATCGCAACATAGGATTATGGGATATAACAAAAGTTAGAAATATGAATCTCATGTTTAAAGGAGCAAGATTAAATACAGAGAATTATGATAATACTTTAAATGGATGGGCTGCTCAAGAGTTAGAATATAAACCAAATTTTGATGGAGGTGAGTCTAGATTTACTGAAAGTGCTAAAGAAGGTGTTGAAAAATTAAGAGATCATGGATGGGTAATAGCTGGTGTGTATGAGGTTCCAGCAGCAAAGATGGTAGGAGACCCATATATCACACCGATAAAAGGTAACACATATAAGATACCCGATGAAGATAAATGTTACAGGTTATATCAAAGTAATGATATATGTGTTAATGGTGTAGTTGAAAAATTTAATAACATAGAAGAACTTAATAAGCATGTAAACAGAATAAATAAACAAAGATTTGATAATCAATTAGATTCCAATCTATTACATTTCGATGATATGTATTTCATTACCAAAATTATTATATTTTATCAAGGACAAGCTTCAGTTTACAATATAGAAGAAGAACGATGGGAAACTGAAAAGAACTCAGAAATTATTGAAGAAGAAACGGATGATGTAGTAGAGACATTAAACGAATTTTACAAAAACGAGAAAATATCTGTTAGAACATTACATATATATGGTACTAAATTTGAAATGAGAGTTTACAAATGCGAGAATCCTCAGGTTCACACCGGAGTAGAACTCATAAAAGTAGAAAATAAATGCGATGGAATACTTGTAAAAGAATGTATTTCTTCATCTGCTATTGTAAAAAATTTATTTGATTTTAGATCACTTCTCATGAGAGATGCAACTGAACATGATGGAGAATGGATTACAGAAAGGTTCTTCACAACTGATGGAAACTCTTTTGAAAAAAGAATAAGAGTACTTTAAAGATATAATTTTTATATAAAATAGAATGGAAAAGCCAATATGGCCTTTAAATTGGATACCACCAGAACATTTAAGGTTAGATATTTATGATTACTCTAACGCTGAAAGTTCTAAAATAAGGTACAAGCAACCAAAGCAGCAATATACCCATCCACAAGATCATACTCCTCCTTTGTTATCGACACACCATCCTCGTCAATATACCGAAGATCATATGCAGTTTCTAATTCCGTTGTATCAGTCCAGTGCAATTCCCCGTACTGGTTTGTTTGATATGTTCCGTCGGGGTTTAAATTCAACACTTTTTTCACTCCTAAGATCGGTGAAAAATCGCATGTCATGTTTATCTTAGCAAAAGAATATTTTGTTAATGTTTCTGATTTCTGTTTAGTACCATATCCACCTATACCAGATGTTGTGATTATATCTCCCGCTTCGAAAGAACCATCTTTATTTATAACCCATACACATGTAGAACATTTTGTATCAATATCAACGAATTCAGATTCACTTTGTTTGTATGATATTACACCTTGTGCTGCTTTATCAAGTGGTTTTGTTGAAATAGATAATGTAGGAGAACCATGTATTATAGCTTCTTTCCCAGATAAGGTATTATTTATAAATGTATTTTCATAACAAGAAACAATCAAACCTTTGTATTCATCTATTTCGGTTTTTGACACTCCCCTCACGATAGATTTCATTTAACATAAAATATAAAAAAACTCAACCGAGTACTCATTCCCTGCGAATCATTTTTGTGGGTTCTACGGCACCAGCAAGGATAAAAGAATTATAAACAGTATCCCAATCAACACTCGCGGAATCCATATTATGTGTCAGCATCCTTAATATAGTTCTAGGTGATCTGCGGGGTGATGCTGCTTTTAATGAGTCAATCCTTGAGATAGGACTGTTAAACCCAGTAAGATGCAAAGAACCCATATTTACTTGATTATCTTCCTGATTAGAAACAACCATAGTTGTATTATCGGTTCCATCTGTATTATCAGTCACCAGAGTAGAATCAAATAACGGATCACATGAATTTTGCGTAGTCCCGATTAGGCACCTGTGAGGGATAGGGAATATCTCATGGATAACATCATGATTCTTACGAAGTATAACAGCAAGAGAAGGATATAAGTCCAAACCTTTCTTATAAACCATTTTCATGGTCAAAGTCAATTGTTCGGTTATCCCAGGAACTCTAGAAATAATCTCGTTGCAAATATCATACGGAATAAAAATATTTTTAGTTTCCCCGATGTTGCGGACAAACCTTCTGAACTCGGTGATCTCTTCCGAACCAGATATTACAGTAGATATCAGACGAACATAGTCCTCCATCTCAGGAAATAGTTCAAGGAAAGTCTCAAACTTAAAGGGATTGTTCTTTCTGAAGTTATATCCAAATACTTTAAGCATCAGTACAGAAACAAAGAAATGTTCAGAAGCGGATACAGACAAAGGAGAGAATTTCAAAAGGTCATCGGTATCAAAATTATATTCTCTGCAACTGATCAAGTTGTCACCGAGTTCAAGCCTCTGTATATAACACGAGGTACAGAAGTGCCCCCTCCCCCTCTGCAAATTGCTTGTCTTTATCTTGTATTCAAGTTCTGTAAAACACGATTCATGAATAACCCGTTCACAAAACTGACAAGCCACTGTTCGATCTTCATGAGTTGTAATGGAACAATTGCACTGGTTGCATCTTTTCAAGTTTGCAAGATCAGACGATACATCACTGCTGATAAAGGTTCCGAAGCTAACATCAGTCCCCATACTTATACTACCAGTTGTTAAGGTATCCATCAAAGAAGAATAAGCAGACTCGTCTATATCAAAGGGGATCTTGTCCCTACAGAAGACACAGAAGAAACAGAACTCGTCGAGGTTCTGATGAACCTTCAAGAAACTTCTTCTTCTTTCAGCAGCAAACTTATGAACACATGAGTATCCAATGGTGTTGCCACAACAAGGTGTTTTTGTCGTTCGTTCATGTCCTTCTAGGGGTAGCATACAGATGACACAGTCACCCTCTGGACACGAATACGAATCAGAGCTTATCTCATCCTTGTATCGTTCTATGATCTGAAGAAGTTCGTGCTCAGGGATCTTGATCAAGTCCTCCATGGTGTGTGTGCTTTTTTTTATGACCTGTTTGTAAGGAGATGTTGTGTTTTATGACCTTTTTGTAAGGAGATGTTGTGTTTTATGACCTTTTTGTAAGGAGATGTTGTGTTTTATGACCTGTTTGTAAAAGGTTTTTATGACCTGTTTGTAAGGAGATGTTGTGTTTTATGACCTGTGGGTACTTGTCTTACATAACCATTTCTTGTGACTAAATACTATCCCGAACCTTTTTGCGGGAACTCTTGTTTTGCGGGTAATCCTTGTTCGTATTTACAGAATCATATTTTTTGTGACTTGTGACTAAATACTTATCCCGAACCATTTTTACGGGAACTCTTGTTTTGCGGGTAATCCTTGTTCGTATTTACAGAACCTTTTTTTTTGTGACTAAATACTTATCCCGAACCATTTTTACGGGAACCCTCGTTTTTGCGGGAACCCTCGTTTTTACGGAACCATCGTTTGCATTTGCAGAAACATCATAATTATACTTAAAGGTTTTTGTCTCATGTCCGAGGTTCCATAAAAAAGATCACCATGGAAAACAACGACACACTCCCAGAGATAACCTTGCAACTCTTTCAAGGATGCTTTGAAGTACACACTAAGAACAGAGGTGTTCTCTCTGTGTTGTTAAGTATTCAAGACTACCTAAAAGATACAACTAATATAAACACAGGGCCTGTCAAAAGCCTTAAGGTGTCAGTAGTTCGTCTAGTAAAAAAAGGATCACTTGGTTCTGTTTCCTTCACATGGAACCCAAACCTGTCAAACCTGAGAGAGATCGAAACACACAACATAGGTTCTCTGAGGATAGGATGCAAAACAGTACCAGGGAACTACAACCTCTCAATCTTCTACTTCTTCGAATCTGGTAAGATAAAGGTATCTGGAAAAACTATAGACCCACAAACAGCAAGTACTTATGGTGAAGGTATGACACAAGATGGAACAGAAAGTAGTACAGATATTGGCTTACAAACTTACTTTGATAACATAATGGATCTTACTGCGCAAGCTCTAGGGACGCTATCAACCACAGAACATTTTCAAATCGGTATGATGAATGCTGGGTTTAATGCTGGATATTTAAGGGGTGTTCAGGAGATGGCTATGAAAGCATCTTCATATCCAGACTGGTTCGTTAGAGCAGAGGGGCAGGAACCAGAGATCAACGGAAGAAAGTTTGCGGTCAAACTTTTTATATCTGACAAACTCAGGGTTTCTTTTGACCACTTCGGAAAAGTTCAAGTGTTCTGTGCCAAAAGTTTCTCAGATGTTCTGAAATGCAGAGATATATTTTTTAAATATTTAGAAGAATGTAAAAAGATTGGTATAGTGACTACTGGTTCTTAGGAGCCAAACAAAAACGAATTTCACCCAAGTTAGCAATATTATATTTTAATATCAAAGGGTAATTATTTTTCATATACAGTTCAATTGTATTACAAAGATTCGTGCTTTTTGTAAATAGATTTAGGTATTTCAGACTGAACTTACCAGAAACATCATTCTCGTGTTTAGAAAATACAAGTCCATGAGTAGTCTCACCTATAATAGTTTCTTGGCTTGCAAAATCTCCTTCACACTTAACAAGTAAACTCTCGTTAGTTGAAGTTAATTCAATAGTATCAGCAATGTTCATCATATCCCTACACATCCTCTGAAAGTCATTGGAAGGCATAGTAACAATACATTCGATATCAACATCTGGAATTTTGATATCCCTAATATCAAGATCGAGTAGTTTAATTTTGAAATTTGTAAGAGAATTCTTGTCACTATTTGATATAATAATACCAAGTTCATTCTTATTATCTTCCTTAATATAGAAACTTACAGTATCACTATTCGAAATAGTTTTTACCAACTTGAATAAACTAGACATATTTAATCCAACATCCATTCTATTCTTACAAAAATATGTTTCACATTTAGATGATTCTAGTTTCATATGAATCAAAGCAACATGACTTCCATCCATAGCTGTAACTCTAATACCTGTTTCATCAAAAATCAGATTTACATCATTCAATACCTCTTTCAATACTTCTACAAGAGTGCGGATAGAACCAGCCTGAACTGTAGTCATATACATAAAATAATCGTTTTCATTGAATTCCATTACTATTAATTCATTCGTTTTCTTTATATTGTTTAGTATTTATGGTAAATTATCAATCTAGAGAATTGTTATCCCTGAAATTATATATTTGCCAGGCTAGCGGAAAAACTTTAGTTCATTTAGACTAAGTACCCATACGAACCATAACAGAAGACATATTTCCAGATCGAATCAAAACAGAAGATTCTGGCGGAAAAACTTTAGGTAAACCAGCCTAAATACCCATACGAATCACATCAGAGGTTCTTTTGCTCGTTCAGAAGATTTTTTCCAGTCTGGCGGAAAAACTTTAGAACAACAAGCCTAAATACCCATACGAATCACATCAGAGGTTTTTTTTGCTCGTTCAGAAAATTTTTTCCAGGCTGGCGGAAAAACTTTAGGTAAACCAGCCTAAATACCCATACGAATCACAACAGAGGTTTTTTTGCTCGTTCAGAAGATATTTTCCAGTCTGGCGGAAAAACTTTAGGTCAACCAGCCTAAATACCCATACGAATCACATCAGAGGTTTTTTTGCTCGTTGGTCTCACTCAAACCTAAAAAGAAAACCGCAGAGGGGTACGACTTCACTTCCACACTCACAAAACAAAACCAGATCACAGGATCACGACCATGCCCCCCAAGAGGAAGGGCTCCCTGGGGGTCCTATCCCCTGAAGCAAAAAAGTTCATGTCGAGCTTGCAGCAAGCAACACCTCAGGAACAAGCATTGATGTTACAAACTGCTCAGTCGCTCGTCGTCACCCCCAAGAGCAACAAAAAAGTCAAAGATCCCAAGAACAACGACGAGGATACTGACAAGCAAGACCAAGATCCCCCCAAGAACAACGAGGACGAAGCTGAAGTCGAGGAGGATGAAGCTGACGATGATGAAGCTGACAACGACGATGAAGCTGACAACGACGATGAAGCTGACGACGAGGACGAAGCTGTCGATGAGGACGAAGCTGTTGACGAGGACGAAGCTGTCGACGAGGACGAAGCTGTCGACGAGGACGAAGCTGTCGAAGAGGACGAAGACTCTGAGAAAACTCTTTCCCCCCCTCCCCCCCCCAAAAAAAAGAAGGGCAGACCCCCCACGAAGACTACCACCACAGAGATCCCTGAGAAGACTACTACCACAGGGTTCCCCGAGAAGAAGGTTATCTATGCTAAGAAGTCCAAACCCTTTGCTCCATCTACCTCTGGTGGTGATGCAGAACCTTCACTCAGGTCGAAGAAGGGTTCCAAGGCCAGCGATCTCAACACCAGAGGGGGTGCTAAGATTCCCACCACGGGGGGTGCTAAGATTCCCATCACGAAGGGTGCGAAGGTTTCCAAGAACAAAATCAAGCCTGAGACCAAGCCCGATACCAAGATCAAGGACGAGGAGTTCACTCCAGAGGATGATGACGATGATGAAGATGAAGACGAGCCCATTATAATCGCGGTTCAGCCCCCTGGCTCCACCAGCATCATCGGCAGCACCATCAGCACCATCGAACTCGGTATCAAAAGAGCGGTTCTGGAAAACTACAAAGTCATCAAGCGCGCTGCCGGGAGGGACAACTATGACTGCCGCAACCTCGAAAAGCGCGAGGTCATCACCATCACAGGGAAGAACATGAATTTGTACAAAGAAAACATCAGCATGTTCAACAGGTTTGGCAACATTATAGCTGTCATCGGTCAGTTCAAGGAGCCTCGCAAGCGGGGGCTTACGCATATTGTCATCACCGAGAACTACCCGAACTTCCCCGTGCTCTTACCGTTTCACATGGATATGGAGAGCATGAATGATGATGAATGGGAATACACCCCACTCGTCGTTTGTGACTCTCTCGTCATCAACGAGCAGCTTGCTAAGAAGGCGATATCCCTCCTCGACATCGACATAGCTGCGGCTGCTTCGGCTTCAGAATCAAGTGCTGTCAAGATCTCTGTCAACATCTTCAACTACGAGGTGGAGAAAGAGACTTTATCTGTATCCACTTACTTCGCCGATGCCGATGTCGATGATCTGGAAGAGGTGCAAAGGGTGTCCAACTCCAAGCACCTCAACACTGTTCTCTCTTCCAGAGACACTCTCGAATACATCTCAAAGAAATCCAAGGGATACAACATCGTTTCCAAGTTTGCTGGAAGGTTCGAGTAAGAGTCGCAGAGAAGTTCTAACACTTCTTTTCCTTTCCGAGAATAAATACTTGTTCGGAGACAAAAAAAACACTGAAAAAAAACTTTTCCCTGTCTGAGAATAAAAACTTTCTTTTCCTGTCTGAGAATAAACACTTTCTTTTCCTGAACTATTCACCCTGAGAAATAAAAAGATACCTTTGTAAATATCAAATAAAGATTCAAATAAAACTTAAAGAAATACTCTCTGTATATATATAAGTCAAATGAATGTCATAAAAAGAGACAATAGAGTAGAAGGTGTAGATTTCAACAAGATTACAAAGCGACTCAGAAAAATTTGTAATGAGATTTCCCCTGATATTGACCCCATAATAATTGCTCAGAAAGTCTGTGCCAGTCTGTATGATAACTGTACTACCCGCGAACTAGACCAACTTAGCGCTAATATGGCTATGGGTATGGGTACTATCGATACAGACTATGCAACTGTTGCTGCCCACCTTGTTATCAACGACCTTCACAAGTCAGTTACCCATACATTCACAGAACTCACAGAATTGCTTTATAAAAATAATGTAGTTAGTGAAGAATATTACAATAAGGTTATGAAAGATAAAGATCTTATAGAAATAACTATTGACTATAAAAAAGACTATCTGTTTGATTTTTTCGGTTTCAAGACACTTGAAAAGAGCTATCTTCATAAAATCAATGGAGAAATTGTAGAAAGACCACAAGACCTATGGATGAGAGTTGCCTTTGGTATTCACGACGACCCAGTTCTTGCAATTCAAACATATGAATTATTAAGTAATAAAAAAATTACTCACGCAACACCAACACTTTTCAACGCGGGATATCTCAAACCTCAAATGTCATCCTGTTTTCTAATGGGAACTGGAGATTCTATTAACGATATCTATAAGAGTCTTACAGATTGTGCCCATATTAGTAAATGGGCTGGTGGCATTGGAATGCATATTCATGATGTCCGTTGTAACGGTTCTAATATCAGGGAAATCCAGGGAGCCGCAACAGGTATTGTCCCGATGCTCAGGGTATTCAACGCAACCGCAAGATATGTAAACCAAAGTTCAAAAAGAAATGGTTCTATTGCTATTTATCTTTCAATGGAACATCCTGATATGTTTGACTTCCTTGACCTTCGTAAAAACACAGGAGATGAGGAAATTAGGTGCAGGGACTTATTCTATGCAGCTTGGATTCCTGATCTATTTATGAAACGAGTTGAAGAAAAAGGAACTTGGTCTTTCTTCTGCCCCCATAAATGCCCAGGTCTCAGTGATCTTTACGGGGACGAATACGAAGCCAAATATATTGAATATGAACAAGCTGGTATGTTTGAGAAACAGGTTGAGGCTCAAAAACTATGGTTTGCTCTTCTAACTGCTCAAATTGAAACTGGAACACCATATATGCTTTATAAAGACGCAATTAACCGTAAAACAAATCAAATGAATTTAGGTACTATCAAGTCTTCTAATCTTTGTTCCGAAATCGTACAGTATACCAGTAATACGGAAGTAGCTGTCTGTAATCTTGCTTCAATTTCTCTACCATCATTTGTCAAGACTAATGATTCAGGACAGAAATATTTTGATTTTGAAGACTTGCGAGAAACTTCTGGAATCCTCACAAGAAATCTAAACAGAGTAATCGATAAGAATTTTTATCCAATTCCAGAAGCAAAGTCATCCAATATGAGACATAGACCGATTGGTATTGGTGTTCAAGGACTCGCTGATGTGTATATGATGTTTGACTTACCTTTCGATAGTGAAGAGGCAAATGCTTTGAATGGTGATATTTTTGAAACCATTTATTACGGTGCTGTTAAAATGAGTAATCAGTTATCCAACGAAGAAGGACAATACGAGACATTCGATGGTTCTCCTGCTTCTCAAGGAAAGTTGCAATTTGACCTCTGGAATGTTTCACCAAAAGATAGAAAGAACAGAAGTGTTAATTGGAATTGGGAAGAACTCAAGGAACAAGTGGTTGAATCTGGAATGAGAAACTCTCTTCTTGTAGCACCTATGCCAACAGCATCTACAGCTCAAATTCTTGGAAACAATGAATGTTTCGAACCTTATACAAGTAATTTGTATTTAAGGAGGACTCTAGCTGGTGAATTCGTTGTTGTAAATAAACACTTGGTAAAGAAACTATCCGAACTTGGTTTATGGAATAAAGACATGAAAAATACTATCATCGAACACAATGGTTCTGTACAGAATATTTCTGTTATTCCAGATGATGTGAAAAAGGTATTCAAGACAGTATGGGAAATTTCAATGAAAACAGTTATTGATCAGGCAGCAACCAGAGGAGCATATGTATGTCAAACTCAATCTATGAATCTTTTTGTGGCTACACCGTCGTTTGCAAAACTTTCCAGTATGCATTTCTATGCCTGGAAACAGGGATTGAAGACAGGTATGTATTATCTTCGTACTAAACCAGCAGCCGATGCCATTCAGTTCACCATTGACCCTACAAATGAAGGTTGTGAGAATTGTTCTGGATAATTATCACTTAAAGAATTACATTGGTATATAATGTATAAAATGATGGATCTGGACACCATATCAGAATATTTCTTGTTCTTTTCAAGAAGCAAGAACCTTCCAAATAGATACATGTCAAATTTTACTATAATTAATGGTGGTGGAATTACTATTCCAGAATCATTTCCTATCAAAAATATGATTGGTTATAAATTCAATTCGATAGAGAACGCCTTTCAAGCAAGTAAATATGGTCTTATTGAAGATATCAATGGTATAAAGCTAATTCAAAAATCAACACCTAATGAAGCAAAATCATTGGGGAGTAAATCTGGGATGAAGAAACAGGGTAAAAAGCTTGATACACCCCTTTGGAACTCTATGTCATATATAATCATGCAAGAATTAGTCAGGGAAAGAATGAAGATTGATGAGCTTTATAGACTTATTGCTAAAAACTGTAAAATGAGAAAAATACCAATTAAACACTTTGAAAGAAATGGATCTAAATCGTTTTGGGGAGGTTGCTATAAAAACGGTGAATGGGTTGGATACAATGCTTTAGGTAGAATAATTACAGAAACGGTCAATGAATTCTATTACTGAATGGTAGAATAATGACCAGCTATATAATAAACATTTACATAACCTAATTCCATCATCTTCTCAGAAGCCATTCTTGCGCGTTGTCCTGTATTACAATACACAAGAATTGTATCCTTTTTCTTTATATTGTTGCTATCAAGTCTCTTCTTACTTATCTCTATCCTAGGAATATGAATAGCTCCATCGTAATGACCGAGTTTCCACTCTGTCTCTGTTCTCACATCTATTATGTGCTTTACTTTCCCTGACTTTATCATATTCTTTGCCTCGCGTGCAGTCAGTAAGTTGGCTCCAGAGAAAGTATAATAAGCTAATGATGCTACACCAAATGCTATGGAAGCTAACCCTCCATAAAGAAATATACTCATCGTTATTAATATACTTAAACAAATTAGTTCTTTGTATACCAAGAAAGTATGCCATCTGTTAAGAGAAAGACCCAGTATTCACCTGACATGTCGTACACCATCAAGTCCTTCACAGGAAGCAAATTATATGAAGTTCAATACGATAGCAACTCTGAATATTATACTTGTACTTGCCCAGATTTCATTCATCGTAGAGATAAATTGGGGGAAATGTGTAAACACATAGAGAAAATTAAAGAATTAGATGATCTTGATGTTCCTGAATATGAATACAATTGCAATAGTATTTCTGTAACAAATATGGAATTAGATATAGATTAATAAAAATACCACTTATAATAAATGTCTGAAACACAAAGAGATATATCTGCAACATCTATACAATTAAAGTCAAGAGTTGATGGTAATGGTAATCTCAAAGAATTATTTAGAGTAGATGGGACAGAAATATTCACATTTGATACTGGACTGTCCATTAATTCAGAACTTATAAAAAGTTTCCCAAAAATAAATACGAATAAATTGAGTGTTGGTGGTGCATCTACATTTAATGGCACTGCTACATTCAATTCACCCGTAACAATGACTTCTTTAAGTTCTAATAATTTTTCTGGAAATGGTTCTAACCTTACTCATTTAGGGAGTATAAATACTTTATCAGATGTAGATATAACATCTACTCTCCCTGAAGAAGGAGATACTCTCGTGTGGAGTGAATTAGAAGGAGCATTCATTCCACAACAACCAGTATACTCAATTACAGATCTATTAGATGTAGATACAGAAACTACGACACCCGAGGATGGTAAATCTCTTATTTGGGACTCTGCTAATAGCACATGGAAACCAGGATGTCCTGGAGTTTCTTGTGTAAGTATAGACGAGCTTTTAGATGTTGACACATCAACAACTACACCTACATTATATGATAAGCTGGCGTGGGATGGGACGAACTTTGTACCAGTAGATCCAGGAATCATTAACGGGAATCTTAATGTATCAGGGACATCTAATTTTTCTGGTCTAGCAACTGCTGAATCTGGCTTGGAAGTTATAGGTACCCTTAATACTGACGGAAATACAGTAACATCTGGTTCTGCTACATCGGGGTCTATAAGTACAGGTACAATATCTGCCACTGGAAATATCACAACAACAGCAGAAGTAAATACAGCAACATTAGTAACATCAGGAACTGCTACAATTAATGGTAGACTAAACGCTACTGGAGGCCTAGATGTATCCAATACTCTAACAGCAGAAGATAGTATGGATGTAATAGGTACCCTTAATACTGACGGAAATACAGTAACATCTGGTTCTGCTACATCGGGGTC
>ENA-OUOG01002081-OUOG01002081.1-marine-metagenome-genome-assembly--contig:-NODE-2081-length-21536-cov-9.576029_pt1 | contig 21536 bp, 34 predicted proteins | sample MGYA00248635_ERZ508505 | MGnify/ENA primary metagenome ERZ508505 (study PRJEB26176, sample SAMN06267871) | marine metagenome | isolation source: Saanich Inlet, British Columbia, Canada | place: Pacific...
AAGATGGTCTGCGCTTCGCCATCCGCGAAGGCGGCCGCACAGTCGGCGCAGGCGTGGTCTCCAAAATCATCGCTTAAGATTTGAGATTGGCACGCGGGGGAAACCCCGTGTGCCAACTTCACCCGCTGGGTGCAATTTCGCACCCAAATTGAAACCGGTTCGACGAGGGGATGTGATGACACATTGCCCTCCTCTCAATCGTAAAGGATCAGAGTAATGGCCATTCAAAGCCAAAACATCCGTATCCGCCTCAAGGCGTTTGATTACCGCGTTCTGGATGCCAGCACGCAGGAAATCGTGAACACCGCCAAGCGGACGGGTGCACAGGTGCGCGGGCCTATCCCGCTGCCAAACAAGATCGAAAAATTCACTGTTCTGCGTGGGCCTCACATCGACAAGAAGAGCCGCGACCAGTGGGAAATTCGCACCCATAAGCGTCTGTTGGATATTGTTGATCCAACACCACAGACTGTGGATGCATTGATGAAGCTCGACCTCGCCGCTGGCGTGGATGTCGAGATCAAGGTCTAAGGGGGGCATCGGATATGTTGCGCTCTGGAGTGATCGCTAAAAAATTGGGTATGACCCGCCTGTTCATGGAAGATGGTCGTCAGATCCCTGTGACCGTTTTGCAATTGGATGGTCTTCAGGTTGTGGCACAGCGCACCACTGACAAAGATGGCTACACTGCCATCCAGCTCGGTGCAGGTTCCGCAAAAGCAAAGCGCGTTTCGGCGCCAATGCGCGGCCATTTCGCCGCTGCAAAGGTTGAGCCTAAGCGTAAGCTTGCGGAATTCCGTGTTGACCCTGAGAATTTGGTGGCCGTTGGTGAAGAAATCACCGCAGACCATTATTTCGAAGGCCAATTCGTTGACGTGTCTGGCACCTCGACTGGTAAAGGTTTCGCGGGTGCGATGAAGCGCCATAACTTCGGCGGTTTGCGTGCGTCTCACGGCGTTTCGATCAGCCACCGTTCGCATGGTTCGACAGGTCAGTGTCAAGATCCTGGTCGCGTGTTTAAGGGCAAGAAAATGGCAGGCCATTTGGGTTCGGTGCGCGTCACCACTCAAAACCTGCAAGTTGTTCGCACCGATGCAGATCGTGGCCTGATCATGGTCAAAGGCGCTGTTCCTGGCACCAAAGGTGGTTGGGTGACCATCAAAGACGCGGTGAAAAAGCCATTCCCTGAGAATGCTGTTTTGCCTGCTGCTTTGAAATCCGCCGCCGCCGCAGCTGCGCCTGCAACCGAGGCCCCCGCAGAGGACGCCCCCGCCGAGGGAGGTGAAGCATAATGAAACTTGACGTCATTAAATTGGACGGTGGCAAAGCGGGATCTGTTGATCTTGGCGATGACATTTTTGGTCTTGAGCCCCGTGCTGACATCCTGCACCGCGTTGTCCGTTGGCAGCGTAACAAGGCGCAGGCCGGCACGCACAAGGTTAAAACCCGTTCTGAAGTCAGCTATTCGACCAAGAAGATCTATCGCCAAAAGGGCACTGGTGGCGCGCGCCACGGGTCTCGTAAGGCGCCGATCTTCCGTAAGGGTGGCATTTACAAAGGCCCAACCCCACGCAGCCATGCGCACGAGCTTCCTAAGAAGTTCCGTAAGCTTGGTCTGAAGCACGCCTTGTCTGCCAAAGTGGCAGCAGGCGAGTTGGTGATCATCGAAGCAGCGGCCATGGCCGAGGCGAAAACCGCACAATTGGCCAAGCAGGTGAAGAACCTTGGTTGGAAGCGTGCCTTGATCATTGACGGTGCAACGGTTGATGCGAACTTCGCCCAAGCGGCGCGCAACATCGAGGGTCTCGATGTGCTGCCATCCATGGGCGCGAATGTCTATGACATCCTCAAGCGCGACACTCTGGTGTTGACGAAGGCGGGTGTCGAAGCACTGGAGGCTCGCCTAAAATGAGCACGAAGCCAGAACATTATGACGTGATCCGCCGCCCGATCATCACGGAAAAAGCCACTATGGCCTCCGAGAACAATGCGGTTGTGTTCGAAGTTGCGATTGATGCGAATAAACCCCAGATCAAGGAGGCTGTTGAAAGCCTGTTTGGTGTAAAGGTGAAAGCAGTCAATACAACTGTCACCAAAGGCAAGAACAAGCGTTTCCGTGGCATCGCGGGCACCCGTAAGGATGTCAAGAAGGCCTATGTAACGCTGGAAGAAGGCAACACAATCGACGTGGCCACAGGTCTTTGATCTGTCCCACGTTCGGGCGTTTTGCCTGATCTGACCTCAGCGAGGCCCCGACTGCGGATGCGGTTGGGGCCTTGTTCATCGCAAAGGCGGCTGCACAGTCGGGAAGGGGCCTTGACCTTAGGGCGTCACTTTCCTACACAGCGCCATCGCGATAGCCCCAGATTCGTCTGGGGCTTTGCTGTTGTTCGCATGAACGACATTTCACTGGGACCTTCGGGGCCCTCATTTATCGGTCACCCAATTCGGGGGACTTACAACATAGGTGGGTTTTTAATGACCTGCCGTTAGCAAACGGAAGACAGAAAGCATGGCACTTAAGTCGTATAAGCCGACGACGCCGGGCCAGCGCGGGCTGGTGCTGATCGACCGTTCGGAGCTGTGGAAAGGACGTCCTGTCAAATCCCTGACTGAGGGTTTGACGAAAAAGGGCGGTCGGAACAATACCGGACGGATTACCGCACGCCGCCGCGGTGGTGGCGCGAAGCGTCTCTATCGTATCGTGGATTTCAAGCGTCGTAAATTTGACGTCACAGCCACGGTTGAACGGATCGAATACGATCCTAACCGCACCGCCTTCATCGCGTTGATCCGCTACAGCGATGGCGAGCAGGCCTATATCCTCGCGCCACAGCGTTTGGCTGTTGGGGATGCGGTTGTCGCCTCTGCAAAAGCAGATATTAAGCCCGGTAACGCAATGCCATTTTCGGGCATGCCCATCGGGACAATCGTTCACAATATCGAATTGAAGCCCGGTAAGGGTGGCCAAATCGCACGCGCGGCGGGCACGTATGCCCAGTTCGTTGGTCGTGACGGTGGCTATGCTCAGATCCGCCTCTCTTCTGGTGAATTGCGTCTGGTGCGTCAGGAATGCATGGCAACCATTGGTGCCGTGTCAAACCCTGACAACTCGAACCAAAACCTTGGTAAAGCGGGCCGCGTCCGCCACATGGGCAAGCGTCCAAGCGTCCGTGGTGTTGCGATGAACCCAATCGATCACCCACATGGTGGTGGTGAAGGCCGCACATCTGGTGGCCGTACGCCAGTTACCCCATGGGGTAAGGATACCAAGGGCACACGCACCCGCAACAAGAACAAGGCATCGCAGAAGCTGATTATCCGCTCGCGTCATGCCAAGAAGAAAGGGCGTTAATAGATGAGCCGTTCTGTATGGAAAGGCCCTTTTGTCGACGCATACGTCCTCAAGAAGGCAGAAAAAGCGCGGGAGTCTGGGCGCAACGAAGTGATCAAAATCTGGTCGCGCCGTTCAACCATCCTGCCGCAATTCGTTGGCCTCACCTTTGGTGTCTATAACGGGCAAAAGCATATTCCCGTGAACGTCACTGAAGACATGATCGGTCAGAAATTCGGTGAATATTCTCCAACGCGCACCTATTACGGGCACGCTGCGGATAAGAAAGCGAAAAGGAAGTAAGCCATGGGCAAGGATAAGAATCCCCGCCGCGTGGCGGACAATGAAGCGATGGCAAAACTGCGCATGTTGCGCACAAGCCCGCAGAAATTGAACCTCGTCGCGCAAATGATCCGTGGGAAGAAAGTTGACAAGGCTTTGACCGCGTTGACCTTCTCCAACAAGCGCATCGCGATTGACGTGAAGAAATGCCTTCAGTCTGCCATTGCGAATGCTGAAAACAACCACAGCCTTGATGTGGATGAATTGGTCGTTGCCGAAGCATATGTCGGCAAGAACCTGATCATGAAGCGTGGTCGTCCACGTGCCCGTGGTCGGTTTGGCCGCATCCACAAGCCGTTCTCTGAACTAACCATCAAGGTTCGCCAGGTCGAGGAGCAAGCGTAATGGGTCATAAGGTAAATCCAATTGGCATGCGCCTGCAGGTCAACCGCACTTGGGACAGCCGCTGGTATGCGGACACCAAGGATTACGGCAACCTGTTGCTCGAAGATCTGCGTATGCGTGAATTCGTGGCGAAAGAGTGCAAGCAAGCTGGTGTCTCCAAAGTCATCATCGAGCGTCCGCACCGCAAGTGCCGCGTCACCATCCACACCGCTCGCCCTGGTGTTATCATCGGGAAAAAAGGTGCGGATATTGAAGGCCTGCGCAAAAAGCTGGCCGCAATGACCGACAGCGAATTGCACCTCAACATCGTTGAAGTGCGCAAGCCAGAAGTTGATGCGGCATTGGTGGCAGAGTCCATCGCGCAGCAGCTTGAGCGCCGCGTTTCGTTCCGCCGCGCAATGAAGCGCGCCGTGCAGAACGCGATGCGCATGGGTGCCTTGGGTATCCGTGTTAACGTGGCTGGTCGCTTGGGTGGCGCTGAAATCGCCCGCACCGAATGGTATCGTGAGGGCCGCGTGCCGCTTCACACATTGCGCGCAGACATTGACTACGCGCATGCAGAGGCGTCCACACCTTACGGGATCATTGGGATCAAGGTCTGGATCTTCAAGGGTGAAATCCTTGAGCATGATCCATCGGCGCGTGATCGCCGTTTGGCCGAAATGCAGGATAGCGGTGGGGCACCACGCCCGCGCCGTGATCGCTGAGGAGTTTGACAGATGCTGCAACCAAAGCGCACAAAATTCCGCAAGATGCACAAAGGCCGCATCAAGGGTGAAGCAAAAGGCGGGTCTGACCTGAACTTTGGCACCTTTGGCCTGAAAGCCCTTCAGCCTGAGCGCGTTACCGCGCGCCAGATCGAAGCTGCCCGCCGCGCCCTGACACGCCACATGAAGCGTCAAGGTCGTGTATGGATCCGCATCTTCCCTGACACCCCTGTAACTTCGAAACCAACCGAAGTGCGTATGGGTAAAGGTAAAGGTTCGGTCGATTACTGGGCATGCAAGGTCAAACCAGGCCGGGTTATGTTTGAGATTGACGGCGTTAACGAAGAAATCGCACGCGAGGCGCTGCGCCTTGCCGCGATGAAGCTGCCAATCAAAACACGCACAGTGGCACGCGAAGACTGGTAATTTCAGTTTCGTTTGTGAAAATCAAAACCCCCGCAGAGCAATCTGCGGGGGTTTTTCTTTAGTCCCAACGATAATTAAAGCTGACGCTGATCCGCTCATCCTCGGCCATATTCATGGGCACCTCATGGCGTAACCAGCTTTCCCAGAGCAGCACATCACCAACATTCGGCTTTACATAGATAAAGGGCTGTAATTCTGCGCGTGCGGTCTTGGCCCGCGTTGGGGCCGCCATCATGCGCGACAGGCGCGGGTCTTCCAGTTTCAACGCCGATGCACCTTCGGGCATTGCAACATATGTTGTCCCCGAAATTACCGAATGCGGATGAATATGCGAGCTATGCGTGCCGCCTTCGGGCAGGATGTTGATCCATAAATCCTCAAGAACCAGAGCGCGGCCATCCAGATCGAATTCCAAATCCTTGACGAATTCAGCGACATGATGATCGAGAATTTTCACCAAATCCGCAAAGATCGGAAAGCGCCAAGGCAGATCGGTGAGCGAGGCATAGGACGTATATCCAGGATATCCGTTTTCCTCGCACCATGTTTGACCCGCTTCGTCATCTTCTGCGATAACGAGGCAAGATTGCTCTAACTCGGCCAAATCAAGGTGAGGGGCTGCCTCGTGCAGATTGCCGTGATAGAGGCGTGTGACGAATAAGGATGATATCTGTGCCATAGGCCTTCCTTAGATCAAGATGCGCCAAGCCGCGCGGAACGGATGACGGAACCATAGCCTAGGTCTAGGTGCGGGGCGAGGGCAGACCACAACCGCCTTTGAAAAACGCGGATAAATTCCCCCGTGGGGTTGCCATATGCCCAGGAAGCGCGTATGAGCCGCCTCTATCCACCTACTCCAACGGAATCAGGGTGACGCTTTTTGCGGCCCTCCGTTGATTGTTGAAAAGGAAGACCAACGCGATGAACGCGCAAGACCTACGTGATAAAACGCCTGACCAGCTGCGTGATCAGCTTGTTCAGTTGAAGAAGGAAGCGTTTAACCTGCGCTTCCAACAGGCCACTGGCCAATTGGAAAACACCGCCCGTATGCGCCAAGTGCGCCGTGACGTGGCCCGTGTGAACACGATTCTATCTCAGAAGGCAGCAGCAGCCGCAGGGGAGGCCAACTAATGCCCAAACGTATCCTGCAAGGTGTTGTCACCTCTGATCAGAATGAACAAACTGTCACCGTGTCTGTAGAGCGCCGCTTTACGCACCCAGTGATGAAGAAGACGGTTCGTAAGTCCAAGAAGTATCGGGCCCACGATCCGCAGAACCAATTCAAAGTTGGCGATATCGTCCGCATTCAGGAATGTGCGCCAATTTCGAAGTCGAAACGCTGGGAAGTCATCGCAAACTAAGCGCTGAATTTCAGTTTAACGAAACCCTGGGGGTAATGTCCGCATCGGCGCCCCCAAAGGTCGGGAGATACCACTATGATCCAGATGCAGACCAATCTGGATGTAGCTGACAACTCTGGCGCTCGCCGAGTTCAGTGCATCAAGGTTCTGGGTGGATCCAAGCGGAAATATGCCTCGGTGGGTGACATCATCGTGGTCTCCGTGAAGGAAGCCATCCCACGCGGTCGTGTAAAAAAGGGCGATGTCCGTAAGGCCGTTGTCGTGCGCACCGCAAAAGAAGTTCGCCGCGAAGATGGCACAGCCATCCGTTTCGACCGCAATGCGGCCGTGATCCTCAACAACAACAACGAGCCTGTTGGCACCCGTATCTTCGGGCCAGTTGTGCGTGAGTTGCGTGCGAAGAACTTCATGAAGATCATCTCGCTCGCTCCGGAGGTGCTGTAATATGGCTGCCAAGTTGAAAAAGGGCGACAAGGTCGTCGTGCTTGCTGGCAAGGATAAGGGCAAAGAGGGTGAAATCTCTGCCGTTATGCCAAAGGCCAACAAAGCCATCGTGGACGGCGTGAACATCGCCATCCGTCACACCCGCCAATCTGCACAGGGCCAAGGCGGCCGCCTTCCAAAGGCGATGCCAATTGACCTGTCCAATCTGGCGCTTCTGGACAAAAACGGCAAACCCACCCGTGTTGGCTTCAAGGTTGAAGACGGCAAGAAGGTGCGTATCGCCAAAACCACGGGGGAGGCCATCTAATGCTTGATACGGCAAACTATACCCCACGCCTGAAGGCGGCTTTTGCTTCGACTGTTCGCCCTGCGATGAAGGAAGAGTTCGGCTATAAGAACGATATGCAAATCCCACGTTTGGATAAGATCGTTCTGAACATCGGCGCAGGCGCCGAAGCCGTGCGCGACAGCAAAAAAGTCAAATCCGCTCAGGAAGACCTCAGCGCGATTGCAGGCCAGCAGGCCGTTGTGACCAAGGCAAAGAAATCCATCGCGGGCTTCCGTGTTCGCGAAGATATGCCTCTTGGCGCAAAGGTTACCCTGCGCGGCGACCGCATGTATGAATTCCTTGATCGTCTGATCACTGTGGCTATGCCGCGCATCCGCGACTTCCGCGGCGTGTCTGGCAAGTCCTTTGACGGCCGTGGCAACTACGCCATGGGGATCAAAGAACATATCGTTTTCCCTGAAATCAACTTCGACAAGGTCGATGAGGTTTGGGGGATGGACATTATCATTTGCACCACCGCGAAAACTGACGCGGAAGCCAAGGCGCTGTTGAAGCATTTCAACATGCCCTTCAATTCGTGATCGCGGGAGGAGAGTAGAACAATGGCAAAGAAGTCCATGGTTGCACGCGAAGTTAAGCGCCAAAAGCTTGTTGCGAAATACGCAACAAAGCGTGCCGCGCTGAAAGAAATCGCGAATGATGAATCGAAGCCGATGGAAGAGCGTTTTAAGGCTCGTCTGAAACTGGCAGAGCTGCCACGTAACAGCTCCGCCACTCGTCTTCATAACCGTTGCCAGCTCACGGGGCGCCCAAAGGCCTATTACCGTAAGCTGAAAGTCTCGCGTATCATGCTGCGTGAATTGGCCTCGAACGGCCAAATCCCCGGCATGGTTAAGTCGAGCTGGTAAGGAGGTCTGACAGATGAATGATCCTCTTGGTGATATGCTGACCCGCATCCGCAATGCGCAGATGCGTGGCAAGTCCACAGTCGTGACGCCCGCTTCCAAGCTGCGTGCTTGGGTTTTGGATGTGTTGGCCGATGAAGGCTATATCCGCGGCTACGAGCGCACCTCTGATGCCGCAGGGCATCCTGCGCTGGAAATCAGCCTGAAATACTATGAAGGCAGCCCCGTGATCCGCGAGATTAAGCGCGTATCCACCCCCGGTCGTCGTGTTTACATGAACGTGCAGGATATTCCGCAGGTTCGGCAAGGTCTTGGTGTTTCCATCGTCTCCACCTCCAAAGGTGTGATGTCCGATGCGAATGCACGTCAGGCCAATGTCGGCGGCGAAGTTCTCTGCACCGTATTCTAAGGAGGCCTGAAGCATGTCTCGTATTGGGAAAAAACCGGTCGGACTGCCTGGTGGTGTAACAGCCACTGTGTCGGGCCAGACGATCGAGGTGAAGGGGCCAAAAGGCACCCGTAGCTTTACCGCCACCGATGATGTCACAATCGCAGTCAATGACAACGCGGTTGATGTGACACCACGCGGCAAGTCCAAGCGTGCGCGCCAGCAATGGGGTATGAGCCGTTCGATGGTTCAGAACCTCGTCACTGGCGTGACGGATGGCTTCAAGAAAGAGCTGGAGATCACAGGTGTGGGTTACCGCGCCGCGATCCAAGGCAATGTTCTGAAACTGTCCTTGGGTTACAGCCACGATGTGGATTTCCAAGTGCCACAAGGTGTGACGGTGACAACACCAAAGCCAACCGAAGTGGTGATCGAAGGGATTGATCAGCAATTGGTCGGTCAGGTTGCAGCAAACATTCGCGAATGGCGTGCGCCCGAGCCCTATAAGGGCAAGGGGATCCGCTATAAGGGCGAATATATCTTCCGCAAGGAAGGTAAGAAGAAGTAAGGGCGACGAAGATGGCAAACAGCAAACGAGAACTGTTCCTCAAGCGCCGCCTGCGCGTTCGGAACAAGCTGCGGAAAATGGCAGACGGGCGCGCGCGCCTCTCTGTTCACCGCTCGAACAAGAATATCAGCGTTCAGTTGATCGACGATGTAAAAGGCGTGACTTTGGCCTCGGCATCTTCGCTCGAAAAAGATCTGGGCGTTGTTGGCAAGAACAATGTCGAAGCGGCCGCAAAAGTGGGCGCAGCGATTGCAGACCGTGCAAAGAAAGCGGGCGTGTCGGAATGCTATTTCGACCGTGGCGGTTTCTTGTTCCACGGCCGCGTCAAAGCTTTGGCTGACGCAGCCCGCGAAGGTGGTTTGAAGTTCTAATCCATGTAGGCGGCGCGCAAGTGCCGCCTCGATGATCGGGGAGAGGGCCTTTCATGTGCCCCTCACTGCGATTGACCAAAACAGGCGCGCGGGATGCGCCAGAACTGAAGGATGCCAAACATGGCAGAACGTGAACAACGTCGGGGCCGTCGCCGCGAAGAGCGCGAAGAAACCCCAGAATTCGCCGACCGTCTGGTCGCAATCAACCGCGTATCGAAGACCGTAAAAGGTGGTAAGCGTTTCGGCTTTGCCGCTCTTGTGGTTGTCGGTGACCAGCGTGGTCGTGTGGGCTTTGGCAAAGGGAAAGCCAAAGAAGTGCCTGAAGCGATCCGTAAGGCAACCGAACAAGCCAAGCGCAACCTTATTCGCGTGCCTCTGCGCGAAGGCCGCACTCTGCACCACGATGCGCAGGGCCGTCATGGCGCAGGCAATGTCGTGATGCGCACCGCCCCTGAAGGGACGGGGATCATCGCGGGTGGTCCAATGCGCGCCGTGTTCGAGATGCTTGGCATCAAGGACGTTGTTGCGAAATCATTGGGCTCGCAGAACCCCTATAACATGATCCGCGCAACCCTTGATGGTCTGCGTCAGGAAAGCTCGCCTCGTCAGGTGGCTGCGCGCCGCGGCAAGAAAGTTGCCGACATCCTGCGCAAGCCCGAAGCCGAAGTTGCGGCAGACGCCTGAGGAGAGTGAGCAATGGCTAAAACTATCGTTGTAAAACAGATCGGCTCGCCGATCCGCCGCCCTCAAGATCAGCGCGCAACGCTGATTGGTTTGGGTTTGAACAAGATGCACAAAACCCGCGAGTTGGAAGATACCCCTTCCGTGCGTGGCATGATCAACAAGATCCCGCATCTGGTAGAAATCATTGAGGAGCGCGGTTAATCCGCGCCCTTAATCCTGCCCCAGCTTTCTGGGGCGCTTTTGATCATTATGCCGCGTTTGCCGCCACGGTCGCTCGGGTGGTAATTCCGGCTAAAGGAGTAGCGACATGAAACTGAATGAATTGCGCGATAACCCAGGTGCAACCAAGAAAGCCAAGCGTATTGGCCGTGGCCCTGGTTCTGGCAAAGGTAAAATGGGTGGCCGTGGTATCAAAGGTCAGAAATCCCGTTCGGGTGTGGCCATCAACGCCTATGAAGGCGGCCAGATGCCCCTCTATCAGCGCCTTCCAAAGCGTGGCTTCAACAAGCCAAACCGCAAAGAATTCGCTGTCATCAATTTGGGCCTGATCGAGAAATTCCTCGAGGCGGGCAAATTGGACGCAAAAGCAGAAATCACCGAAGATGCATTGGTTGCATCGGGCTTGGTGCGCCGCAAATTGGACGGCATCCGCGTTTTGGCCAAAGGTGACATCTCGAAGAAAGTAACGATCACTGTCACAGGTGCTTCCAAAGCAGCGGTTGAAGCTGTTGAAAAAGCAGGTGGCAAGCTCAACGTAGCGGCACCAGCAGCGGCAGAGTAATCTGCCGCAGGCTTTCGACCAAGATGAGCCTTGAGACTTGCGGCTGAGCCGCATACATCAAGGGCAGGGTTTTTCGCGCCGCAAGATCGCAAGCTCGGTCTTGCGGCGCAATACATGATGAGGGGCGGTATGGCTTCAGCAGCTGAACAGATGGCGGCTAATCTGAGTTGGAAGTCGTTTGGCAAAGCGTCCGAATTGCGCCAGCGCATTTGGTTCACGCTTGGTCTTTTGATCATTTATCGGATCGGCACCTATATTCCTGTTCCAGGGATTGACGGGCAAGAGTTGCGCAATTTCTTTGACGCGGCCTCTGCAGGTCTGGGCGGTGTTTTGAACATGTTCACAGGCGGCGCCCTAAGCCGCATGGGTGTGTTCGCATTGGGGATCATGCCCTATATCTCGGCCTCGATCATTGTGCAGCTGATGACCTCGATGGTGCCTGCCTTGGAGCAGTTGAAGAAAGAGGGCGAACAGGGCCGTAAGAAGATCAACCAATATACGCGCTACGGCACGGTCGCCTTGGCAACCGCGCAGGCCTATGGTCTGGCTGTCAGCATGGAGTCGGGCGGTCTTGCCTCGGATCCGGGTTGGTATTTCCGCGCGGCCTGTGTGATCACCCTTGTGGGCGGCACGATGTTCCTGATGTGGCTTGGCGAGCAGATCACGCAGCGCGGCATCGGTAACGGCATTTCTCTGATCATCTTTGTTGGTATCATCGCAGAAATCCCTGCGGCTCTGGCGCAATTTTTTGAACAGGGCCGTTCTGGTGCCTTGTCCACGCCTATGGTTTTGGGCGTGATTGTGATGTTGATCGCAACGCTGTTTTTCGTGGTGTTTATGGAACGCAGCCTGCGCAAGATCCACATCCAATACCCCCGCCGCCAAGTCGGCATGAAGGTCTATGATGGCGGCAGCAGTCATTTGCCGATCAAAGTTAACCCTGCGGGCGTGATCCCAGCGATCTTTGCATCTTCCTTGTTGTTGTTGCCAACAACCATGACGACCTTTTCGGGCAGTGAGGCGGCAGGGCCAGTTCTGTCATGGATCCTTGCAAATTTTGGCCCCGGTCAGCCCCTCTATCTGCTGTTCTTTGCAGGTATGCTGATTTTCTTCACCTATTTCTACACGCTGAACGTGGCCTTTAAGACCGATGATGTGGCGGACAATCTGAAAAACCAAAATGGGTTTATCCCGGGCATCCGTCCTGGTCAGCGCACTTCGGAATATTTGGAATATGTGGTGAACCGCGTTCTTGTGCTTGGTGCAGGGTATTTGACCTTGGTCGCCCTCTTGCCCGAGATTGTGCGCTCGAACTTGTCAATCACGGCTTATTTCGGCGGCACATCCATTCTGATCATCGTCTCGGTCGGCATGGACACGGTGCAGCAGATCCAATCGCATTTGCTGGCCCATCAATACGAGGGCTTGCTTGAGCGATCTCAACTGCGTGGCCGCAAAGGGACGGGCGCGGGGCGTGCCAAGCGCCGCACGCCACAGCGCAAATGACCGCGATTATTCTTCTCGGCCCCCCAGGTGCGGGTAAGGGAACCCAAGCGCGCCTCTTGGTTGAGGCGCGTGGCATGGTTCAGCTTTCCACTGGGGATATGTTGCGCGAGGCGCAGGCCTCTGGCACGGAAATGGGCAAACGGGTCGCCGATGTGATGGCCCGTGGTGAATTGGTGACGGATGAGATTGTCATTGGCCTGATCCGCGAGAAACTAGATGCTGGCCCTGCTGGCGGCGTCATCTTTGACGGGTTTCCCCGCACCTTGGCACAGGCAGATGCGCTTGAGGCATTGCTGGCCGAGATGGGTCTTGCACTTGATGCCGTGATTGAAATGCGTGTGGATGATGAGGCCCTTGTGGCGCGGATCACGGCGCGCTCAACCTGCGGTGGCTGCGGTGAGGTGTATAATGACATCACCAAACCAATTCCTGCCGATGGCACCTGCAGCACCTGTGGCGGTACCGAGTTCAAGCGCCGCGCGGATGACAATGAAGACAGTCTGCGACAGCGCCTGATGGAATATTACAAAAAGACATCGCCGCTGATTGGCTACTACTATGCCAAGGGGCATTTGCAGGCGGTGGATGGTTTGGGCGAGATTGATGCGGTCGCAAGCGGCATCGCAGCCATATTGGATCAGCCCAAATCTTAACCCCTATCCCCTTGACGGGGGAAGGGAAAAAGCCTAAGCGCAGGCTTCCCATTAAGGGAATCATCGGGCGGATGCCGCCCGATAAATCGAAAAAGGTCTTGCGGCTTTTTTGCAGCAAGACCTTTTGGTTGTGAAAAAAGGTTCTGGGGCTACGGAACCGCAACGAGAGGAAAGATAAGTGGCACGTATCGCAGGGGTCAACATCCCCACAGCCAAGCGCGTTCCTATTGCGCTGACATATATCACTGGCATTGGCCAATCATCCGCACATTCAATCTGCGAAGCCGTAGGCATCGACCCTGCGCGCCGCCTGAATGAATTGTCTGACGCCGAAGTCTTGAAAATTCGTGAACATATCGATGCGAACTTCACCGTAGAAGGTGACTTGCGCCGTGAAGTTCAGATGAACGTAAAGCGTTTGATGGATTTGGGGTGCTATCGTGGCCTCCGTCATCGCCGCAACCTGCCTGTGCGCGGTCAGCGCACCCACACCAACGCGCGAACCCGTAAGGGGCCTGCAAAGGCAATCGCGGGTAAGAAGAAGTAAGGGGAGGCAGATAAATGGCTCGTGATAAGACCCGCGTAAAACGCAAAGAACGTAAAAACATCGCCGCTGGTGTGGCGCATGTGAACAGCTCGTTCAACAACACAAAAATCCTGATCTCTGACGTGCAGGGCAATGCGATCTCTTGGTCGTCTGCTGGCACGATGGGGTTCAAGGGCAGCCGTAAATCCACCCCCTATGCCGCGCAGATGGCCGCAGAAGATGCGGGCCGCAAGGCACAGGAACATGGTGTGAAAACACTCGAAGTCGAAGTGCAGGGGCCAGGCTCTGGTCGTGAATCCGCACTTCGTGCTTTGGCCGCTGTTGGGTTCCAGATCACGTCTATTCGTGACGTGACCCCAATCGCGCACAATGGCTGCCGCCCGCCAAAGCGTCGCCGCGTGTGACAAGTGCGATTTTTCTTGGGCCGCGTGCGCGTCACGCGGCCTGAGTGGTTATTTGATCCTCGAGCGTCTCTGGCCTTGGATCGGTCAGCGACAGGAATGGAGGCTCCACAATGATCCATAAGAATTGGCAAGAACTGATCAAGCCAACCCAGCTGGTTGTAAACCCTGGCACCGACCCTGCGCGCAAGGCAACAGCGATTGCCGAGCCGCTTGAGCGTGGCTTTGGTCTGACGCTTGGCAACGCGCTTCGCCGCGTTTTGATGAGCTCGCTGCAAGGCGCGGCCATCACCTCTGTGCAGATCGACAACGTCTTGCACGAGTTTTCCTCGGTCGCTGGTGTGCGCGAGGATGTAACGGACATCGTTCTCAACCTCAAAGGCGTGGCCTTGCGCATGGAAGTTGAGGGGCCAAAGCGCCTTTCCGTGACCGCAAAAGGGCCTAAGGTTGTCACCGCAGGCGACATTTCCGAAAGCGCAGGTATCGAAGTTCTGAACAAGGATCACGTGATCTGTCACTTGGATGACGGCGCGGATTTCTTCATGGAACTGACGGTGAACACGGGCAAAGGCTATGTCTCTGCAGATAAGAACCGCCCAGAAGATGCGCCAATTGGTCTGATCCCGATTGACGCGATCTATTCGCCCGTCAAGAAAGTATCCTATGACGTGCAGCCGACCCGTGAAGGTCAGGTTCTCGATTATGACAAACTGACTGTCAAAGTGGAAACAGATGGCTCGGTCACCCCTGAGGATGCCTTGGCCTATGCTGCACGTATTTTGCAGGATCAATTGCAGATCTTCGTCAACTTTGACGAGCCAGAAGCCGCAGGTCGTCAGGATGATGATGATGATCTCGAATTCAACCCGCTGCTTCTCAAGAAGGTGGACGAGTTGGAATTGTCGGTTCGCTCTGCAAACTGCCTGAAGAACGACAACATCGTCTATATCGGTGATCTGATTCAGAAAACCGAAGCCGAGATGCTGCGCACGCCAAACTTTGGCCGTAAATCCTTGAACGAGATCAAGGAAGTGCTGTCTGGCATGGGTCTGCATTTGGGAATGGATATCGTTGATTGGCCGCCAGACAATATCGAAGAGCTGGCCAAGAAATACGAAGACAATTTTTGATTTCGCAAGGGGCGCGCGTGATGCGCGCCTCTCGCACCCCCTGGGCATCCCGCCCCAATAAGGAGAGAGACGCAACGCACGGCTCTCGGACAAAGCATGAAATGAAGGAGATTTAACCATGCGTCACGGATCTGGCTATCGCCGTCTGAACAGAACCCATGAACACCGCAAAGCGATGTTCTCGAACCTTGCTGGCTCATTGATTGAGCATGAGCAGATCAAAACCACCCTGCCTAAGGCGAAAGACCTGCGCCGTGTGGTTGAGAAGCTGATCACATTGGGCAAGCGCGGTGACTTGCACGCACGCCGTCAAGCGGCTGCTGCGTTGAAGCAAGACGCCCATGTAAAGAAATTGTTCGAAGTTCTTGGCCCCCGCTATGCGGAGCGTCAGGGCGGCTATGTGCGCGTTCTCAAGGCGGGTTTCCGCTATGGTGACATGGCGCCAATGGCCATCATCGAATTCGTGGATCGTGATCCCGAAGCAAAAGGTGCCGCAGATCGTGCGCGCCTTGCTGCAGAAGAAGCGGCTGCTGAATAAGCGCCCCCCTTTTGCGAATAGTTTTGAAAACCCCTCGCGCCAACCGCGGGGGGTTTTCTTTTTGCGCGACTGCGCATGGGGGATTTTCCTCTGCCCCCGCAAAGGCTAGGCTTTGGCCATGAGTGATCTCTTTCAATCTGATCCAGACCCCTCCCCAAAGGCGCAGGCTATGCGCCCCTTGGCAGATCGTGTGCGCCCGTCTGAGTTGAAGGATGTGATTGGTCAGCAGCATTTGCTAGGGCCTGAGGGCAGTTTGCGGTTGATGTTGGATGCAGGGGCGCTGTCCTCGTTGATTTTCTGGGGGCCACCTGGTGTGGGCAAGACCACGCTAGCGCGGCTTTTGGCGCGCGAGACGGATTTCCACTTTGAACAAATCAGCGCGATTTTTTCTGGCGTGGCAGAGCTGCGCAAAACATTCGATGCCGCAAAGCTGCGCCGCAAAGCAGGGCAGGGCACGCTTTTATTCGTGGATGAAATCCACCGCTTTAACAAAGCCCAACAAGATAGTTTTTTGCCCCTGATGGAGGATGGCACAATCTTGTTGGTGGGGGCCACGACCGAGAACCCCAGTTTCGAGATCAATTCCGCTGTGCTGTCCCGCGCGCAGGTTCTCACCTTGAACCGCCTCAGCGAGGATGACCTGCGCGCCCTTTTGGCGCGGGCTGAGCGCGAATTGGCGCGCGATTTGGCCTTGCCTGAAGAAACTCAAGCGGCCCTTATTGCCATGGCCGATGGGGATGGGCGTGCCATGTTAAACCTCATCGAACAGGTGGCTGCATGGCCCGACCATGCGGGGGTGTCCGCGGCCACGCTCTCTGCGCGGCTACAGCGCCGCGCCGCGCAATATGACAAGTCGGGCGATGGCCATTACAATCTGATTTCTGCTTTGCACAAATCCATTCGCGGGTCTGATCCAGACGCTGCTCTCTATTGGTTCTCGCGCATGTTGGAGGGGGGCGAAGACCCTAGGTTCTTGGCGCGCCGTCTGACGCGTATGGCGGTTGAGGATATTGCCCTTGCTGACCCACAGGCGCAGCAGGTGTGTTTGGCCGCGTGGCAAAGCTACGAGCGTTTGGGGTCGCCCGAGGGTGAGCTGGCCTTGGCCAATGCTGTGATTTATCTGGCTCTCGCGCCAAAATCGAATGCGGCCTATGTCGCCTATAAGGCTGCGCGTAAATTGGCGGCGCAGACAGGGTCACTTGCCCCTCCGAAGCATATCTTAAACGCCCCGACCAAGCTGATGAAAGAGCAGGGCTATGGCGCAGGCTATGCCTATGATCACGATGCTGAAGATGGGTTTTCTGGGCAGAATTACTTTCCCGATACAATCACGCGCCCCAGTTTCTATGAACCTGTAGAGCGTGGGTTTGAGCGCGATCTTGGAAAGCGGGTAGCATATTTTGCGAAGCTTAGGCGCGACCGAAACCGCGATGAGTGACCCGTGCCGCGGCTTTTGGTTGACAACAGACAGGCAGGGGCAGAAAGAGCCACCCATGATTTGGACAGTTTTTCAGGTGGCCCTTGGGGGCGCGATTGGTGCATCGCTGCGCTATCTCGTTGGCGTGGGTCTACATCGTGCGCTTGGGCAGACCGCGTTTCCTGTTGGGGTGATCTCGGTCAATATCCTTGGCTCTTTATTGATGGGTCTTTTTGTGGGCCTTGCCGCACAGCGCGGGCTGACCCATTTATCCCCTTTCGTCATGACGGGGATCTTGGGCGGGTTTACAACATTTTCTTCCTTTTCGCTTGAGGTCATCACGCTTTATGAGCGGGGCGATTTAGGGTTGGCGGCGGCCTATATTCTGGGCTCGGTCATTCTCTCTATCGTTGCGATTTTCGTGGGGTTACTGCTGACACGGGTGGCGCTGCCATGACGGGTGTTCAGGTTTTGGCTGTCGCGGATGCAGATGCGGATCAGCGGCTTGATCGGTGGTTCCGCCGTCTTTTCCCGCATATCCCGCAAGGCCGCATTGAGAAGATGTGCCGCAAAGGTGAAATCCGTGTCGATGGCGGGCGCGTGAAACCCGCGACACGCCTGCAATCTGGGCAGGAGGTGCGCATCCCCCCCTTGCCTGACCCAATGCCCGAAGATGCGCTTGGCGCGCCGCGGGTGCAGAAATCGGCCATCTCGGACGCGGATGCCGCGATGATGCGCCGCGCGGTCATCTATCAAGACGATCATCTGATCGCGATTAACAAACCCGCAGGCTTGCCCACGCAAGGCGGCAGCGGGCAAGGGGGGCGGCACGTTGATGCGTTGGCGGCCTGTCTCGCGCGCGAGGGTGAGGATAAGCCGCGCCTTGTTCATCGCTTGGATAAGGACACATCGGGCGTTTTGCTCTTGGCGCGCAGCAGGCAAGCCGCGCAGGCCCTCACCGATGCCTTTCGCCATCGTGAGACGCGCAAGATTTACTGGGCCGCCGTTGCAGGCGCGCCTTTGCCCCGAATGGGCAAAATCAAGTTTGGATTGGTAAAGGCTGCAGGCCATGGCAAAGGGGGCGAAGGCGAAAAGATGCGCTGCCTTCATCCATCTGAAATCGCCACCACCGATGGGGCCAAGCGGGCCGAGACGGATTATGCAACGCTCTCTGCGCTTGGGGGGCGGGTGTCATGGGTGGCGATGGTGCCGATTACTGGTCGCACCCATCAATTGCGCGCCCATATCGCAGAGCTTGGCCACCCGATCGTGGGGGATGGCAAATATGGCGGCAGCAGTCAGGAAAATTTGGGCGATGGATGGGGCGCGCAATTGGGGGGTGAAATCAGCCGCAAGCTGCATCTTCACGCGCGCTATCTGAAATTCCGTCATCCTTTCACCAAACGGGATCTCACGCTAACCGCAGCCTTGCCTGATCACATGGCCCGCACATGGGATTTGTTCGACTGGCGCGCCGAAGATGTGCCCGTTGACCCGTTTTATGACGAGCTCGGATGACTGCGCCTTATCTGATCATTTTCGATGTCGATGGCACGTTAATCGACAGTCAGGCACATATTGTAGCTTCGATGGAGGCGGCATTTAGCGGCCTTGATTTGCCTGCGCCAAGCCGTGCGCAGACCTTGTCAATCGTAGGCCTATCGCTACCCGTGGCCATGCTGCGCCTTGCGCCTGATCATAGTGCCGAGATGCGCGCCGATTTGGTCGAAGGGTATAAGGCGGCCTTTCAATCATTGCGCCTCAGCGCGGATGGCGCGGCCTTGTCGCCGTTGTTTGAGGGGGCGATGTCAGTTCTAGAGACACTGCAGGCTGACCCGCGCTTTGTTTTGGCTATTGCGACTGGCAAGTCACGGCGGGGGATGGAACATATTTTGGATCAACACGGGCTGCGACCCTATTTTGCCTCCGTTCAGGTTGCCGATGATCACCCCTCAAAGCCACATCCCGCGATGGTGAAGGCCTGTTTGTCTGAATGTGATGTGCCCGCCGCGCGGGCCGTGGTGATCGGTGACACGACCTATGATGTCGAAATGGCAAAGGCTGCTGGCGCACAGGCTATTGGCGTCTCTTGGGGGTATCACAGCGTAGAGGATTTGCGGCAGTCTGGGGCCGACCCCATTTTGCAGCGCTTTGGCGAATTGCCCGCTGCCCTTGAACGAATTTGGAGCCTGACATGAGCGAATGGAAAGCCCGCCGTTTTTGGACATCTGCCAGCGTTGAAACGGTGGAAGGTGGCTATACGGTTCACTTGGACACACGGGCGGTCAAAACACCGCTTAAGGCGCCGCTGATTGTGCCAACCCAAACCATGGCCGAGGCGATTGCAGCAGAATGGATGGCCCAAGCCGAAGAGATCAATCCCCTCACCATGCCTGTCACACGGTCGGCAAATGCCGCGATTGATAAGGTCAGCGCACAAAAGCCAGAGGTTGTGGCGATGCTATCGGCCTATGCTGAGACAGATTTACTCTGTCACAGGGCTGATCACCCACAGGAATTGGCCACACGCCAGGAGGCGGGATGGCGACCCGTTTTGGACTGGGCTGCAAGCGAGTTGAACGCGCCCTTGATCGTCACAATCGGCGTTTTGCCCGTGCCGCAACCGCAAGATAGCCTTGATCGGGTGCATCAACTTCTCTCGCAGTTTGATAATTTTTCTTTGACCGCATTGCATGACCTGATTTCCATCTCTGGCTCAGCCCTATTGGGGCTTGCCGTGGCGAAAGGCCAGTTCTCGCCGCAAGAGGCATGGAATCTGTCGCGAATCGATGAAAATTTTCAGGCAGAGCTTTGGGGCGAAGACGAAGAAGCCTTGGATGTGGCCGCGAAGAAAAAGGACGCTTTTCTTCACGCAGCACATTTTTACAGACTTGCAGGCGGGCACGAGGCCCTTGGGGCAGGTTGAGGCCTTGTTTTTTAATGAATATGTAATCTGCCCAAGCAGCAAGCATCCCGTGAACGGCTGCTATAAAGTTAGGCTTTACGTTTCGTAAACCTAGCTTCAAGCCTTGACCTTGGGCGGTATATTTGCCCAATTAAGCGGCATTGGCTCGCTTCTGCGGGCCACTGACATGAAGGTGGTCTTACGGCCATTGAGGAAACAGCCCAAAAGGGCGGTCCAATAGGAAGAGGTAAACATGAAAAAATCTGTAGTCCTAGCTACGCTGGCAGTTGCTGGTATGGCTGCGGGTATGTCTCAAGCGTCGACCCTTGATGAGGTCAAAGCGCGTGGCAGCCTGAACTGTGGTGTGACCACGGGTCTCACAGGCTTCGCAGAACCAAATGCCAGCGGCGTTTGGGAAGGTTTTGACGTTGCGGTATGCCGTGCCGTTGCAGCCGCCGTATTCGGCGACCCAATGGCGGTTGAGTTCGTTCCAACCACTGGTCAGACCCGCTTCACCGCGTTGGCCTCTGGCGAAGTTGATATGTTGGCACGTAACACCACATGGACCTTCAGCCGTGACGTTGATCTGAAGTTCGAATTCGTGGGCGTGAATTACTATGACGGTCAGGGCTTTATGGTTCCTGCATCCTTGGGCGTGTCTTCCGCGCTTGAGTTGGACGGTGCAACCGTATGTATCCAGACTGGCACAACCACCGAGTTGAACTTGGCTGACTTCTTTGCTTCGAACAACATGAGCTACGAGCCCGTGCCAATCGAAACAAACGCGGAAGCACAGCAGCAGTATCTCGCAAACGCCTGTGACGTTTACACCACAGACGCGTCTGGTCTGGCGGCAACCCGCGCGACCTTCGAGAACCCAGGCGACCACGTTCTTCTGCCTGAAATCATCTCCAAAGAGCCTCTCGGGCCGCTTGTTCGTCACGGCGACAACGAGTGGGGCGACATCGTTCGCTGGTCTTTGAACGCTTTGATCGCAGCTGAAGAGCTGGGCATCACTTCGGCAAACATCGCTGAATTGGCTGCTGCACCTGGTCAGAACCCAGAAATCAACCGTATTCTCGGCACTGAGGGCGACCTCGGCGCGATGCTCGGTCTGGAGGCAAACTGGGCGGTTAACGCGATCTCTGCTGGTGGTAACTACGGCGAGATCTTTGAGCGTTACTTGGGCGAAAGCACCCCAATCGGTCTGGCACGCGGCTTGAACGCGCAGTGGACTGATGGTGGCCTGCTCTACACCCCACCATTCCGCTAAGGTCTGAACGGAAGTTGGGCGCGGCATTCCCGCGCCCTTCTTCTATTCTAATATCCAAAATTACGCTGAAAGTGTTGCGACCCGTTTGTGCCGCACTCAAACTTTTTTACGCTGATTTAATGACAGGATTCCGCCATGGCCTCGATACCGGATCCAAGTTCTGAACCCTTCCGCTTTGGTCAGTTGATTTACGATCGTCGCTATCGCTCAATGACGATCCA
>ENA-OUOG01002082-OUOG01002082.1-marine-metagenome-genome-assembly--contig:-NODE-2082-length-21529-cov-5.230188_pt1 | contig 21529 bp, 16 predicted proteins | sample MGYA00248635_ERZ508505 | MGnify/ENA primary metagenome ERZ508505 (study PRJEB26176, sample SAMN06267871) | marine metagenome | isolation source: Saanich Inlet, British Columbia, Canada | place: Pacific...
GCGCGCGCGACCATCGCCGAGAGACTTTTCCGGTCGCGTCCGACGGCGAATCGGCGCGACGAGCGCGCCGTTTTTACCGCGGACGACGACGACGACGACGTCGACGAATCCGCCGACGAATCCGTCGACGAACCCGCCGACGTCACCGAGCTCGAGACTCTTCTCCGCTCGCTTCGAAGAGCGGGTCGACTCGCGCTCAGCCCCGCGGCGGGACACGACATAAACGCCGCTCGCGCGGCGGCGCTCGAGCTCTTCTCCACGCGCGCGCTTCTCGCCGGCGTCGCGCGCAAAACAAAAAAGTCCCCGCCCTTGGCCGAGTCGACGTCGCTCGGCGCGGGCGTCCTTCTGCGCGTCGCCGACGCGTCCGCGAACGCGGACGCGTCGGCGTTCCTCGCGTCCTGCGTGGCGTGCCTGCGCGCCGCGCACAGCGCGTCGTCGATGCTGGCGGCGGCGGGAGACGCGACGCGCCGCGCCGAGGTGGCGGCGAGCCTCGCGGCGGACGCGTGCCCCCCCGCCGCGGCGGCGCGCGCCGAGGCGGAGGAGGCGGCGCGGCGTTTGGGTTCGGACGCGTCGCGAGGCGACGCGTCGGCTTTTTCCGGCGACGTCGCGGGCGACGCCGCCGCCTCCGCGGCGCGCCGCGTGCTCGCGTCTCGTCACCGCGCCGCGCAGACGTATGACGCGCAGGAGGCTCTGGACGACGACGGCGACGTGCGTGTCGGCGGCGACGGCGGCGAGACGCTCGCGTTTCTCGGCGAGACGCACGTCGCGTTCACGCGGGCATCCGAGACGTACGCGACGACGCTCTGTTTCGCGGAGACGCCGGAGTGTTTCCGCGAGCCGTCCGAGCCATCCGCGCCGGAAGAGACCGCGGACGCCGCCGCGGAAACACTCGACGCGGCGGCGGGCGCGTTTCGTCCGGGGTCGGTGTTCGCGCAGTGGCGCGCGCCGACGGCGCCCCCCGTTTCGTTCCGCGCCGACCGCCGCACGAAAAATAAGCGACCGGCGACGCTCGCGTTCGTCGTCGCGACGAGCGAGACGTCGAGCGAGACGAACGCGAGCGAGACGAACGCGGACGCGGACGCGGGTCCCGTTCCCGTTCCGTCGACGACCCTCGTCGGCGAGGTGTGCGTCGACGTCGCGCTCGTGCGGGAAGCGCAGCGCGCCGTCCGCGAGGCGCGCGCGGCGGCGCGCGCGGCGGAGCCGAGCCGATCGGCCGACGCCGGCGACGATCCGGAAGCCGACCCGGACGCCGACCCCGACGCCGCCGCGGACGCCGCCGCGGATGCCACCTCCGCCGACGCGAAGGCGAAGGCTTGGGAGACGGCGAAACGCGCGACGTCGCTGGTGGCGTCGCTGTTCGCGACGAAAAGCGCTTCGCCGGAGGACGCCGAACCGGAGAATCCGGAGGAGAAGATAAAACAAGAGTCTTTTCTTTTCGCGTCGCTTCCGACGACGAACGTCGCTTTGTCGTCGTTTCTCGAGACGCTCGAGGCGTTCGTGTCCCCCGAACGCGGCGTCATCGCCGAGGACGACGCCGCGTTCGCCGCGTTCGTAAAAGCCGCCGTCTCGGGTGGCGCGCGACGCGAGCGCGCGTCGCGACGAGCGGTCGACTCCGCCGCCGACGCGGCGTAGGTGCCGATTCTACGTAGCTCCCGTAGTTTTTCGCGAGCGACTCAATCTTCCAAAAGGTACATAATATTCAATACTACATAGACTACGTTTTTTCTACGCCCTACGCCACGACCCACCGGTCTTCTCTCTCGACGCGCGACAAAAGCGTCCGACGCCGCGCTACGCGGCGGCGTCGCCTGAGCCTCCGGTTTCGCCCCCCTCGGCTGAATAGTCCGCGCTTCCCTCTCGTCTCTCGTCCGCGACGGCCGCGAATGATTCCGCCGCCATCGTCGCCAGCACGCCCGCGGCGCCGAGCCAGACGCGCCAGGTGGGCATCTCCCCGACCGCCGCCCAGACGAGTAAAGGACCGAGCGCGAGCTCGATGAGCATGATCAGCGACACCTCCGCGGACGGGACGTCTTTGGCGCCGAGAGTCAACAGCGCGAACGCGACGGCGACGGAGAGGGTCTGCGTTACGAGCGCGGCGATTGCGACGCCGCCGTCGTCCGCGGGCGGCGTCGGCATCAGCGGCGATAGGACCGATTCGTTTTGGTTTTGGTTTTGGTTTTGGTTTCGCTGAAAAGGCACGTTCCCGAGAACCACCAGGGTCGCCAAGGAACCGCCGATGAGCCCGCTGAGGGCCAACGCGGGGATCATGTCCGCGTCTTTCTTCGCCGACTTACACGCGGTCCAGTACAACGCGAGCGCCGCCGGCACGATGAGCGCGACGAAGTTCCCGACTAAGTGGTCGCGCGTCGCGGGCGTGTTTTCGTCGTCGTCCCGCCGCTCCACGAACGCGTCGCTGAAGAGCACCAGCACGCACGCCGCGCAGACGACCGCGGCGATCCAGGTGTGCCGCGGGACGGATTCGCCGAGGAACGCCTTCGCGGCGAAACAGCTCATCAGCGGTCCCGTCGCGAGGATGGCGAGCACCGACGCTATGAATGTTAGGTTCGCCGCGACGATGAAGGCTACGTTCTGAATGGTGTACAACAGCGCGCCTCCGCAGAGGTGGCGCCACCCCAGGTGGCGCGCGACGCGCGCGAACTCGCGCGGGGACGCGCCTTTGGCGACCATCCAAAGAGGCGGCAGGAGTATGAGTCGCCCGAAACCACGATAAAACACGATGCCCCAGGCGGTGTACCACCGGCTGTTAGTCTGCATCTTCGTCAGGCGCATGAGCGCGGTGTCCGGGGTCAGGACCAGCGCGCCCGCGACGGCGGTCATGCGCGCGCGGAGGGGGACGGGAGGAGGCGCCATCCCGCCTCTACCCTCCGCGTGCGCGCGCGCGCGACGAATAACGCTTTTTCTCGGACGCTCGGGCGCTTTTCGACGCACCGACGGCAACTCTCCCAGCTTTCACTTCACGAATGGTAAACCTAGCCACAAGTGCACCGCGCGCGCGGGATGAGCGAGACGGCGGAGGAGCGCAAGAAGCGCCTCCAGGCGCTTCGCGAGGGTGCGCAGAAGCAGGAGAAGGAACTGAAGTTCCGGAACTACCTGCCTCGTGACGAGGAGCTGCAGGCGGGACAGGTGCGTGGTGTTCTCGACCACCGCGTTTCTAATGAACCACGCGTGCGTTGACGTCCCCGCGCCGAACGACCACCCCTTCTCTGACCCGTCCCCACTCCACCCCGCTCCCCGCAGATCAAAGCGCGCGTCGCGCCCGAGATCGACGTGCCCGTGGTGGAGCCCGACGCGCCCGACGCCGAGGACGAGGACGCCGTGGTGAACGTGATGCCCGCCAAGGCCAACGCCGATCTGAAACGCGACGTCGAGCGCAAGTTGGAAAAGCTGGAACGCAAAACGCAACGCGCGATGATCGAGCTGACCCGCGAAGAGGACGCGCGCAGGATGGCGGAACAACCACACAACTGATACATTGTACGAACACACACGGAATACACTCCCAAACACACACGCGACACGAAATACGCATAGCTTATGTCGTACGCGCGTCCCGCCCGCGATGGTCGGAGTGACCGAAAAACCAAACGCGCCGCGCAAAAGTCGCCATTCGATTCACCAAAACAATCACCTCGTCTCGATCCATCGCGTGGTCCCTCCGACGGGTTCGCCGCGCGCGTCCGCTTCTCTTGACGCCTCGAGAACGTCGCGGAACGTTTCATCACCAACATCCCGCATGCGCCTTAACGCCGCCCACCCTGGTTTCTGCGTCAGCAACAGATACGCTTCGTTCGCCGGGTCGAGCGACGCGGAGTACGCGCCCAGCGATACCGAACACACCAGGCGGCACATCACGAGCGTCGGCAAGACTCTGCGTTCCGTGTGCGTCAGCGGGAAGTTTCGTTCGAACCCTGTTACTAATTCAGCGACGTTCGCCACAGGGTCCTCGGCTCCTAACGCGAAATAAGCTGCGGCGACTGCGATCTCGTTCACGCGCCAAGTGTGGACGATGTCCCCGAAGTCCAAAATCCCGCAAGGCGTCGCCTTCGGGGCCACCGGCTTTTGTCCCGGCGCGAAGAACTCATCCGCGACGCTCGGGTGGATCACGGTCACCAACACGTTTTGGTCGTTAGCGTCGCCGTGCGCTATGCCCGACCGTAAAGCACCGGCGTGCGGTACGACGATCGTGTCGAACGCGTCTAGGACGTCAAGCGCAATTCTTTTGTGCTCCGAATCCTTGATCGCGTCCACGAACGGGCTTCGCACGCGCTTCACGTTTTTGTTATCCCACAGGTGGTCGCGCTCGGCGCCCGGGTGCGAAAAGCTCTCGAGCGCTTTCGCCATCGTCCCTAAGAACGCGCCGACGTCCCGCAGGAACTCGGGCGTGTGCTTGACGCGTTTCGAGCGCTCGGCGATCTCGCCCGGGAGCCAACTCAAGACGCGCACGGCGTGTAACCGCGTGCGTCCTCCATTGGAGCCTCCGGAGGGCAGTTCGAGGTACGCGACGTCGTCGCGCACGGGCGACTTGTTTTTTTCGTTTATGGATCCGATGAAGTTCAACGACGCGTTCGTGCGCATGGGCACGGGCGCGGGTACGTCGTGTTTCTGCAGATGACGCATCATCGCGGTCTGCGCGCTGAGAAGGCCGGGCCGAGCGCTCTCCACGCCGTTGTGCACCTTGAGCGTGTACGCGTGCGTGCCGTCCTCGGTGCGCGCGTAGAAGTTGCGGTCGTCGTACGAGTTGAGCTCGCTCGCGGAGCTCGCATCGATCGCGCCCCCGGGGAGCGTCCAGTTGGCGTTCACGAACGCCACCACCGCCGCCGCGTCGCACCGCGGCTTCTCCAGCTTCCTCCGCGCCTCGTCGTCCGCGCTCATCGCGCGTGGTCGCTCCCGCACCCGCCGCGCGCCGGAACTGAGAGGGAGGGGCGAGAAGAATGCTCGTTTTGGCCGAGGGTGCGAAAAGGTTCGGCGACGAGCGAGTGCTTTCAACATCTGAAAAGGGTTAGTTTTTCGCGCTCAGCGCTCGCGCGCTCGCGCCGGACCCGCTCTTCTGCCCCGAGGACGACTTCGAGGACCCCCGCGTGGACCCCTTCGAGCGCGTCTCGGACATCGTCTTCGACATCGTCTTGGACAACGTCGCGTTCGGCTCCGGCGCCGCCGTCGCGCCGAGCTTCGCCGCCGCGCCTCCCACGGCGAGGGGCGGCTTCCACGAGTTGAACTTTGTCGGCCGCACTTTCACCGATTTGTTGAGGTGCTCCTTCGTGGCTTGCTTGACGATGTCCTCCCTCACCTCCTCGCCCGCGCGCGCGCGCTGCCTGTCGATGGTGGCGAGCCGGGACTCGCTCAGCGCGTTGCACGTTTTCGACCACTGCTTGTGCAGGTGCGCGACGCACACGATTTCGTCGCCCTCAGCGAAGACGTCGCCGATGGACGAAGCCGGCTTGAATCGAATCTGCCCGTACACGCGCTTGCCGTATCGCGGGTCCCACAGGAGTTTATCGTGCGCGCGCTTGAAGCAGTCCGTGCTGTACGGCTCGTGAGGAGGCATCGTCGCCAACAGACGGTCCGCCGCGGCTTTGCACTGCTCGAACGTCGCGCTCGGGTCGCAACGCCACCAGATGCTGGCGTGTTTCGTGTCACGCGGACAGTGAAAGTGAACGAGGAGAATCGAGACGGTGAGCGATTGATTCGAGATCGTGTGAGGAGACGTGGGTTGACCGACGCGCGTGTCCGGTCGCGGGTTTCCGCGCGTGGTCGATTCGGTTCGTCGTCGACGCGCGCGCGCCGCGTCGTCGTCGTGGCCGTCGCGCGCGTCGACACCCTCGTCTCGTGTCTGGAATCGCTCCGGCCACGCCACGAGCCGCGGTCGCGCGGCGAGCGTCCGAATCCGTCTCGCGGTCCGACACGGGAATCACGGAAGCTCCGCGCTCGAGGGGACGTACGGGTCTTGCGAGCGCGGGTGTCTGAACTTGACGCGCATGACTCCCCGCGACTGTTGAAGCGCCTTCACGCGTGCGCGACGCACGCCGCCGGCGCTGCGAGGGCGTACAGCCGGTCGCGCGCGGGTCCTTGTGTGCGAAACACCTTCGGACATCACGAGAAACGCTCGCGAGGTACGTTCCCCTTTTCGTTTCCGCGACCGCGGTCAAACCGCGTTCGTTCGCGTCGAGCGGACATCATCGACCGCAGCCTTGACCGATGGCTCGATGGCTGATCGGGAAAAAATCGAAGAACCGTTAGCCGCGCGCGGATCTGGCAGAGTCGCGCGCGCGCGCTCTCTCGAGGGCGCATGCGTCGCGAGACGATCGCCCCACCCTCGGGAATGGCCCCTCCCGCGGGCTGGGGGCCGTGGGTCCAGGACGAGACCGGCGCAGGCGGCGAGGTCGCGGACGCGAGCGTCGAAGGCGGGGTGCCCACGCGAGGCACGTGCGCGTGTCCCATCTGCGGGCTGGACCTCTCGTCGTGGACGCTGCCCGACCGCGAGACGCACGCGGACGCCTGCGTTTCCAGGGCCCTCGAAAGCGACGCGATGGCGTCTCCCCCCGCGTGGGGAGGGCGACACGACCGAGCACCGCCCGCGGAGACGCGCGCGGAGACGCGCGCGGAGACGACCGCGAGAATTTCTTCCGGAGACGTTCGCGGCGGCGCGTGCGACGCGTTTCTGAACCGACACGGTCTGGCCCGGTACGCCCCCGCGTTCGCGCGCGAGGCGCTGTTTCCGAGCGACCTCATTAGCCTGACACGCGAGGACCTGCGTGAGGTCTTGGGCGTGCGCGACGAGCGGGACGCGGCGACGTTCTTCGCCGCGGTGAGGGGGTCCGGGAGACGACCGTCGAGAGACGACGTCGGACGACAGACGACGACCTCCGCGGAGGCGGCTTCGTTCGCTTCGTCCGCCGCGACGGAGCTCTGTCGCGAGGATGCAAGACTCGCGTCTCTGGAGCAGCACGACGACGAGTGGACGCGTGTGGCGATGGCGATGTCAGCCTCGATGCGCGAAGTGAAAGCGCCGCCGCCGACGGCGGACGCGAAGCCTCCGCGCGCGTCGCGCGAAAATGCGGAAAACGAAAACGAAAAGGAAAACGAAGCGAACGGCGTCGATCGTTCCGGACGGTCCGCCTTGGAGGCGGCGCGCGCGCTCGGCAAACGAAGCGTTCCTTCGTCGCTGTGGGGCGCCGCGGGGCACGGCGGGCGCGACCGCGTGATACCGGAGTGGGTGCTGGGCGGGGAAAAGCCGAGCGAGGGGTGACGCGCGGATGGAACGTTTTCTTTTTCAGAGTGTCGATCACATTCCATCTGTCGCGCGTTTTTTTTTGTATCAGCGCGTGGCGCGCGTCGGTTTTACGTTTAGCGCGTATTGTGGTGGTGTTACACCGTCTTCATCCGTCTCTCCTTGACGCGTTCGACACACGCACAGCGCGCCTGCCATCCCCGGACGCGGACGCGATGTCGACGCGCGCGTCTGTGCGAGATGAGCGCGCGCCGCTCTTGGTGTCCGAGGCGGACGCCGCGCTCGGGCGCGAGGCCAAGGACGCGGGCCGACGCCTTCCCGCGGTCCTCGCCTGCCTCGCGGTGGGGCTCCTCGTGGCGCTGGTGAGCCTCTCCGTGACCGTCGCGTCCGGGCGCGGCTCGGGCGAGGTGGCGCGCGTCGGGTGGAAGCTCACCGACGCCGCGACTGAGGAGGCGGAGAAGCAGTACGGCGACCTCCCCGAGGGCGGCGCGACCAAGGCGGAGTACGAGGCGGCGCGCGCGGCGGATGCGGATGCGCTCGATGCGTCCGAGAAAAAGGCCGAGACCTCCTCCGAGGCGGCCGCGGCGCTCGGGTGGGTGCCGGACGAGAACTTCGTGAAGGAGGCGGAGCGGCTGTACGACGAGATCCCCGTGGGCGGCGTCACGCAGCGGGACTACGAGGCCGGGTACACGAAGGAGGAGGACGCGGCGATGCACTCAGCCTCGTACGGCGAGGCGGAGGCGTCGTCCGCGGGAAACGAGCCGCAGCAGACGCAGACGCAGACGCAGAGCGAAAAGAGCGAAAAGATCGACGCGCGCGAAGATTACGACGCGCCCTCCATGGCTGCGCCCGCGGTTCCCGCCGAGGCCGTGGGCGTTTCCAAGCAGCTGGACATGGGTGCGACGACGCAGCCTCGCGAGCGTCTGCGGAGTCCCAACCCGGAACGCGCCAAGACGCTCTCGTTCAACCCGTGCGCCGACGTCGCGTCGCAGGAGGCGCAGTGGAACACGAAGAACCTGGACACGACATGCGTGATTGACGCGAGCAAGTGTAACTTCTGCGCGTGGGTGCTGCAGTACGACTCCGAGTACCGCGTGAACGACGTGGTGTCTCTGCACGGTCCCAACTACAAGGTGACGAGCCAGTCGCTGCTGACGCGGCCGGAGTACCAGGGCACCATCCTGAGGGACATGCTCGAGCAAAAGCCCAAGAACGGCGCGAACCAAATCGCGTGGAAACCGAACGAGCGCGAGGAGGCGCAGGACAACTTTGATTTCGTCAAGAACCGCGTACGCGAGATGGAGTGCCGCGCGACGCCCAGCGACACGCTTCTCGTGCACTTGCGCGCGGGCGACGCTGTCGGCGCCGAGTACAAGGAGATTCCCAACGTGGACGCGTCGGCGCAACGCGTGGTGCAGTACGCCAAGGAACGGCCTGGTATTAAACGAATAGAGATCAGCGGAGTGTTGCACTTCGGGGTGCCGGATCCCAACGACGCGTTTTACCAGAGCGTCGGCGGGTTCGAGGTGGTGAAGGACGAGTCTGGTCAGCCGCGGTACCGCGTGACGGACGAAATCCTAAAAAAGAACGGGTACATCGTGAACCGGTTCATCCGCGAGGGGCGAGACGCGGGGCTCGAGGTGTGGTTCACCTCCAACAACAACCCGGACACCGACATGTGCCGCTTCGCCAAGGCGTGCCACTTCCTCTCTGCGTCGCGGGTCAACGGCAAGCCCGCGCTGGGGGACGCGCAGTCGCGCGTGTCCTTCTCGGACCTGCTCGACGACCTGCACTGGAACCTCAGGAGTTGCAACTGAGACGGTTAGTAGCTGAGCGAGCGCGATGACAAAAAGCGCGAAGTGTAACGCGGAGGCGTGATTCTTTCATGTACTTTACACGGTGACGACGATTCCTCACTCAGCCGCCTCCCTCTTCGGCTTGTTTCCTGATCACCTTCCCCCACTTGTCTAGCAGCGCGCGCAAGTCGCCGTTCATGCGCGTCCCGACGCCTCCCCACACTAAAAGGTCGGTTAAATCCGTCGCGGCGCCTTGGCCGACGACTCTTACGGGTTGAAACCCGAGCCTTTCGTAGTACCGCACCAGCCGCGGCGCGTACTCGTTCCCGTCGTCGATGGCGAGCAGTTCGATCTTTGCGCAGTTCTTTTCGTACGCCATCAAGCTGCTCGTCGCGCCCAGTAAAACGCTTATGCCGAACACGCTCCGCATTTTCGAAGCCTCACCCTCCGCGCCGCGAGATCCGCCTCCGTTCACGCGCGAGTTGTATATCCGCATGGAGTCCATGTGCAGGATGCCGAAAGGAGGCGGCGCGATGAACCCGTCGTGCTCGCCGATGATGTCCGCGTCGGTGTTCTGTCCGGCGTCGAACACGTTACCGCCGCGAGGGGACGAGGGACTGCCCGCTCGGCGCGCGGTGATCTTGAAGAAGGGGCCGAACACGGCGGTCTCCAGGACCAAGCCCCGAGCCTTCGCCGCGGCGGCGAGCTCATCGCGCGTCACGGGCGGAGGGGACGACGACGCGCTGGCGCGCCTCGCGGCTCGGCGCGCGCGCCGCGACGGGACGCGCGGTGCGGGGTTCCACCGGACAACCCTGGAGGAAAACGACGCGGCGGCTGCGTGCTGCGCCATGCCGGGTATGGCGCGGACCTTTCCGCCGGACTCGCCTTTCCCTCATCGAACACGTCGACAACGCTTTTTCGCAAAAGGGCACTGACAAATATCCCGGGTGGCTATCCGATCGCCTCACTCCGACCGCACGGCACCTCTCGCACGTCGGTCCGCGATCGTCATGCACGCCGCCTCCCTGTCTCTCAGCGCGCGCCCCGCCGTGCGCGGCCGCGCTTGCGTTTCCCGGCCCGCGGCCCGCACCGCGCGCGCCTCGGCCCGCCGCTCCGCCGTGATCGTCGCCGCCGGCAAGAAGAAAGTGTTCATCGACGGCGAGGCGGGCACCACCGGTTTGCAGGTGCGCGACCGCCTGGCGAAGCGCGACGACATCGAGATCATCTCGCTCACCGGCGACGACCGCAAGGACGCGGCGAAGCGAGCTGCGTTTCTCAACGAAGCCGACGCCGCGATCCTGTGTTTGCCGGACGACGCCGCCGTCGAGGCGGTGGCGATGGTGACCAACGAAAACACGGTGATCATCGACGCCAGCACCGCGCACCGCGTCGCGGAAGGGTGGACGTACGGCTTCCCCGAGCTGTGCGCGGAACAGAGGGAGAGTGTGCGAAACAGCAAGCGCATCGCCAACCCGGGGTGTTATCCCACTGGGATGATCGCGCTCACCAGGCCGCTCGTCGACGCGGGGCTGCTTCCGGTTGACTCCGGAATCGTCGTGCACGCCGTGTCGGGCTTCTCGGGCGGCGGCAAGCAGCTGATGGCGATTCACGAGGCGGGCGACGCCGAGCCGTGGGGCGCGTACGGCTTCAACTTGAAGCACAAGCACTTGCCCGAGATGGCGGAGTACTCCAAACTGGGTCGCAAGCCCGTGTTCTGCCCCGCGGTGGGGAGCTTCGCGCAGGGCATGGTTGTTTCCGTGCCGCTGCACTACGACCAGCTTAAAAGCGGCGTGACCGGCGCTCAGATGCACGCGGCGCTGGAATCGCACTACGCCGGGTCGCGGTTCGTGAAAGTGCGCGCTCTGAACGACACGAACGATTTGGAGCGCGGCGCGTTTTTGCGGCCGGACACGCTGAACGACACGAACTTACTGGAGCTCTCGGTGTACGCCAACGACGCGGACGGCATGGCGTGGCTCGTGGCGAGGCTGGACAACCTCGGGAAGGGCGCTTCGGGCGCGGCGGTGCAAAACATGAACCTCGCGCTCGGCCTCGACGAGGACTGCGGGTTGTGATGGATGAGACGATGATGATTACTATATGATTACTATCACCGGTCGTCGGGACTATGATATCACGCGTTCTCCTTGTTGTCCCCGGACGCGTCGTCTTCCTCTTTCTTCTTCGCGGCGGCGGGTTTTTTCGGCGCCGACGACGCGGTCTTCGCAGCCTCCAAAGCCGCCTCCGCGTTTTTCCTCGCGTTCGCGATGCGTCGCTTCTCCGCCTTGACCGCCGCGGCCGCGTTCAGCCGGTCCACCTCCCGCCACAGGTGCGCGGTCTCGGGGGCGCGCACGTACCCGGACATCACAGACGGATTCTCGATCGGGGCCTCCTTCTCCAGGGGGCCGTCGTACTTCACCCACAGCACGCCGCCCCCCAGGTCCTCCGGGGAGGCGTACTTCACACCCAGCACACATGCGCGCAATCCGAGCGGCGTGTGGATCATGTCCCCCGGCGCGAACCCGAAAGGCGCGCAGTGGTCCACCCCGTCCTCGTGGGTCATGTACGCGGGACCTTTCTTCTTGCCCCCCTTCTTGCCTCCCTTCTTGGGAGGCATGGCGCTCGTGGGACTCCACCCCGCGCGCGCCCTCGAGTGTTGACCATTTTTGGCGATTGCGGGCGTTGTTCCCCTCGCAGCGAGTGTCTCGACAGTCTCGCAGTTCTGGCAAACGCGAAAGCGACGGTCGCGCACTTCCGCCACTTGGCTCGATTTCGTGCACGCGACGTTCCGAAAGCCACGTCGTCGCATCCATCATCTCTTTCTTCGAACGTGCCGACGCGTGCGCGCCCACTCCGAGTCGCGCATCGACACGCCGTCGCGCGCATCCGCCATGTCCGCCTCGCTCGTCTCCAGGCCGGCCGTGCTCGGCCGCCGCCTGGTCGCCGCCAAGGCTTCCGCGCGTCCCGCCCGACGCCGCGCCGTCGCGACGTCGGCCGCCGCTTCGGATGACGCTCCGCTCCGGCGCGCTCTGCGCACTGTCGACACCGGCGCGCTCATGAAGGGCACCGAGGCGCCCGAGGCGACGCAGCAGACCGACACGAAGGAAACGCCCGCGGGTGCGACGAAGGCTGAACCCGTCGTCGTCTCCGCCACCGCCGGCTCCGCCTCGGAAGACGCCGCGGACGCGTTCACGCTCCGCGGTCCCGAGCCGCAAAAGTTTGGCGTCGCGGACGGCGAGCTCGCGAACGTGCTCACCGCGTCCGGGTCGTTCGTGACGCGCGCCGTCTCCGGCGCGCTGTGCGAGGGCTGGACGCCCTCCATCGTCGAGGGCGAGTGTCCGAAAGGCACGTACACGCTGGGCGAGATCGGTGGGCGGTACATCAAGGAAACCAGCGACACGCACAAGTTCCCGCGCCCGGCGATGCCCATCGAGCTGTACGAGTTCGAGGGGTGCCCGTTTTGCAAGAAGGTGCGCGAAGCCGTCATCTGGCTCGACCTGGACGTGCTGTTCTTCCCTTGCCCGCAGGGCGGGCCGACGTTCCGCGAGCGGGTGAAAGCAGAGGGCGGGAAGTCCATGTTCCCGTACATGAAGGACCCGAACACGGGCGTCGCGATGTACGAGAGCGACGACATCATCGATTACCTGTACGATACCTACGGCCCCGGGAAGGAGAAGGTTTCCACTTTGTTGCGCGCGGGCGCGTTCACGGTGCTCACCGCGGGGTTCGGGCTGGCGCCCCGCATGGGCGCGGGCAGCAGGTACCGAGCCGCGCGCATGCCCGAGAAGCCCATCACCGTGTACTCGTACGAGGCCTCACCGTTTTGCAAGCTCGTGCGCGAGAAGCTCGTGGAGCTCGAGATCCCGCACCTGATGAAGTCGTGCGGCCGCGGATCGATGAAAAGACAGGAGCTCGTCGACCGCCGCGGCGTGTTCCAGGCGCCGTACATCGAGGATCCCAACACCGGAACCGCCATGTTCGAGTCCAGCGCGATCGTGAAGTACCTCGAGGAGACGTACGCCGAGGCGGCGTGAAAAGAAGCGACACAAATTGCGAGAAGAACACCGGTAGCGCGAGAGGGACAGACACGGCGCGGCGCGTACGACAGATAATCGATACCGTGATGATGATCGTCATGTCACAAATTCGTGCTCGCCATCCTCGGCCGCGCGATGCGCCCCACCGGCATCTTCCCGCCGACCAGGATCTGCTTGGGCAAATCAACGCGCACGAGCCTGAACGCGTACCGGCGTCCGTTCCACTGCACGTCCACGTCACGCACGTCCGGGTTGAGTAAAGTCAAAGTGCTGCTCATGCGCACCGCGCCGTCTTCTAAGCCGTACACGGAGATGGCGAAGCGCGCGCCGGCGGCGTCGACGGCGACGTAGTGCAGGTTGAGCGCGCCGAGTTGTTCGGCGCCGCCGTTATGGCCCGCGGCGTCGGTCGCCGTCGCGTCGACGACGGCGCGCGCCTTCACCGCGCTCCCGACGTTCACGCCGTCGTTCAAATCAGACACGCGCTTGGTGACGTACCGGGTCCCCTCGTGCGTCACGAAAGCGCTCTCCGCTTTTTCGGGCAAAAGCGCGTCGTCCTCCTCCCTCAGCGCTTTCGCCATCGCCGCGACGCGCTTGGGCTTGCACGTCGCGCCCGCGCCGCGGCACCCGTCGTCCAGCTTCGTAAGCGCCGCGAGCACAGCGTTGACTTCCTGCAGAGTCGGCAACGCCGGATCTAACCGCGCCGCTTCCCGAAACCCCAAAAGCGCGTCGCCGTACCGCTCGACGTACCGACAAATCACCGCGCGGTTGAAGTGCACGTCCGGGTGATCGCGCATGTGCTTCTCCGGGTCGGTACCGCCCGCGCCCGTGGGGCCGCCTTTCGCGGCGTTTTCGTAAGCCTTCAAAGCCGCCAACAGCGTTTTCTTATCCGTCGCGCCGCGCGCGAAAAACAAACTCATCGTCGCGGTGCCCACCTGGTACCACGCGTGGCCGTCGTCCACGTCCAAACGCACGGCGGCTTTCGCGAACGCCAAAGACTCGTCGACGAAATGTTTCTGCGCGTCTGATCCGGGTTCGGCGCGCGACTTTGCGAGACCGCGGCAGAGCATTGAGACGGCGCAGAGCGCTTTTTTGTGCGGGCGCCTCGCGAGGACGGCGTCGTAGCAATTCCGCGCGCCCTGCAGGTCGTTCTTCTTCCACAGCGTCTGCGCCAGAGTCAGCCACGCGCCGTCCAGCGCGGGATCGAGCTTCGCGGCGCGCTTCAGCAGATCCTCCGCCGTGTCTTTTTGAGAGAAGTCTTTTTTTGTGTCACCGTGGCTTTGACCGGGCTCGTGGTCGCCCTCTAGTGAGCTCTTCGCGTCGTGCACCACCCCCACCGCTTCCAGCAGGCGGCCGCGGAGGTACAACACGCGCGCGCGTTCCGAGGCGGACGCGCCCGGTCGCTCCAGCGCGCCTCGCTCGTTGAGCGTCCCGACCTCGCGAGCTAGATCCGTCAACGCGCGCCTCGCGTCATCCGCCGCGGCGTGCTGCGCCTTGTCGCTCGCGGACTCGTACGCGCGCACTGCGAGACGGACCGAGACAGGGGGCGAGCGAGTCAGCGTCCGCGCGCGATCGGCGAGAGGTGGAAGAAAGGGAGTCGTTCGCGTCCGACGTGGACCTCGCGCGCGTCGTGTCGAATCGTCTAGGCACCGCTCCGCGAACTGGCAAACAACAGACGGATTCCAACCGTCCGCGCGCGCGTTCGTCGGCGAGGCGCGGACGCACCCAGTGTTTCGGCGCGCGCCTCGAGCGCCGCGAGCGCGTCTAGAGCGGTCATGACGCGACACCGGGGCGGAGACTCGCTCGGAGGCTCACGCGCGCGGCGTCGGACTGCGAACAAGATCGTTCGAGAGTTTGACCATAAAGAACGGCGGGAACCAACACCGACGCGTGCCGCGCGCCAAAATTGACGCTTCGACAGGTCGTTTCTTCCGCCCTCGGAAAGCGAACAACGAATCGGCCAGATCTGGGTGCCACAAGCGGGTGGCGCGTCCGGCTCTTCGGATACGCTCGTGAGCATGGCGGCCGCGCCCGATGTCGCGTCGCTGGTGAGCCGCGCGCAGCAGCTTTCGTCCATCCCCCAGGGCCTGGACGCGCTGCACATCGCGCTGGAGCAATCCTCCGATCTGTTAAAGGCGAACGCCGCGGAGGCGCTCGCCGCGCTGGAGGCTCGCGCCTTGGACCCCCAGCGCCACGCGCTGGCGTGGACGCACTTCCTGCGCGCCGCGGTGGCGTCCACGCGCGTCGACGGGAAGCGGGGCGAGCGCGTACCTCCCGCGGACGGTCCCGGCTCGCTTCCTCCCGGGACGCTGTCCGCGCGTGCGGAGCGCGCCAACGCGGCGGACCGCCCCGTCGACGAGGACGACGACGACGCGGCGACGACCGAGACGAACGACGAAGAGCTTCCGCCTGTTCCTTCCGCGGCGCCTTCACGTTCCGGCGGGCTCCTCGACATCTCCGCGCGCGACGCCGTGGCGATGGACGTCCCGCCGGGAGGCGACGCGTTCCACGAAGACGACGTCGACGCGGACGCCGCCGCCGGCGACGACGCGTACTTCGACGCCGTCGTCGACCGCGTCGCCGAGGAGGCGTCCGGCGCGGACGACGCGTCCGCTCGCGCGCTCCAGGCGTCGTTCCCGGCGTTCCGGAGACTGGCGTCGGAGCTCCTGTCGGGGAGCGACGAGGGGGTGAACGAGACGTCCGACGTCGGGGCGTCGTCTTCCGACGGGAGCGCTTTCGACGCATCGGATAACTCCTCGTCGGCTTCCGCGCAGGTCCGCCGATGCCCCTCGGCGTTCGCCGAGGTGAGCGGCGCGTTCGCGGCGTGCGCGCTCGCGGAAGGCTCCGCCGGGAGCGCGCTCGCGGCGGTGGCGCCCCTGCGCGCGGCGACGCGCGCCGCGCGGCCGACGCGCGACCACCTCACCAAGCAACACGCGTTTTTGTTTTCCGCGTGCGTCGCGTGCGGTCGCCACGACGTCGTCGCCGCCGACGTCGACTCGTGTCCCGTGTTCGAGACGGACCCGATTTTAACCGGCGTGGACGCGATGGACTACCTGAAGTACTGCGATTTAGGCGGCACGGCGCTTTTGTCGCTGGGACGCTACGCGGACGCCGCCGAACTGTTCCTGCGGGCCACCACGGCGCCGGCGACGGCGCCGGCGGCGGCGCACGCGTCCGCGCACAAAAAGTACGTGCTGTGTTCTCTTCTGGCGGAAGGCGCGTGCGCGTTCGCGTCGTCTCTGCCCAAGTACGCGTCGCCCGCGGTGCAGAGGCACGTGCGCGGCGCGTGCGCGGCGTACGCGTCCTTCGCCGAAGCCTACGCCACCGGATCCGTCGCCGCCGCGCGCGCGCGTTTCGCCGAGTCGCGCGAAGCGTTTGATCGCGACGGGAAATTCATGACGCGGCTGGCGGAAACCGCGTTGGGCTCGCTTCACCGACGCGCGGTGCGTAAGTTGACCGAGACGCACATCTCGTCTTCGCTCGCGGACATCGCGTGTGACGCGCAGTTAACGGGCGGCGAAGCCGAGGCTGAGCGGGTCGTGCTGGAGATGATCGACGCGCGAGAGATTTACGCGAAAATAGACGCGTCGACGCGCTCGGTGACGTTCCTAGACGCCGCCGACGACCCGTTCGCGGCGGAGGAGGAAGCCGCCGCGCTCGCCGGAGCCGTCGCCGAGGCGCGCGCGCTCGCCGAGCGCGTGCGCCGCAAGGACGACACGCTGCGCGCGTCCCGGGCGTACGTCAACGCGACCGCGGACCTCGTGTCTTCGGGCCCGGCGGGAGGAAAGGCGAAGCCGGAGGAGGGGAAGCGGATCCCGGGGGACGCGGACGGCGACGGGGAGGAGGATGACTAGTCGACTTTTGTGATTTCACTAAAAAGTGATTTCTTCCTTTTCTTCGCGACTCACTCGAGAACCGCCTCGATGAGGCTCGGCCCTTCCCTCTCGAGGGCGCCTTTCAACGCGCGGGCGAAGGATAAAGGACAGTCGGCGCGCGTCGCGGGAACGCCGAAGCCGCGCGCGATTTTGGTCCAGTCGATGTTTGGATCGGCGAGCGAAGTCAGACGCTTCGAAGCCGGTTCGCGCGCATCTCGGTCGACGCCGCTCGAAACGATGACCGGCTGAGTTCGTTGCATCATCTTCTCCAGCTCCAGTATGGCGTACCGCCGGTTCGCGCACACGATCGTCACGACGTTCAGACGCTCCCTGGCTTGGGTCCACAGCGCTTGCGGCGCGTACGCGCAACACCCGTCGGCTTGGAGGTTCACGACCCGTCTCGATTGACCGGCGGCGACGGCGGCGCCCACCGACGCGCACGGCCCGAGCCCGATCGCGCCGCCGGTCAAGGTGAGGTGCTGAAACCGGGGACACCCCGCTGATTTGTCCCAGTAGGACGTGCCGCTGGTCAGAGACTCGTCCACGACGACGCAGTCCTCCGGCTGCAACGCCGCGACGACGGCGCACATCAAATCGGGGGTGAGTTTTTGTTTCTTTTTCGTCGACGCGCTTTTGTCTTCCCGGCGCGCGTCGTCGAACAAGTCCACGGAAAACGGAAGTTTGGGACTCGGGCGCGGCGGCACGGTCCAGTACGCGTCGTGGTCGTGCTTCGCGGACGCCGGGACTTGCCGACCGAGCCGTCGCGCGACGGCGTCGCGTAACCCGACGACGATCGCGGCGACGGTTCCCGAGCCGAAAATGTCGTCGCCGCCGACGTCGAGGTCCCAGACGCTGTTTTCGTCGCAGCGCAGGAGGTGGCTCGGCCCGGCGTCCGCGTAGCCGAACATCGCGACCGGTCGCTTGGCGTCGACGCACACTACGGTCTGAAACCTCGCGAGTTCGCGCGCGGCGTCCTTCGGGAAGTACGGCAGACGTCTCGGGCTGGGCAAATCGGCGCCTCGGTCGACGCGCGCGAACGCGTTTTCGCAGAGAAGCTCGCCGCCGAGAAGCGCGGCGACGGCGCCGGCGGCTTGAATGGCGCCGTCGGCGGCGAGCAAGGCGTCGCCGCCGCAGTACAACGCGACTTTGCCTTTTGGTGTGGCCACGAGCGCGTCCGCGCAGAGATCCAGGAACTGTTCAGTCTCTCGCGAGAGACCGTTTCGAGAGTCGCCGAGTTCCGGAGTTCCACGGTCGCGCGCCGAGTCGTCGTCTTCGGCGTCGTCGAAGAACGCGACGCCTCCCGGCTTTCCGTCGTTTTGAGAGGGGTCGGGGGACCCGACCGGTTCCCAGGACCGGTCGTGGGGCACGATCAACGTCGAGACGCGTCCTTTCGCGCCCGGGGCGTTTCTCGCGTCGCGCCGCGTCGCTCGCAAGGCTTCGACGCCGTCCGCGCGAAGAGCGCCCGGAACAAGACTCGTGCACACGTGCGCGGAGACGCAACGCGCAAGGCTCTCGATGTCCGTCTCGAGCGCGGCGTCCGCGCCGCGGTGCCACGTGGCCATGTCCCCGACGATGTTCAGGACGGGCGAGTTGGCGCGTCGCGCGTTGTGCAGGTTGGCGAGCGCGTTGGCGAGGCCTGGACCGAGGTGCAGGAGCTGCGCGCGGAGCGGACGGGCGCGGAGTCAGTTATCGCTTCTTCGTCGGTTGGGAGTTCGAAAGACGCGTCTGGCGTACCGTGCACGCCGGTTTCCGCGCGACCCTGGCGTATCCGTCCGCCGCCCCGGCGCACACGGTCTCGTGCAGGCCGAGCAACGGGCGTATGCCGGGAGTCGCGTCCAGCGCGGCCACGAGCCACATCTCGGTGGTCCCGGGATTCGCGAAGCACACCTCGACGCCTCGCTCGTGGAGCGCCTCGAGAAGCGCCTGCGACCCGGTCTTGGGCGGAGCGCCCGACGCGGAGGCGGGTGCGGAAGACATGAGGACGTCGGGAGTGCGCCGGGGACAGCGTCGTGCGACGACGGTCGATGACGTGCGGTGAAGCGTCCACTCGCGACGCGTGGCGGCGCGGGCGTCTGTGCCTCGCGAGCGTTCGAACGCGCGAGGAAGGGTCGCGTCGCGTCGTTTCGACTTTCGATCGGGACGACGAAAGGTTTTTTTTTCGGATTCTCGGGAGCGTTTTTTCGTGGTGGACCGCTCGCTACACTTACCGCGGCACCGCGTCACGCTCACGGAGAAGACTACGGAACTACCGCCTCCCTCCGAACCCGAGCGTCTTGAAGAGCCTCGAGACTAACCCCCCGGCGACAAAACTCGATGATCCCCCGGTGGTGTCTTTGCTCGAGCTCGAAACGTTCGCGTCCGCTTCGTCGACGTCGTTCATGCGCGCCTCGGCGTCGCGAACACACGCGGCGCGCTTGTTCGCGCGCGCCGAGCGCCGAGCCGAACGAGCTTCCCTTTCCGCGAATCGCCGCGGATCGCTTTCTTCTTCGTCTTCGTCGTCTTCGGCGTCTTCAGACGAAGACGAAGACGAATCGTCATCTTCTTCGCGTTCGTGGCCGAACAGACCCCCGAAGGTTTTTTTGCGCGCGCGCGCCGCCTTGATGTCCTCCGTCTCGAGCTCGCGAAGCGCGCGCAGCGCGGCGGCGTCCTCGCCCCCCGGCGAGTGTCTCAACGCCTCCAGCAGATCCTTGCGCGCGTCGTCGTCCTGGCCCAGCGCTTGCCGAGCGCGTCCCCGTCGGTAATACGCCTTCGCGCTCGTGCGATCCACGCTCAGCGCCCTCGACGCCTGGTCGATGGCCTCTTTGAACCGCCGCTCCGCCAAAAAGCACGCCGCCAAGTTGAGGTGCGCGGGAAGCTTCTCTTTGTTCGCCTCGGCGAGGTAGTCGCCGAAAAGCTGCATGAGCATGTCGTCCGTCAGGAAACTCAGCGCCATCTGGTACTCGTTCGTGGCGGCGACGATATCCCCCGCGCGGTATCTCTCGTTACCCGCTTCTCTGTGGCCCCGCACGCGCGCCATGCGTTCCTCGTAGAGCATGTCCGCGCGGCGCTCGGGTTGCTCCGCCGCGCTCTTCGCGCCGATCAACTCGACGTCGGCGACGAGCTCGCACGACGGCGGCACCGCCGGGAACGAGAACGAACCCACGTCGCCGTACGCCAAACGCGCGGGCACGACGAACAGCGCGCGTTCGCCGACGCGCATCGTCGATAGACACGCGTCGAGCGCGACGTGGTGTTTCCGTCGCGCGTCGAGAGGCGGAGGCGGCGAAACGCGTTCCGAGCCTTCGTTTAGCGCGCTCTCGTTTCCCTCCGACGTCTCTTTCGTTCCCTCCGACGAATCCTTCACCGCCGCCTCGTGCGCGTCTCTTGTGCTCGTGGCGTCGCCGAGGACGAGCTGGTGCGGCTCGGACTCTCTGCGCGTGCTCCAAACCTCCGCGTGCGTCTCGTTGCGCTGCCACATGTCGTAGTGCACGAAACACGTCGCGTGCGCCGCGGGGGGCGACGGCGCGTCGTCGGGGGCGGCGCGCATGATTTGTTTCGTCATCCCCGGCTCGCCCGCCACCGACACGCGCCTGGACGAGCACACCACCGGGCCGTCGGGGCGGTCGACGGGGTACTTGAACTCGCCCACGAGGGGGACGGAGGCGTCGTCCACCTCGGGGTCCCACGCATCGCGGGACATCGCGACAAAGCGGGGAGGCGCGAGCGCGACTGGACGAGAGCTTCCGGAGTTGACGCGGTCGCCAAGTTTCGTCGCGAGTACGACCGGCGCTGGACTTTTTGAGGTCGCCGAGACACGCCCCGAAATGTCGCCCAGCTCGGGGGCGGCTCGTCATAGTGCTCGCGCGCGCGGAGCAGCGGCGTCGAGGCGCGCTAGGCGTCTCCTCGCGCTCCCGTCGGGTCATGTTCCCCCTCGCCGCGCAGCCTGATATCATCCGCGCGCACCAGAAGGATGAGGTGTACATTCGGGTACGCCCCACCTCCGTTTCCCGAATGTCACATCCGAGTCACGCGCAGATCCGCCTCGGCCCCGCGTGCTGACACCTCTCGTTCCCTCCTTCCCTCCCGATGCGCTCAGATGCTCCGCGACGCCATGCTGGACACCGCGCGGCGCGTCGTGAGCGCCCGGCGCGTGGTGCAGTACCAGAACGAGATCGGCGTGCTCGCGCACCTGTGGTACAACGCGTTGACGACCGGGCTCGGGACGCAGACGTTGGGGGAGGAGTACTGCGACCTGTTTCAGATCGACCCGCGGGGCGCGGCGCCCGGCGCGACTCGGCGCTGGGCCTTGGTGTTCCTGGACGCGTTCGCGCAACCGGCGATGCGACGCGTGCGCGTGCGCGCGCGAGCCGCCGCCGACCGCCGGGACCGAGGCGACGTACGCCCGAGGGCGGGAGACGACGTCGAGACCATCCGCGCCGACGACGACGAAGAGACGTCGACGTCTTTTCTCGACGCCTTTTCTCGACGAACCGCCGGGAAAACCCTTCGGCGTTTCGTCGAGCTCGCGGACGCCGCGTTCGTCGCCGCGTTCGCGCCGTCTCCCGACCCCGAGCGTCCCGAGCCGGGCGACCCGAC
>ENA-OUOG01002085-OUOG01002085.1-marine-metagenome-genome-assembly--contig:-NODE-2085-length-21507-cov-12.708679_pt1 | contig 21507 bp, 23 predicted proteins | sample MGYA00248635_ERZ508505 | MGnify/ENA primary metagenome ERZ508505 (study PRJEB26176, sample SAMN06267871) | marine metagenome | isolation source: Saanich Inlet, British Columbia, Canada | place: Pacific...
ACTTGTTCCACTTCCGTAAATTCTGTTTCTGATATCAAACCACGTTGTAAAGACAAGTAACTTTCACAAATCATACCGGCAGCTATTGCTTCTCCGTGCAAAACTTCACCCATAAAGTACGATTCAATTGCATGCCCAACGGTGTGCCCAAAATTAAGTGATTTTCTTCGTCCGGTTTCCTTAAAATCTGACACCACAATTTCCTCTTTCAATTGAATGCACGTTGCTACAATAGATTCTAGGTTTAACAGCAGATTTTCTTTATCCTTCAATAGCTCAAACAAGCTCTTGCTGGCGATTACACCATACTTAATAACTTCTCCTATGCCTGAAATGAATTCTCTCTGAGGAAGTGTTCTTAAAAAACCTGTATCGGCATACACAAACAAAGGGTGAGCAAATGTTCCTACTTGGTTCTTTGAGTATTCCAAATTCACTCCCGTTTTTCCTCCAATGGCAGCATCAACCTGGGACAATAGGGTTGTAGGAATATGGATAAAATCAATTCCTCGTTTGAATGTAGAAGCCACAAAGCCTCCCAAATCTGTTATTACTCCACCTCCTAAATTTATCAGTAAAGACTTTCTGTCTGCACCTGTATCTATTAAAGAGCTCCAAAGTGACTCGGCAATTTCTAGTGTCTTAAAATCCTCTCCCGGATCCAAAACCAACAAATTAGCCTCCTTCAATTCGTTCGATTTTTCGAGTAAAATTGGAAGACAATCTACTTTTGTATGCTCATCTGCCAAAATGTAAATGTTGGTCCATTTTTTATTATAACCAGTCAGAACTGAATCAAATTCTGCGATGGAACCTTGATAACATTTTGGCAAATACATAATTAAGTTTAGGCTAGTTCAAGCTTATTGACTTGAACTAATTGTTCGTAAATAGCATCCCATAATCCAATTCGACAAGCGAGAGATTTTTGGGCGACTTCCATTGCTTCCTCCCATTTTTCCGGGTCATTGTTGCATAATTCATCCATCATTTCCAAAGACAAGGGGCCGTGTTCATCACCGTCCAACTCAATGTGCCTTTCAAAATAGTAGCTTAACTTTGTATATTTCTCATTGTGAGGGTCAGCTTGTTTAAGCAATTCCACAAACATATCTGGAATAATATCTTCTCTTCCGAAAGTAAAAGATGAGGCGATTAAATGAGGTTTTTTCGTTCTTATTAATTCAAAACTGTATGCAACAAAAGACCTAACATTCGGATGTAATAGTACTGAATCTAGAGCTATTTCAATCGAATCGCCTTGTTTTATTCTCTCAATAAAAGCAGCGATTTTCGTTGTGTCTGCTCCTATTTGAGCCATTGAATCTTTGTACATTTCAAAATGACTCTTTGCCTCACCCAATTCATTCAAATCACTCTCTTCCCCGTGAACAATCTCGTTAATGAATCTGGCTAATTTTCCATTCTCCTTTGGCACCCACGGAACCGAAACAGTCGTAAGCTCTATTTGAATAGATTTCAATAAGGACATAAAATCCCATACAGCAAATACGTGATTCTCCATGAATACTTTGATATCTTCCATACTGCCCAAAGCAGAATACAATTTATGATTCCTTAGTTCATTTCTTAGCTTTCCTAATTTATCCTCGATAATTCTTTCTAATTCCATGCTACATTGTGTTTGTTAGTTACTACGAAAGTACATCTTTCATGGTGTAAATGCCACTTTTGTGATTAACAATCCACTCGGCAGCCAAAACAGCTCCACCAGCAAATCCACTGCGATTGTGAGCCGTGTGCTTAATTTCAATTTTGTCAGTAGTAGATTTGTAGAAAATTGAATGAGTGCCAGGAACTTTGTCAATTCTTTTGGAAGTGATTGATAATTCCTCTTGCTGGTCTGATTCCTTATTTACCCAAGATTTTTTGTTGTCGATTTTGGCTATAATTTGCTCAGCCAAAGTGATTGCGGTTCCGCTTGGCGCATCCAGTTTTTGGGTATGGTGAATTTCTTCTGCCTCCACTTTGTACTCTTTGTGGTCATTCATGAGTTTTGCCAATTCTTGATTCAGCTTAAAAAATAAATTTACACCAATACTAAAATTAGTGGCATACACGAGAGATTGTTTTTTTCTTGTACAAATAGCTTTCACTTCTTCCAACGAATCGTACCAACCTGTTGTACCCACTATAACAGGAACGTTGGCCTCAAAACATTTTTTTATGTTCGATAACGCAAACTCTGGTTTACTAAATTCAATTGCTACCTCTGCCAGCTGCAGTTCCGAAATATCAAATTCAGTGTTCTTTGAGGACACTTTCAACACAATTGTATGTCCCTTTGAAATGGCTACTTTCTCAATCTCGTGCCCCATTTTTCCGTAACCCAACAATGCTATTTTCATTTTTCTTTTGATTTATGTGTGATTTGCAATTAAAAAATCTGCTACAAAGTTAAGAGTCTTGTAGATATTCTTACAAAATCTCATGGATATTCCTATTTTTACTAAAACAACACCTATTTGTATGACTATCTATTTCAAGTTTTTTTCTTACTCCATTGTTGCATTTGTTTTATTTAATTGTAATTCAGTTAAAAAATATAACGAAACAATTAATGCAAAACACTCCGTTGAAGAAATCAGAAATGACATTGATTTTACCTTTAAGAAAATCGAAAAACTTCACCCAAACCTTTATTGGTTTATTGCGAAGGAAGAGCTAGCCAGGAAAGTAGACAGTGTAAAGAATTCTATATCAGAGCCACTTACGAGTAAAGAATTTTATTTTATACTTTCACCATTAGTTTCTGAAATACGACAAGGACACAACTCCGTCAATTTCCCTTTTGATAAATTTGAAAAAGAAGAATTTGAAAAAAGGTTTGAAAACACCAAAAATGACTTCACAAAACTTGAATTTGAGAGAGTAGAGGATAAAATTATTATTTCGGAAGTGTTTGACTCGATCAAAACATTGAAATATGCAGAATTATTAAAAATTGATTCATTTGAGGTAAAAGACCTAATAAAAAAGCACAACTTCTTGCGATCTAGTGACGGTTTTAACACTTCATTTTACGAACGAAGAGAAGGCTTATTTCTTCCTTCTTATTACAGAATAGAAAACCCAACCTTTGATTCTGTTACACTTACTTTAAAGCAGAGTGAGGTGGTTTTCGATACTACTTTTTACAGAGTAATAGATTCCACAAAATTGGATAAAAACCGAATCAAAAACGAAGAAACGTCTAAAGAAGAAGATGATAAAAAAGAAGAAAGCGATTCTTTAACAAAAAAAGAAGACACAAATAAACCAAACCGCATTCGAGGTTACGATAAAAAGACAAAAAGATACACCCGAAATTATGAGTTCATGAAAGACTCTTGTGTAGGTTATTTAAAAATACGTGGGTTTATGAATGGTCCTTACTCCGATTTATACGATGAGTTTTTTGAATTGGTTGATTCTGCTAACTCTAGCACAGTAATTTTAGATTTGAGAAATAACTTGGGCGGAAGATTAAATGAGATTCATTATTTAATGGAATATCTTGCTCTTGAAGAGTTTATAACAATTGAACCCATGGAAGCAAACACAGCCATTCCTCGCACAAATTCTTTGTGGAGCTCAAATAATCAGCCCGTTCTCATTCTTATTAAAAGTATGGTAACCCCTTTTCTGTATGCGTATGAAAAATCAACTTCCCGAAAGAAAAACGGAGTTTACTACCATAAAATGAAATCGAGTAAGTATACCTTACCAAAAGAAAATTCATTTAAAGGAAAGCTGTATGTTTTGGTGAATGGAAATTCATTTTCTGCTTCGTCAATTCTTTCGAGTAACCTGCAGGGATCTGGAAGAGCAACTATTGTAGGAGAAGAAACTGGCGGAACTTTCAATGGGACAGTTGCAGGAGTTTTTAAACCTATTAAACTTCCAAACTCTAAGCTAATTGTGCAGTTTGGTCTAGGGATGATTAAAGCGCCTTACACTGAAGCGCCAGACGGAATGGGAGTAATTCCAGATATTACAATTTTACCTACTCTTTCTCATCGCAAAAAAGGAATCGATACTGAGCTTGAATGGATCTTGAATGAAGTGGAAAAGAATAAACAAGTGAAAAACACATTGCCCGAAAAAAAGTGAAAGTGATTTCTGAGCTCAAAGAAGAGCACATTGCACCGATTCAAGAATTTGAAAAAGAAAAGGAGAAAACTTATTGGAACCGAAGAGACAGACTAAGCCCCGTATAGGATTGATTAAATGCTGTAATACCAAATCTTGGTTGGACTGTCATACTCAGATTTTTGTCCACATTAAAATTAAATAAATGTGCATCAACGTTTGCATCAATTATATTCAAAGTGTAGGCCAAGGCACTAAAAATAAACATATTGTCCCTCCACTTCCTATGGTAATCCGAAAACTCGAGCAATTGACTATCATCAAATCTATTGAATTCACTATTTTTAAAAGACCCTGAATTTGCCTGTCGGTGACTCAATTCGTCTCTCATCGATTTGAATTCTCCATGGTTGATTACCGCGGCAGCAACACATCCTCCAATGGCAGCATACACAATGGGTATTTTCCAATACTTTTTGTTGTAGGCCTGTCCTAAACCAGGCAATACTGCCGAATAAATCGTGGCTTTTTTGGGTGAATGAATTGAATCGGCAAACAATCCTGTTCTCCCTTGCGCCAAGGAACTTCCTAAAGTTCCACAAAGTAAAATAAAAATAAGCGAAAGGATCCTTAGTTTCATCTAGATTCTAGTTTAATAAATCTAAAATCTTCCTCAAATGATCTTGGTCCACAAACGGAATGGTAATCTTTCCATTCCCTTTATTCGTTTTGGTAATTGCTACCTTCGCATCATAGTGCTTAGAGATTTCATCTTTCAGCTTTTGTTCTTCATAAGACAACGAATATCTCGATGGCTTTGATTTTGATTCTTTGGGTTTGTTCAGGTTTTGAACAAGTTCTTCCGTTTTTCTTACAGATAATTTTTCGTCCACTACTTTTCTATAAAACTTCACCAAGGTAGATTCATCTTCCACACCTAACAAGGCTCTTGCATGCCCCATCGTGATAGTTTTGCTCGAAAGCGCCAATTGAATTACATCTGGCAATTTAAGTAATCGCAAATAATTCGTAACCGTAGATCTATTTTTACTCACCTTCTCCCCTAGTTCTTCTTGGGTAAGTTCGCATTCATCTAATAATCGCTGGAAACTTATGGCAACTTCAATAGGGTTCAAATCCTGACGTTGAATATTTTCAACAATTGCCATTTCTAGCATTGCTTGATCATTGGCAATACGAATGTAAGCAGGAACTTCTGTAAGACCGACAATTTGGGAAGCTCTAAATCTTCTTTCTCCCGAAATCAGCTGGTACTTTCCATATCCAATTTTTCTGACAGTAATTGGCTGAATCAATCCATGTTCCTTGATTGAATTAGAGAGGTCGACAAGCGCTTCTTTTTCAAACTCGGTTCTAGGTTGAAAAGGATTCACTTCAATGTCTTTTACTGAAATATTGGAAACACTTCCTACAGAAGCATTTACCATCGATTCTTTTGATGAAGTGATGTCTGTTTCGTTATTTTCTAACAAGGCACCCAAGCCCCGTCCAAGTCCACTTTTTTTCTTTGCCATTAGTTTATAATCTTATCTTCTGCCTTTATCTTTGTCAGGTCGTTATTTTGCAAAACCTCTTTTGCCAGGTTCAAGTAGTTAATTGCTCCCTTACTTGATGCATCCATCATAATCACAGATTCCCCGTAACTGGGTGCTTCTCCCAATTTTGTGTTTCTGTGAATAATCGTATCAAATACCATTTGTTGGAAATGAGTTTTCACTTCATCTACTACCTGATTGGATAAATTCAATCGAGTATCGTACATGGTAAGCAGAATTCCCTCAATTTCTAATTCTTGATTCAATTTATTCTGAACTATTTTTATTGTATTGAGAAGTTTTCCTAAGCCTTCTAGTGCAAAATACTCGCACTGAACAGGGATAATTACCGAATCGGAAGCGACTAGCGAATTAATCGTAATTAATCCCAAAGAAGGAGAACAATCTATCACGATAAAATCGTAAGAATCTCTCACCTTGTCTAGGTTTGCTTTCAGCATATATTCTCTGTTTGGCAAATTAATCATTTCGATTTCTGCCCCTACTAAATCAATGTTCGAAGGTAAAATATCTACAAATGGTGTTTCTGTGGTAAGAATAATATCTGAAATCTCAACTTCATTTATGAAACAATCATAGATGCTTGCTTTTACATTTTTAGGGTCATGACCCAATCCCGAAGTGGAATTTGCTTGTGGGTCAGAATCTACTATCAATACTTTTTTTTCTAAAACTCCCAAACTAGCTGCTAAATTTATAGCAGTAGTAGTTTTTCCTACACCCCCTTTTTGGTTCGCTATTGCAATTATTTTTGCCATATATTAAATTAATTCTTTTTCTTCTCCTATGTTAAAAACCTCAAATCTGAATTCTTCAAATCCTATTTTTGCCTCCTCTATATCAACTTTTATTGAATCAAACGTATCGTAATGCATCGGAACTACTGTATCCGCGTTTACCAAGTAAGCTGCTTCTATTGCATCATTCACACCCATTGTAAATACATCACCAATAGGTAAAAATGCAAAATCAACGAAGCTAAATTCTTCTTGAACCAACTCCATGTCTTTGTGGAGTCCGGTGTCGCCTGCAAAATAAACTACCTTTTCTACCTCGTCTTCTTCAAACACAAAAATAAAGCCAGCTGCCAATCCTCCATAGCTACCATCGGGCATAGAGCTCGAATGCAAAGCACTTACCATTTTGATCGCGCATCCTTCGACATGATAAGCTCCGCCAATGTTCATCCCTATAGTGTGTTTGATTCCTTTGTTTTGAAACCAATTGGCCACCTCAAAATTAGCTATCACAGTTGCCTTGGTGTTCTTGTAAATTATTTCGGTATCAGCAACATGATCTTCGTGACCGTGAGTAAGCAAAATATAATCTGCCTCAATGCTCGAAACATCTATCGAATTTGCTAATTCATTGGGTGTAATAAACGGATCGATAAGAAATTTATTCTTTCCAATTTCAAGTCTGTAACAACCATGTCCGTAATATGTTGCTTTCATTTAGTTTTGTTTCTCATAAAGATAGTGAAATCCTCTTTTTACTCTCAATTGATTTATTAACAATAATTGAAAACAGAAAGATTGTTTTTATTGATTTACTTGAACCAGCTCATACTCTTTATAAGCCAAAATAAACACGGATTGATTTTCAAATCCACTATTTTTGTCACTTCTTTTTAGTTTATAGTTTGATTGTAGAAGCGGCACCTGAACTTGGTTGTAATGATTTGCGTAATCCTTACTAAAGTTGGATAAACCAACTCCATGAAAAAATGTAACATCATATCCCATAAAAGAAAACTTACTTGGTTCTGAACCAAACTTTGCTCTGTATTGTTTCACAAAATCAACCACAATTGAATCTGTGTAATCAATAAAGGAAGAAGTAGTTACATGTAAATTATACTTCATTTTTTGGCTCGTTTCAATTTCATCATACTCCAAAAAATTCTCCAACGCGTACACTTCAATTTCATAACCTTTCATTCGACTTTTTGTCATTATGATATTTAATTGAGTAAAAAAACTAGCCGACATCCCTTTTTCGATTAAAGGCAAAACTATCACGTTCTTTTTTCCTTTAACCAATTTAGAATCAAATCCTTTCATGGAGGAATAGGAAGTCAAACTAAACGGACTGGGTTTACTTCTATAATTAGTTGATTTACCAAGAACTGCTTGTGCAAATTCATCAGAAAATAAAGTTGCTAAATACTTTTCTTTCTTTGATTTGCCAGAAACACAAATTATATTCTCCGAATTTCTATTCGTTGCGAGGTACTGAGCCAAGTAATTAATTTGAGCAGGAAAAGAAGTTTTTAGTTCAGTCACGAAAGGATTGTTAAATAACAATTGATTAGACTGACTTACCGGGCAAACCGCTTGAATTTGATTAGTTTTGGCGAAAGTTGCAACCTGTTTGTAGGGTTTTTCAAAGAATGGACCAATAATTAAGTCGCTTGATTTTACATCATTCGTTCTCAACTGTTTTTTCACTGTGATTGTGTCATTTTGAGTATCAAACACTTGTAAAGCAAAGGAAGAACCAGATAAAGAAAGTGAATCTAGTGCTAACAGAACACCTTGATAAAAATGGGTGCTCATTTCTGTGTAAGGATGAATCCTTTTTGGTTTGTTTACTACTTCCGGAATTTGCGCGTTTTTATCAAGCATAAAAGGCAGAAACAAAGAGATTGAGTAAGATTCTTTCATTCTCATCTCATTCAGTTTCTCTTTCAATGGATTAATCTTATTAATCGAGTCAAGATTACCTTTGGGCAAAATTGGATCACTCAATGATATGTTGATATCCTTCAAATAATTGTTAGGTAAAGCGATAATTAATTTATCCCCTTCTTTCAAACTTTCAACTCCTGGATTTGACTTTTTCAGTGCTTCCACTGTCGTGTTGTACTTTTTTGAAATCCCGTAAAAAGTCTCACCTTTTTCAACCGTATATTGAATCAGTTTCGATTCACCTTTCGGCACTTCCTTAATTATTAGTTCTGATTTTTCAATTTTTTTTACGGTATTAGACACAATAATCTTATCCCCAATTGCAATATTTTCATTCAATCCTGGATTAAGTTTTTTAAGTTGACTTAAAGTAATTCCGTATTTTTTTGTGATTCCGTATAAAGTTTCTCCCTTTGCCACTATATGATATTCTGACGAATCAGAGGGGGACTTTGGCTCTTTTGATGAGTTAGAATTTTTCTTTATATTTAATTCAGAGCCAACTCGTAAGGCTTTCACATTCTCTGGATTAAGTGCTGTCAACTCTTCTATTGTCAAACCATAAATCTTAGAAATCCCATACAATGTCTCTCCTTTTTGAACCACATGAACTGTCTTAAGATTCAAAGGAACAGGAACGTGCAATACTAGACCTTCTTTTAGAAAAATGAGCATACCAGAGTTAGCATCTCTCAACTCTTTTTTAGAAGTTTTATATTTCTTTGTTAGTCCGTAAAGCGTTTCTCCCTGCTTCACAGTATGGATAATAAATTCTTTTCCGTCAATCATTTTTCTTTCCTCTTGAGAGAAAAAAGCCATTGTTAAACTGACAAAAACAAGGGTAATTAAATATTTCATATAATTTATGTTTATTATTCCCACTCAATAGTTGCTGGTGGCTTTGAACTAATGTCGTAGGTTACTCGGTTTATTCCTTTTACTTTATTAATGATATCGTTGGATACTTTTGCTAAAAAATCATACGGTAAATGACACCAATCGGCAGTCATACCATCCGTAGAACTTACTGCTCGCAAAGCTACTGCATTTTCATACGTCCTTTCATCACCCATTACACCCACAGACTGAACTGGCAATAAGATTACCCCTGCTTGCCATACATCATCATACAATCCATTATCTTTTAGACCTTGGATAAAAATATGGTCTACTTCTTGTAAAATTCTCACCTTTTCAGCAGTAATATCTCCTAATATTCTGATCGCCAAACCTGGTCCTGGGAAAGGATGACGACCCAACAAACCTTGGTTTAATCCAAGTGATTTGCCTACTCTTCTTACTTCATCTTTGAATAAAGCTCTAAGCGGTTCAACCACTTTCAATTTCATGTAATCTGGCAGGCCTCCTACATTGTGGTGCGACTTTATTGTTTGTGAAGGTCCTCCTGTAGAAATAGATTCTATCACATCAGGATAAATTGTTCCTTGGGCTAACCAGCTGGCTCCTTCAACTTTCTTTGACTCTTCATCAAATACATCTACAAACACTTTGCCAATTGCTTTTCTTTTTTCTTCCGGATCCGTTAATCCAGCCAAAGCTGAATAAAACAATTCCGAAGCATTCACTCCTTTCACATTTAATCCCAGATGCTCATAATTCTTCAAAACCTCTGTAAACTCATTTTTTCTGAGTAATCCGTTGTCTACAAAAATACAATGCAAATTACTTCCTATGGCTTTATGCAAAAGCATAGCCGCAACAGTTGAGTCTACTCCTCCAGAAAGTCCTAATATAACTTTTTCGTCTCCAATTTTCGTCTGAAGCTCTTCCACAGTAGATTCAACAAAAGCATTGGGGGTCCAATTTTGCTCTGATCCGCAAATCCCAACAACAAAATTTTCTAACAAAATCGCTCCCTCAGTTGAGTGATAAACTTCTGGGTGAAATTGAATACCGTATGTTTTTTCGTTGGCAACTTTATATCCAGCAACTGCCACATCGCCTGTACTGGTGATAATTTCAAAATCGGATGGGAGCTCTTTGATCGTATCTCCGTGAGACATCCACACTTGTGAGCCCATTGTCATTCCTTTTACCAACTCATTTTGTTGGTTAATAAAACTCAAGTTTGCTCTTCCATATTCTCGTGTTTCTGAAGGAGTAACCAATCCTCCAAAACTATGGGCTAAAAATTGAGCACCATAGCATACACCCAGTAAAGGTAATTTCCCTTTTATTTCTGATAAATCTGGATTTGGTGCATCTTCACTTCTCACCGAATAAGGACTGCCCGAAAGAATCACTCCAATTACATTCTCTTCTATTTTAGGAATATTTGTGTAAGGGTGTATTTCGCAATAAACGTTTAATTCTCTCAATCTTCGTGCAATCAACTGCGTGTATTGCGAGCCAAAATCTAATATCAGTATCATTTCTTCCATGCTACAAAGATAAGTCTTGTCAGGAAATTTAGAATTTTCACAACCGAGAGTTGTTAACTATTTGGTGGGGATAAAGTCAAACTTTTTCACATTTCAAAAAACTCTCTTATCTGAGCATTTTTTGATACTTCTGAATGTTGCTAGGATCTAATCTCCGAACAATATTAAAAACAGTTTGTTTATTCAGGTTTGATGCCTCAGAATAAATATTCAATATCTCATTTACTTTCGCTACAAAGAACAACCTCATGTTTACGGAACCAGGTTTATTTACGTGAACTTGCTCTAAATACGACAAAGATTTCGTAATGTTATCCACTCCATTTTTTGCGTCATCATGAGCCAAATCTAAACCTAATCGATGGTATTCGTAGGAACATTTTCTCATTCCTTTAAATTGAACATTCAATATATTCTCGATAATCCAGTATCGGTTGTTCACGCTTTCGTTAGACGACCAACCTAACTGACCTGATGACTGAGCCAGATTGGCAATTTCCTGTGCTTTGAGTAAATATTTTGTGCCGCCTTCTAGCGAATAGGTATCGTAGTCCATTCCGATTACATAATACGCATAAAAGGCCAAAACAGAAGATAAATTATTGGTGTAAGCACCTTGGGTAAATAGAATGGGAGCATTTAGCTGAAAGGTGAAATTGAAAGCACCATCCAATGTATTGACTACGGTGGATGTATAATTGGTATTAAAAACAGGTCTTCTTGAGGTTACTTGAATTTTGGCGGTAAAAGCATCTCCGCTCCTTTCGCTAATCGTTATCAGGATGCTTGTTTCAATCTTTTCATGCTCCTTAAATACTTCACTTGTCCATTTAGTGTTGTTCATGAAGTTCAACACGGTCTTTTTTAATTGCTCCAGAACCTGCGTGTTCTCTGGGTCGTTTTTTAGTTGTGGAGCCAATAACTCAACCTCGCATCTCAATTCTTGGGAATTCCCCAACAATCCTAACAACACAAACAAAGTAGCTAAAAGAATATTTTTCATAAAAGGTCTAGTAATTTTGAATTAAGTAGTTCAGTATATCTCCTGAAACATCTTCTTTCGACTTCAACTCAAAATCGGTTGTTTTATTGTGTCTATCAAGGATGCTTACTTTATTTGTATCTCCTGCAAAACCCGCTCCTTTGTCGTTCAAACTATTCAGTACAATAAAATCTAAGTTCTTTCTCTCCAGTTTACCTTGAGCATTTTCTTTTTCATTATTGGTTTCCAAAGCAAACCCCACAAGTATTTGTTTCTGTTTATTTTGTCCCAAATAGGCCAAAATATCTTGTGTTCGCTTTAGTTCAATGTTCAGTTCTCCTTCCTTCTTTTTCATCTTTTTTTGAGAAAAAACTAAAGGAGTGTAATCTGCGATAGCCGCTGCCATGACTACGATATCTTGGTTATTGAATTCAGCCTTCACAGCCTCAAACATCTCGCTTGCCGAAACTACATCTATTCTTGTTATTGATGGATTTGGGGTAGAAAGAGAAACCGGACCAGCAATTAAAGTAACTGTTGCACCAAGTTCACTCGCTTTTTTAGCTAGTGCAAATCCCATTTTACCTGTGGATCTATTTCCTAAATATCTCACCGGATCAAGGGCTTCGTGAGTTGGTCCAGCAGTAACCATCATTCGTTTTCCAAACAAAGGTTGCTTGGCTCGTAAGTCATTGTGTATGAAATCAATAATTTCTTCGGGTTCCGCAAGTCTGCCTTCGCCTTCCAGCCCTGAGGCTAACTCTCCGCTTCCCGGATAAATTATCATATTTCCATAACTTACTAATTTTTCAATATTTTCTTTTGTTGAAGGATGTTTGTACATATCCAAATCCATTGCCGGAGCAATATAAACAGGACATTTTGCCGAAAGATAAACTGCCATCAGGAAGTTATCTGATTCTCCGCTTGCCATTTTGGATAAGGAGTTTGCTGTAGCAGGAGCTACCAACATAATATCTGCCCACAAACCTAACTCTACATGATTATTCCAAGTTCCAGCTTCTTTGCTTGAAGTAAACTCAGAGTAAACGGGATTTTTGGATAACGTAGAAAGTGTGAGTGGAGTAATGAAATCGTGTGAAGAATTAGTCATAACAACTTTTACTTCGGCACCCGATTTAATTAAAAAACGAACGATAAGCGCAGATTTGTAAGCGGCAATACTTCCCGTAACTGCCACAACTACTTTCTTACCTTTCAACATGGTTTGGGTTTCTTAGGCTTCTTCCTCTTCCTTTTCAATTTTTTGAACTTTTTCGTTCAAAAACTCTTCAAGAGCAATAGCTACTGGCTTTGGTAATTTTTCGTAAAACTTTGAGATTTCTATTTGCTCTCTGTTTTCAAAAATCTCCTCCAAGTTATCACTTGGCAAAGCAAATGCTTCTAATTTTTGTGACAACTCGTCTTTCAATTCAACAGTAATCTGGTCCGCTCTTTTGCTAATTACATTTAGCGCCTCGTAGATATTGCCTGAAATAGCTTCCATAGACGAAGTATTTCTGGTAACCGTATCTTTCTCTGCTGTTGTTTGTTTGTAGTTCATGTGTATAACTTTTGACTATTTTTTTATTTCCTCAATTGCTTTCGTGTAAAAAACTTCTAGTTCTTTCAATCTCTTACTCTTTGGGAAATTGTCTACAAATTTAGTATAAGATTTTATAGTTTCCTCAAATCTTTCCACTTTTTTTTCTTTCACGCTATTTGCAGCCAACTTATAGTTTGATTTCACAACAAGATACAAAACTTCCTCTCGTAGTTCAGTATCAGGATAATCTGACAGCATATTGGTAAAAGAGACAGCAGCTGCCTCGTAATCTTCCATGTGGTAGTACAATTTGGAACTTGCAAATGCTTTCTCCTCAAGTTTCCCTCTCAAGTTATCAATAATCTGGTTGCAGGTATCTTTCAATTCTGTTTTTGGATACCGATTCATAAAACTTTGGAGTTCGTTGATCGCAGTAAGTGTATTCGATTGATCCAAAGAAGCCTTGGGTGAAGCAGCCACTTTGCACATTGCTCCCATAAAAGCGGCTTCTTCAGCATGTTCGCTTTGTGGATAAGTAGATTGAAAATTCCTGAAATAATAACCAGCTAGAGCATATTCTTGTAAATTATAGTGGCTGTAGCATAAATAATAATATGCCTTCTCCCCTTTTTCACTTAGTTTCGAGTAGATAGAAATCACCTCTTCGAACAATGGAACTGCCTTTAAAAATTTCTCTTTTAGGTAAAGTTTCTCTGCCAATTCGTATTTCTTGTCGTAATCATCTCCTTTCAGCACTCTTTCGTATTGAGAACAAGAAAATAGAATAAGAAAAGTAAAAAAATAAAGGAAAATTTGTTTTGTCAATTTCATAAATAATTGGAGTTATCCGTAGGATTGCAAATATAGTATCTATTTAGGTTTTACAGATTTGTTTTAACTTTTTTTAACCTCCTCAAGATTTCCATAGCTTTCTTTCTTCCTCTTTCCTTAGTTTTGATAGCACACGAAAATAAATCAATACGAAAATAAATGCCGAAATAACACTCACCAAAATTGCCCTTACGAAGTATCTCTTATTAAATTCTTGCCAACCAAAAATCCAATTAGCAACTACATCAATCAGAAACAAAATTAGGCAATAAGCGAGACCAATGATTACCTTTCGTTTACTTGTTAAGTGAGGAACTTTTGTCATTGATTTGTTTCTTTTCTTCATTTATTCTTCTTTTCCTATTGTGCAAAAATCTTACTAAAAATCCATAAATAATCCCAAAACAAATCCAAGAAACTGTTTTTATTGGCCATCTGTCAAATGTGATTTCTTCTTTCATAATCAAAGGGTCTCCAACCAAATCAAAAAACAACATAAAACAAGAAAAAAACAATCCTTGAAACATAGCGGCTTTTACACTAACATAGTTCAATTCTTTCATGATACACCAATTTACGAATTTCTGTTAAACTGAAATGGCTGAGCTTACATTTTATTATTTCCCCAGCGAATCATAAAACTCATCAATACACCAGAGATGAGATTAGAGAAAAAGCGAGGCATGAGGTTGGATAAGTCTGGGGAATATCCCTCAGACCTGGGAATAGCAAATACAGCTATTAAAAATAATAGGCAACCAAAAAAAAGTCCAATTAATAAAGCTGACTTCTTAGTCATTTTTTTTCTTGTTCCCTTCATTTCGGGTTATTTAAAAATGGTGAACAACTTCTTGCAGATTATGTAAGTTTTTATTTCACTAATATAGTATTTTTGACACACAATACATTTTATGGCAATCATATTAAGCATCGAAACTGCAACCAAAGTTTGTTCTATCGCACTAGGGAAAGACGGAGATTTATTGGATTTTACGGATATTTTAGAAGATGAATATTCTCATTCGGAAAAACTCAACCTGAGTATTATTGAGCTTCTTGGCAAAAGCAAGATAACTTTTGATGAGTTGGATGCCATAGCAATTAGTTCGGGACCGGGATCCTATACTGGATTGAGGATTGGAAGCTCATCTGCGAAAGGTTTCTGCTACGGAAAAAACATTCCTTTGATTGGTATTAATACCCTAGAAGCAATGTGTTTCCTGGCTCCTATTTCATCTGGTACAAAAATACCCGTAATCGATGCACGAAGAATGGAAGTTTTTGGCTCTGTGTTCTCATCGGAGAATCAGCGATTGCAAGAAGATTTTAATTTAGTAGTGGACGAAAACTCTTTTAAAGAAATTGAAGGAGAAAAGTATCTTTTTGGCAACGGAGCCGAAAAACTAAAAGAGGTTGTCAAGAACAATTCCAACATCCATTTTATCGACAACATTCATTGTTCGGCAAGAGGGATGATTGCGTTGGCAGAACAAAAATATATTGAGAATGATTTTGAAGATGTAGCGTATTTTGAACCCAATTACGGAAAGGAGTTTTACACTGTTCCGTCCAAAAAAAACAAAAAGTGAATCAACTCCTTTTTGTGAACTAAAATTTAAAAAAAACAATGATTGAATTTGTAAAACACACCCTAAAAAATGGGCTTCGCGTCCTAATTCATCCTGATAACTCAACACCAATTGTTACCATAAATACCGTGTTTGATGTAGGAGCAAAAGACGAGGACGAAAACAGAACCGGTTTTGCTCATTTATTTGAACATTTAATGTTTGGAGGATCTATTCACATTCCCGAATTTGATGGACCACTGCAAAATGTAGGCGGACAAAACAATGCATTTACAAGTAATGACATCACGAATTACTACCTCACCTTACCTAAACAGAACATCGAAACTGGCTTATGGTTGGAATCCGACAGAATGTTGAGTCTGGCGTTCACTACCGAAAGTTTGGAGGTACAAAGAAGTGTGGTAATTGAAGAGTTCAAACAACGGTATTTGAATCAGCCCTATGGAGATGTATGGTTGCTTTTGAGACCACTTGCCTACTCTACTCACCCTTATAAATGGGCGACTATTGGCAAAGAAGTGAGCCACATAGAAGACGCCAAGATGGAAGAGGTAAAAGCTTTTTTTTACAAACATTATACTCCACAAAATGCAATTTTATCTATTGCAGGGGACGTGAAACCAGACGAGATAATTGAGCTTGTGGAAAAATGGTACGGGACCATTCCGGCAGGAAATAAATATAACCGGAATTTACCAAAAGAACCAAAACAGACAGAAGCGCGGTTCCTCGAAGTAAAAAGAAACGTTCCTCAAAACGCGCTATACAAAGCTTGGCACATGTGTAATCGATTGCATGCTGATTATTATGCTTTTGATTTGCTTTCGGATATTTTGAGCAGAGGAAACTCCTCAAGACTCTACCAAGAATTGGTGAAAGAAAAAGAACTATTTACCGAGATTGGTGCTTACCAAATGGGAAGCATGGAAAACGGATTATTTATTGTATCGGGTAAAGTGAAAGAGGGAATTACCATGGACAAGGCAAATGAAGCGATTGAGAAGTGTTTGGAGTCACTCTCCCATGAATTAGTAGAAGAACAAGAGCTAACAAAAGTAAAAAACAAAGTAGAGTCAACTGATACTTTTGGGCACATAAATGGACTGAACAAAGCTATGCGAATTGGCTATTTTGAATTACTTGGCAATGCCGATTTGGCAAATGAAGAAATGAAGAAGTACGAACAAGTTTCGGCAGAAGATTTGAGAAGAATTACGACAGAGTCGATTATTCCAAGTAACTGTTCTACTTTGTATTATTTAGCTGAAAAAAAGAATTAACATGGCAGAATTAGACAGAAAAAAAGCCCCTAAATTTCAGGAAATTACTGACATAGGATTTCAGTTACCTGAAAAGAAAAAATTATCGAACGGAATTCCGGTTTTTCAATACAACTTGGGGTCACAAGAATTGGTAAAAGTAGAGTTTGTGTTCGAAGCAGGCACAAAATATCAACTAAAGCCATTGGTTGCAAGTTTTGCAAACGCCATGCTGAAGGAAGGCACACAAAAGAAAAACTCTTTGGAAATTGCACATGCAATTGATTATTACGGAGCTTTTTTAGAAACAGAAGTTAATTCAGATTTTGGAACAGTAAGCCTGTATACTTTGAACAAACATTTGGGAAAAGTACTTCCTATTTTAAAAGAGATTTTGACCGAATCTGTCTTTCCAAAAAAAGAATTTGAGCAAAAACTAAGCATTAAAAAACAAAAGTTTGTCATCAACCAAGAAAAAGTTGAGACCTTGGCCTCGGTAGATTTTTCGAAATTAATATACAAAGGCACAAAGTATGCTCAACACACTGAGTTATCCTCTTTTGATAACATATCGGTGGAGGATTCCAGGAAGTTTTACGAGGAATTTTACAACTTAAATAATGCTCAGATTTTTGTAGCAGGGAAAATTGACTCTAGTTTTATTTTATTTTTAGAAGACTTGTTTGGGAAAGAACAGTTGGAAAAGAAAAGAAGTGAATTTAGCATTGGAGAAAGTACCTACCTTTCTTCTACACATTCTATCCTCAAACCAGACGCCATTCAGACTTCGTTTCGTATTGGAAAACCAACAATTTCATTGGGTCATCCAGATTTCTCGAAGCTAAAGGTGATGAATACAATTTTTGGTGGATATTTTGGTTCGCGACTGATGACAAACATAAGAGAAGAAAAAGGATACACTTACGGAATTGGATCCGCTTTGATGAGTAAAATTGATGGGACAAGCCACATAATTTATACAGAAGTAGGTAAAGAGGTAACTCAACTTGCATTAAATGAAATAAGGAAAGAAATCCATACACTTCAAAATGAGCTAGTATCGGAAGAAGAACTAACCAAAGTAAAAAACTACATGCTGGGTTCTTTGTTACAAAATACCGATGGTGCTTTTGACATGCTGGAACGATTTAAGTCACTTCATTACCATAACCTACCGAATAATTATTACACACAATATATGAGCGATATCCACGCTACTAACTCTCAAGATATTCTTAAATTAGCCCAAACCTACCTCAATGAGTTGACAATTGTGGCAGCAGGTAGTGTCAAAGTGAAGTAACTATGCGAAATTATCTGTTTTTTCTTTGTTTCATTGTTTGTTCATTCAGTAGTTTCTCCCAAAAAGGAGTAACCACTTTTGGACTTCAATACAAACCACTGGTTCCTATTACCGTGCTTAATGTAGAAAACTTAGTGTTGAATGAAGAAGGATACACGGTTTCAATTTCCTCGTTGTTAGGTCATAATTTTGGTGCAGTGATAAGATGGGGATTTACCAATACCCTTGCCTTAGAAACGGGACTCAACTATTCTAGAAGAAATTTTAACTTGGATGCTGTATTGGATGATACGCTTCAAGGTTCTACAGATTTTGGAATCGTAACCTACGAAATTCCTATCCAAGGATTGTTTTATGTGAGATTGAGTAAAACGTGGTACATGAATGCAGCTACCGGTTTCTCCATGAATTTTAGAGCAAGTGATGTTGGAAAATTTACTGAGAATAGGTTGTTTTCGCACACTGCATTTGTTCGGGGTTTAAATTTGGCCTATGTTGCCAATCTTGGATTCGAATATCGATCCAAAAAAAGCGGAACATTTTATTTAGGGGCTTCACTGTCCACTCCTTTTAGAAATTTGGCCACAGTGCGTATTTTTAGTGAAACTATCAACAACCCAAGAAAAATAGAAGGAGATTTAGAAGGAAACTATCTTTCTGTGGATCTGCGGTACTTTTTTAACGAGAATAAAAAAACAAAAGCTAACAAGTAATGAAACTCTTATTTGCAACGAACAACTCAAACAAATTAAAAGAAGTACAAGCAAAACTTCCTCATTATGAAGTGGTTTCGTTGAAAGAACTAGGAATTACTGAGGATATTCCTGAAACTGGAAACACTTTGGAAGAAAATGCTTTAATCAAAGCGAGGTATTTGTACCAAAAATTTAACTTAGATTGTTTTGCAGATGACACAGGACTCGAGATTGAAGCGTTAAACAATGAACCAGGAGTATATTCTGCGAGGTATGCAGGCGAAGAAAAAGAAGCGGATGCGAACATGAATAAAGTACTCGCCAAGCTCGATAAAAAAAACAACAGAAAAGCAAGATTTAGGACAGCCGTAGCACTCATTCAAGGAGGAAAAGAAACAGTGCTAGAAGGAATTGTGAATGGCGAAATTTTACTTGAAAAAACAGGGGATTTGGGATTTGGATACGATCCCATTTTTAAACCTAACGGATTTGAAATTTCTTTTGCCGAAATGGATATGGAAACGAAAAACCGCATAAGTCATAGAGGTTTAGCTGTGGATAAGTTGGTGGAGGTTTTGAGGTAGATTCTAGATATCTCAAAAGATAATTATCATTTAAATTCAGATGAAATTATGATGGGACCATTTACGCTTGAAATTTTTAAATTGGAGAAGAAAAAACTTGGAATTGAAACATTGAAATTTGAAAAATCATTTAAATAAATTACAATCTTGACCTTTTCCCTATTTTGAGATAAATTAGAAATGAAATTGTGTGAGGAATTTCGCCAGATATCCTTGAATTACAAAAAAATAGAAAATCGAAATAGTAAATCCTTTGATATAAAAAAGTTAAAGCTCAAATCAATCAGGGATTGGGTTTCGTGGAGGGATTTTATTTCGTGAATTTTCCAAAAAAGAGAAGAAGACTTGAACTTTTTTTGTTTCTTTTTTTGCTTCAAGGCAAAAAGAACAAAAAATAGTAAATTTGATTCATGATTCCATTCACGAAAATTACCCAAACCCATCTCAATCATTTCTTTGAAATTTTGGGAAAAGAAAATACATTCTTTGATCAAGCGCAATTAAATGAGTTTGGGCACGATGAAACTGAAGATTTGGTGTTTCCGCCAGAAGTTGCACTCACTCCAAGAAATACGCAACAAGTAAGCCAAGTTATGAAGTATTGTTTCGAAGAAAACATTCCGGTAACTCCTATTGGTTCACAAACAGGATTAAGCGGAGGAGCTCTTTCTGTGTATGGCGGTGTGGGACTCAGCACGAAAAAAATGAATGCAATTTTGGAACTGGATGAGAAAAATCTTCAACTAATCGTAGAGCCAGGATTAATAACAGAAGAGTTACAGAATGCTGCTATAGCAAAAGGGCTGTTCTACCCTCCTGACCCATCGAGCAAAGGAAGTTGTAGCATTGGAGGAAACCTTGCCGAAAATGCAGGCGGACCAAGAGCTGTAAAATATGGAGTAACTAAAGACTGGGTACTAAACCTAGAAGTAGTCTTGCCAAATGGCGAGGTAATATGGACGGGTGCGAATACATTGAAGAACTCAACAGGTTACAACCTTACTCAGTTAATGGTGGGTAGCGAAGGAACTCTCGGAATTATTACGAAAGCTGTCCTTAAGTTAATTCCCTTCGTACCAAATAACGTTTCGATGCTGGCTCCATTCACCAGCGCAACAAAAGCATGCGAAGCAGTTTCTGCGATTTTTAGAGCTGGCATTACCCCCTCGGCACTCGAATTTATGGAACGAGATGCTCTTGATTGGATTATGAAATTTGACACATCTTCTGCGATAAAAATTGAAGATACCACCCAAGCACATTTACTCATTGAGATTGATGGAACCAATATGGACCTTATTTATCAAGAATGTGAAAAAGTAGCTGAGGTGTTGGAAGAGTTTGACTGCGGAGAAATTTTACTTGCCGACAATAAAGCTCAAAAAGATGAGATATGGCGATTAAGGCGGAGAATTGGAGAAGCGGTGAAAGCAAATTCAGTGTACAAAGAAGAAGATACAGTGGTACCCCGTTATGAATTGCCAACTTTACTGGATGGGGTGAAAAAAATTGGAAAAAGTTATGGTTTCAAATCCGTGTGCTATGGGCATGCAGGTGATGGAAATCTTCATATTAACATTATCAAAGGGAACTTAACTGAACAACAATGGAACGAAGAATTACCGAAGGCCATCCGAGAGATATTCAAGCTTACTGTATCGCTTGGCGGAACTTTATCTGGCGAGCACGGAATAGGATTCGTACAAAAAGACTACATGGATATAGCCTTTAGTAACACAGAACTTGACTTATTAAAAAACATCCAACATGTGTTTGATTCGAAAGGAATAATGAATCCAGGGAAATTATTTCGTTAAGACTTTTAACAAAAAAAAACTCCCAACAAAAGCTGGAAGTTCAATTCTCTAGTATTTTTTGAGAGACTAGATTATTTAGTAAGCAGATACTGTACTAAATGTTGTTGTAAATAAATTAGAGTTTCACCCATTATTTC
>ENA-OUOG01002086-OUOG01002086.1-marine-metagenome-genome-assembly--contig:-NODE-2086-length-21505-cov-4.526974_pt1 | contig 21505 bp, 14 predicted proteins | sample MGYA00248635_ERZ508505 | MGnify/ENA primary metagenome ERZ508505 (study PRJEB26176, sample SAMN06267871) | marine metagenome | isolation source: Saanich Inlet, British Columbia, Canada | place: Pacific...
GCATGCTAATAATTTTAAGCGTTTTAAAGGCTCGCAAATATAAAGTTTACCGCCGCATTTAGCAACTTTATACGCGAATTCAAATAAAAAAACCGCCAAATAGCGGTTCTTTTTAAAAGTTTATTGTGAAATTGACCCTAAAGCATCGTTCATTGTACGCACAGCTTGGGCACTTTTGGTAAATTTTTCTTGTTCAGCAGCATCCAATTGTACATCGACTATAGATTCGACACCCTCTTTACCAATGATACATGGAACACCAATACAAATATCTTCTTGGCCATATTCTCCTTCAAGATAAACGGAACAGGGAATCATTCGTTTTTGGTCGTTAATGATACTATCGACAAGATAGGCAACCGATGCTCCCGGTGCATACCAGGCAGATGTACCCAATAATTTGGTCAGTGTTGCTCCTCCAACCATTGTTGCAGCAGCTACTTCTTCCATGGCTTCTTTGGTTAGGTGCTGGCTAACGGGAGTTCCATTATAACTCGCCAAACGAGTCAAAGGTATCATGGTGGTATCGCCGTGACCACCAATAACCATTCCTTGGATATCGTTGGCTGGTTTGTTTAAGGCTTTCGATAAATAGGTTTTGAAACGTGAGCTGTCTAATGCTCCACCCATTCCTATGATCCTATTCTTGGGAAGACCCGTTGCTTTCAAAGCTAAATAGGTCATGGTATCCATTGGATTGGATACAACGACAATGATTGCTTCCGGAGAATGAGCTAGAATACTTTCAGCCACAGATTGAACGATTCCTGCATTTATACCAATTAATTCTTCACGCGTCATGCCTGGTTTCCTTGGAATACCAGAAGTAATGACAACCACATTACTTTTTGCTGTCGCAGAATAATCATTGGTCACTCCAGTAATACGCGTGTTGAATCCTAGGGTTGTTGCTGTTTGCGTTAAATCAAGTGCTTTTCCTTCAGCAAAACCTTCTTTGATATCAAGTAAAACGACTTCGCTTGCAATACGTTTGATTGCAATGTATTCTGCACATGAGGCTCCAACATTTCCAGCCCCTACAATGGTTACTTTCATTTTATTCTGTTTAATAATTAGTTTGCGAGGCAAATTTACGCATCAATATTTGCATAGACGGCATTGCGTTCAATAAAATCACGACGTGGAGGAACCTCGTCTCCCATTAACATTGAGAAGATACGATCAGCTTCACTCCCACTGTCGATGGCTACTTGACGCAGGGTTCTGAATTCAGGATTCATGGTTGTATCCCACAACTGGCTGGCATTCATCTCTCCCAGTCCTTTATAGCGTTGAATACTTGCTCCTTGACCATATTGTTGCATCAATCTGTCGCGTTGATCGTCGTTCCAAGCATATTCCTTCTTGGTTCCTTTTTTTACCAAATACAGAGGTGGAGTTGCGATATACACATATCCAGACTCTACCAACTCACGCATATATCGGAAAAAGAAGGTGAGAATCAAGGTAGAAATGTGACTACCATCTACATCGGCATCACACATGATGACTACTTTATGGTAACGCAATTTTTCTAAGTTGAGGGCCTTACTATCTTCTTCTGTTCCAATGGTAACCCCTAGTGCTGTATAAATATTACGGATTTCTTCATTTTCAAACACCTTGTGTTGCATGGCTTTTTCTACGTTGAGGATTTTACCTCTCAAGGGTAAAATTGCCTGAAATTTTCGATCACGTCCTTGTTTTGCTGTACCTCCAGCCGAATCTCCCTCAACAAGAAATACTTCGCAACGGGCGGGGTCTTGTTCAGAACAGTCAGAAAGTTTTCCAGGCAAACCACCTCCACTCATGACCGTTTTTCGCTGAACCATTTCTCTTGCCTTTCGGGCTGCATGTCTTGCTTGAGCAGCTAGGATAACCTTTTGAACAATCGTTTTAGCGTCATTGGGGTTTTCCTCCAAATAGTTTTCTAACATTTCCGAGACCGCTTGCGATACTGCAGCTGTTACTTCTCTATTCCCTAGTTTTGTTTTGGTTTGTCCTTCAAACTGTGGTTCGGCTACTTTGACCGAGATGATGGCTGTAAGCCCCTCACGAAAGTCATCTCCACTGATTTCAAATTTTAATTTGTCCAACAAACCAGAACCATCTGCATATTTTTTCAAGGTAGAGGTCAATCCTCTTCTAAAACCAGAAAGATGTGTCCCCCCCTCGTGGGTATTGATATTGTTGACATAGGAATGTAAATTCTCAGAAAAAGAAGTGTTGTAGACCATGGCTACCTCAACAGGAATGCCATTCTTTTCTCCTTCGATGGAAATCACATCTTTGATGATTGCCTCTCTTGTTTCATCTAGGAAGGTGATAAATTCTTTCAATCCTTCTTTGGAATGAAAGGTTTCTTTGATCGTTTCTCCATTCTCGTCGGTACGTCTAAGGTCTATCATATGAATGGTTATTCCCTTGTTTAGATAGGAAAGTTCACGCATACGACCTGCTAGGGTATCGTAGTTGTATTCTAATGTTTGCTGGAAAATTTGTGGATCGGGTTTAAAGGTAACCGTTGTCCCTTTTTTATCGGTCGTTCCTGCTTCACGAACTGAATAGACAGGTTTACCTCGTTCGTATTCCTGTTCCCAAATTTTTCCATCGAGAAAAACTGTTGCTTTAAGGGATTCTGAGAGTGCGTTAACACAAGAAACACCCACACCATGCAAACCACCAGAAACTTTATAGGAGTCTTTGTCAAACTTCCCTCCTGCTCCAATCTTGGTCATCACGACCTCCAGAGCAGAAACGCCTTCTTTTTTATGGATGCCGACAGGAATTCCCCGGCCATTATCTTCCGTTGTAATGGAGTTATCTTCGTTAATGGTCACAGTAATGACATCACAGTGACCCGCTAAGGCTTCATCGATGGAATTATCAACAACTTCGTAGACCAAATGGTGTAATCCTCTTGTACCTACATCACCAATATACATTGAAGGTCGCATGCGCACATGTTCCATTCCTTCAAGTGCCTGAATACTATCCGCAGAATACTGTGGACTTTGTGGTGTTTCACTCATAATTTATTTTGGTTTTTAACGTCAAAAACTGACTTAACTCAAATATACTGCATTTAGCCCTCAAAAGCCTATAAATACTAGGCTCAATCCGTTTAAGTTATCAACATTTCATGTGAATAAAAGCACTAAAAATTAGGGGTAGTTGAAAAACAATTTTTTTGTCAATCAAAACTCTTTTTATACTCTTTAAAGTAATGAAAAACAGTTAATTAAGATTAATGAAAAAAAACAGAATAACAGCTTTTACACTTTTACAGACAGCTCCTAATTTTACGCGATCAAAAAACCTATTCTTGATAGGCATCATCGTGGACTTTTGCAACTGCTCTTCCGCTGGGATCGTTCATGTTTTTAAAGGCCTCATCCCACTCCAAAGCAACGGGAGTACTGCAGGCAACCGAGGGTACTGAGGGAACGCACAATGCCGCAGTTTCGCTTGGGAAATGCTCCTCAAAAATACTACGGTAATAAAATTCTTCTTTGTTTTGTGGCGTTTGAGCAGGAAAACGGAAATGCGCATTCGCCATTTGCTCATCGGTTACAGCCTCATTCACCATCTCTTTGAGGGTATCTATCCAATCATAGCCAACTCCGTCGGAGAACTGCTCCTTTTGACGCCAAGCGACACTTTCAGGGAGATACTTTTCGAAGGCTTTGCGAATCACCCATTTCTCCATGCGCTCTTTGTTGATCATTTTATCTTCCGGATTGATGCGCATGGCCACATCCATAAACTCTTTGTCTAGGAAAGGAACACGCCCTTCAATTCCCCACGCAGCAAGCGATTTATTTGCACGCAAACAATCGTATTGGTGTAGTTTATCTAATTTACGGACGGTTTCTTCGTGAAAATCTTTGGCCGTTGGTGCTTTATGAAAATATAAATAGCCCCCAAACAACTCATCGGCACCTTCTCCAGAGAGCACCATTTTTATCCCCAGCGCTTTAATAGCTCTTGCCATGAGGTACATGGGCGTTGAAGCGCGAATGGTGGTTATATCATAGGTTTCTAGATGATATACAACATCACGAATAGCGTCCAAACCTTCTTGGATGGTGAATTTAATTTCGTGGTGCACTGTCCCAATATGATCTGCCACCTTTTGTGCCGCAGCCAAGTCGGGGGAACCTTCTAGACCAACAGCAAAGGAATGTAATTGGGGCCACCATGCAGCCTGTTCATCGTCAGACTCAACACGTTTGGCGGCATATAGTTTTGCCAAAGCTGAGGTAACCGAGGAATCTAATCCACCCGATAGCAATACCCCATAGGGAACATCACTCATCAATTGACGTCGCACTGCAGCCGACAAGGCATCGTGAAGTTCGTCTATACTGGTTGTATTTTCTTTGACTGCATCGTATTCCATCCAGTCGCGGGTATACCATTGCACAGGTGCCTCATCTGAACTCAAGTAGTAATGTCCAGGAGGAAACAATTCAATTTTGGTACATACACCTTCCAAGGCTTTTAACTCTGAAGCTACATAAAATGTTCCATCTGCATCCCATCCCATGTAGAGTGGAATGATCCCCATATGATCCCTTGCTATAAAATAGGTGTCTTCTAGGGTGTCGTAAATGGCAAAACCAAAGATGCCATTCAGTTCATCCATAAAAGCTGCTCCTTTTTCTTGATAAAGCGCTAAAATAACTTCACAATCTGATTGGGTTGCAAAGCTGTACTTACCACCCAATTGGTTGCGCAATTCTTTGTGGTTGTATATTTCTCCATTGGCGGCTAACACATAGCGCCCATCTTCACTAAAAAGGGGTTGATTTCCCGAGGTTGGATCAACAATGGCCAAACGTTCGTGGCCAAGAATTGCGTTTTCATTGGAAAATATCCCACTCCAATCTGGACCGCGATGACGAACACGTTTGGCCATTTCCAATACTTGAGGACGCAAATCTTCAGCTGTTTGCTTTAAATCAAAGGCACATACAATACCACACATAGTTTAAAATTTTTAACAAATCTACGTGCAACAAAATATTTTAAAGAACAGTTAGCTGTTTATGGTTAATAATTTAAATCAAAAACAAGCTTTATGCCTATAAATCTAAAGTAAAGATTATAAAAAAGCGTTGAAAATAAATAAAATTAAGTTTATTGCTTACGTTGATAAACCATTTCACCGCCTAAAAAAGTCGCCAAAACTTCAGTAGCCAATATTTCGGAATCATTGAGCACCATTATGTCATTGGTGAGTAAAACAAAATCGGCTACTTTTCCAACTTCAATGCTCCCTTTTACATCTTCTTCAAAATTTGCATAGGCCGCCCATTTCGTCATTCCTTTCAAGGCTTCAGAACGGGAAAGGGCGTTATCCATTTGATAACCACCTGCAGGGTTTCCATTCAAATCTTTTCTGACCACAGCAGCGTAATAGGTATGAATTGGATTTACGCGCTCAACAGGAAAGTCCGTTCCCAATGCGATTCTGCCCGACCAATCAAGAAGTTCTTTGTATGTATAGGCATTTGCCACTCGTTTCTCTCCCAGGCGTTCGTCTGCCCATTCCATATCACTGGTGGCATGGGTGGGTTGTACTGAGGGTAAAATTTTTGAACCAAACTTCTGAAGATCGACCTTATCCACCACTTGGGCATGTTCGATTCTCCATCGAGGATCTGGACTTACGCTCAGTGCTTTTTTATAGGCGTTTAACACAACTTCATTGGCCGCATCGCCAATGGCATGGGTATTCATTTGAAATCCTTTTTTTGCTAAAATATATGCAAGCTCTTCTATTTTTTCAGGTGAGGTGATGAATAAGCCTTTGTTTTTCTTTTCATCCGTATAGGGCTTTTTTAGGGCAGCACCTCTGCTTCCCAAGGCTCCATCTGCATAGACTTTCACAGAACGAATGGTGAGTCGATCGGTTTGGGTAATTCCTTTGTCCAAGTAGTAGGCTAAATTTTCTGGAGTGTTGGAGATCATTCCATACACACGTATTTTTAATTTATTTACTCGCTGTAAGCTGTCTATCAATTCCAGTTGCGCTCTATTTAGCCCTGCGTCGTCTACGGTTGTTAGACCATTTGCAAAGGCAATTTTTTCAGCTTTTTGCAAAGCGATGATCTGCTCTTCTCGAGAGGGTTCAGGTAAAATTGCATAGGCCAAATCCGATGCCTTATCGATTAAAATTCCCGTTGGCTCATTGTTGGCTATGATTACTTCTCCCCCTTCTACTTTGGTGTCCTTGGTTATTTTTGCAGCAGTAAGAACATTGCTATTTACATAGGCTGCATGTCCATCTATACGTTCTAAAACAACTAATTTATCTGGGAAAGCCTTGTCTAGTATTTCTTTGGAAGGGAATTCTTTTAGCTCCCAAAGATTTTGGTCCCAACCACGTCCCATCAAAACCTTAGCCTCTGAGGTTGAGGCAAATACTTTTAAACGGGCAATGACCTCCTCCACACTTTTTGCTCCTCTAAGATCAACATGCTCTTGGGCTAATCCCAATTGATAAAAATGACAATGCGCGTCAATCAATCCAGGATAAACGGGTATTCCCTTAAGGTCCAACTTCGCCGCAGCACTGTATTTCTCGAGTAAATCTTCATTTCCAACGGCAATAAACTTTCCGTTCTTTACCACCAATGTAGAGGCAAGCTCGAATGAATCGTTAACTGTATATATTCTGGCATTGTGAATGATTAGGTCAGCATTATGGTTTGTACAAGAGGTCGCCCCAATCAAAAGGAGCAGCATGGCTTTAAAAATACTTTTCATTTTTTGGATTTTGAATTACAAAAATAACATAAACCTTGTCAATTCAATCAAAAAGCGAGATCAAAATTATACCGTAGTCCAAGTAAAAACTGTGTGCCAAATACAGGGTAATTACTCCATTGCAATGTGGTTTGATTGGTGAGGTTCTTCCCTTTTAAGAATATCCCCCAGCGTTCACTAAAGGTATAATTCGCACTAAGATCTATTTGAGTAAAAGCATTGAGGTCCTCTATAATTACTGGCGCATTTTGAATATCTTGTCCAATGAACGAACTATCTCTGTAGGCATTTTTGCGTTCCCCCATATGTTTTACCAGCCATTGAAAGTTGATTTTCTGTCCTACTTTTAGGGTACCATTAAACGCTAAGGAAATTTGGGGTAGGTTAAAGGCAGTCATCGCTTCAAGTCTGGTTTGGTCTGTTTCCTCATCAAAGGAATAATCGGCATAACTTGCTTTTAGCTGCATTCGTCCACCGTTTTTAAAGGCAGCAGATAGTTGGGCAGTGACCCCTATTGTTGTAATGGCGGCATATTCTACTTCAAAGCTATTTCCAAGGCGGTAGGCAATAATATTTTGTCTATCAATGTCTTGGCCAAAGTTTCTATACAAAGGCCTCTGCTTGTTTTGTTGATAGTCTAAATTCCATTGGAATTCCCAGCCCGTAAAGAATTTTGAACGCGTCCCCAGTTGGACCATAAGCGGAATGAATGAACTCTGTAAATCTATTGCGGGAGCTACATAGGGGTTTTCGTGTGAAAAAGAACGGAAACTATTTAAGGTCAAATCTCCATCGACCTTTAGGAAGGGAGCAAAACTCCCCTTCTCTGGCAAATATGACAGTGCCAATTGAGGATATACAAAAAGATTGTTTTGGGTAAATTCATCGCCAAGTCCGTAAACAGCTGTGGCACCAATTTTAAACTTAAACCTCCCACGAATTTTACTCGCAAAGAGAGAAAGACTTCCTTTTCCTACCGAATAATCGATTGGCAAACGACTGTAATAAGCTTCAGAAAACTGGGTGTTTAGGTAGTTAAATTCAGGCAATAAGGTCAATGCCACTCCACCGAAAACCGTTTGGATTTTAGCAGAAAAATCCAGTTCAGCTTCAGCCGTTTTAAAAGCATCTGTGCTTAAATAAGTATTCAACTTTAAGGCTTTAACCCATGGTTCATACCATTGCCAGTTGGAGGTCAAAGAAAAGTAGTTAAGGTTTTGTTTTGGATCGAGGTTTTGCAGGATAAAGGCATCGTCTATGGGCGCACGTAAACCGTAAAAGGATTGCTGATGCCGGCGGTAATTAAGCTGTGAAAAATTGTTTCGTTTGCTGGTCGCGTACTGATGAGAGACATTGAGCAAAAGATTTGATTGTTTGGAATCCAACTGAACATCTTCAAGATTTCTTAAGAAACCATTGTAATTCACCAACCAATCGATTTTTTGACGTCGATCAATGGAATAATTACTGCTGTAATCGAATAGCAATTGATTTAAGTTCCCAAAAGCAATGGCTGCTCGCGAATTAAACTGAGGTTTCTTTTTCTTGGGTTGTAGTTTTCGTGCACTTCCTTTTGAAGGGACGAAGGTAGAAGCAACCGGAACAGAAAATATACTGTAGCTCACCTCTTTTTTTGGCGCAATGATGGAATCGATGACACTTGGGCTTTGTCTAAGTTTGAAGACATCTTGTAAACTCGGGGTATAGGATTTTATCACTGTTACCTCTTGCACACCAATAGTTTCTCTTTCTTGTCCAAAAACGAAACCGACAAAACAGAAGAAAAACACAAAAAGCAGCTGTCTATTCATTGGAGTCATTTTCTAGGTTAATGGAGTCGTTGTTCTTTGCTTCCACCATTTTAATGTTTTCAAGATCAGCTTTGGCTTCTTTGATTATATCGGGAAACTGGGTGAAATTCTCAAGTATGGATTCTAGGATATAGGTAGCCTGAAAAGCATCGTCCAATTGGTAAAAGTTTTTAGACATAAGCAATAAGCTTCGCGCCCCCCATTCGGGATATCCACCATAGTTTTGGGCAATATTTTCAATGACGGTATTTGAAGCGGCAAACTCCAATTGCTTGTGTTTTTTCTTGGCATCATAAAAGAGAGCTTCTACCGCCCACTCACCTTTAGGTGCTTTTTCCAGTGCTTTGAAGGCAGCTGTCATTTTAGTGATATCCTTGATGGCCTCTGCAGCTTTGGCTAAGATATAGTAGGCATCCCACTTGATTTGTTCTTCTATATTGTTAAGGGCCAAGATGCTTTCTGCGTAGGCAATTGCATCTGTATATTCTTTGGTTTGGAAGTAATATTGCATTAGGTTAAACTGCGCATAGCGCTTGTTCTCGTCAAACTGAGCGAGTTCCTCTAATTTCTTCCAAAATAAAAAAGCCTTGTCTTTCTCTTCCTTTTGAAGCAGGGCTTGAGTAATTCGGACAAGGGACTGTTCTGTGTAGGCATTGAATGGCTGATCAATTACCGCTTCGTATTGCACTATTGCTTCATCCCATTCCTCTTCCTCAAAGGTCAGCTCAGCAAGTAAAAAGGCAGCACGTATTGAGTTCCCACCCTCAGCATAGGTGGTTAGATAGGATTGTAAAGCACGCTTTAGGGGTTTCTTTTTCCCGTCATTGAGGAGGCGTTCGATTGCATCAAAAGAAGCCTTTTCTAGTTCTAGGTCGGGAATGGTGGCTACATCGATTCCCTTCAACCAATCTGAAAAGGCATCGACCGTGTTTTGTTCTATGGCAATTTCTTTAACCGTTTGCAGGGCCTGTTGGGCAAGTGCCTCGTTGGGATAGGTTTCGACCAGTTGTTTTAACACAGCGTTGGCCTCTACGGCTGCTTCATTGTTAAATAAAATTAGACCTTTATTCAATAAGGATTTAGAGCGGTAAGGACTGTCTGCAAATTGACCTATCAAGGCATCGTATGCAGCAATGGCGTTGTTGGTGTCGTCTTGTCTGGTATAAGCCAGGGCCAATTCGAACTGACAATCGTCTACCAGGCTCGAGCCAGGGAATTGTTTGATGATGCGTTGCAACAATTCTATTTTCTGAGCTGTGCGATTCACAAATCCATAGCTGATGGCTTGTTGAAACATGGCATAGGTCCCTTTTTGGGGCTGAAGGGCTGTGGCTTTTTCATATTGATCCATTGCTGGCCAATAGGCCTTTAAGACAAAGTGGCTATCTCCCATGCGCAGGCGTGCATCTCGCTCGTAGTTCAGGCTTTGCGCAGTCGATAAAAATCGTTCAAAGGAAGTAAGGGCTAAGGGATAATTCTTTAAATTAAAATAGGTATATCCGAGATGATAGTCAAATAAATCAGCTCCTTCTAGGGAGGAGAATGTTGGTTGGGACTTTGCTTCAAAGAAAGTTTCCAAAGCAAGGGCATATTCTTTTAACTCAAAATAGGCCTGAGCCTGCCAATACAGAGAGGTGGCAATGATGTAGGGATTTGAATGTGTTTTGATTGCCGCCGCATAAAAATTTATGGCCTCTTTGAACTGCCCTGTTTTATAGAGGGAAGTTGCTTTTAAATACAAAACCTTTTGACGGGCATCATCAAATTCGTTTGCGTTCAATTTTTCGAGTAAAACCAGAGCGGCGTCAAAGTTTTGGGAATTAACGTAGGAATCCAACAGCAATTCTTCGATTTTGGTAACGGCTTGGTTTTTTGGATAGGTGTTGAGAAAACGTTGTAAAACGGCTGATGGGCTTTCGTAGGAATTTCCGAGTGAATAACTCAAACGGGCATAATTCAATAAGGCATCTTCAGTAATTACTGCATCAAAATTCATTTCCGAAGCGCGCTTAAAAGCATTCAAGGCAGCGGTTTGCTGATCGGTTTGGAGGTAGCTATCGGCCAAGTGATAATAGGCGTTTTGGGCAACAGCATTTTTACCGTTAATGATTTTATTGAATTGCTCAATGGCCTTTTGGTAGTCTTGGACGCGGTAATAGGCATACCCAAGCTGGTAGTTATCGGTATTGTTCCACTTTCCTCTCTTGCCTTTGTATTCCATTAAATAGGGAAGCGCAGAGCGGTAATCTTTTAGGTTAAAATAGCTTTCACCAATGATTTTTGAAAGTTCAGAGGTTTCATTTTCATCTGCGCCTTTTAGGCTTTCTCGGGCTAAGGCAATGGCTTTATCGAAACGGCCCAATTTAAAATTCATGTCGGCCTGAAAATAGCCAACGGTATTGTCATCTTGTTTTCTGTTTAGTTTTTCAAAGTTCCTGTTGGCTTCTTCAAAATCTTCCAGTTGGTAGGCAATATACCCTAGGTAGTAATTCGCATCGTTTTGATACTCGGGTAAGTCTTTGATTTTTTCAAACAATGGTTTGGCATTCTTGTATCGCTTGGAGGCAAAAAAAGTATAGCCCTTATTGAAGTTATAGATTGGACGTTGTACTTTGGCGACTTCTTTTTCGCTGATCTTATTGTACCATTTTAAGGCATAGGAATATTTTCCCTGATCGAAATAAAAGTTTGCTGCATCAAAAAAAGCAGTTTCAGTCAAATAGCTGGTGGGATGATCAATGATGAAAGCAGTAAGCATCTTTTCTGCACCCGAAGTGTTGAGGCGTAAGGCAGAAGCAATGGAATAAAATTCTGCAGCATTTTGACCGTTTTGTAGGTTAGGATAATAGTCCTGTACTTGATAGTATTGTGCTGCTGGTCCAAAAGCATTGGCCGCAAAGAAATATTCGGCTGAAGACAGGGGGGTCGTTTCCCATCCTTGTTGTGCGCTAAGGAGGTGAATTCCACCATACTGCACAGCAAAAAGGAGAATAAAAATATACTGTTTCTTGATCTTTAGCATCAGTTAAAATTAGGGCTTCTCTCTCTATTAAGAACGGCTGAATTTTCATTTCAGTATAAAAATTATTAACAAAATCTAGAATTCCTTTTTCAGTAGTCCTTCAAGAAATAGTACCTTTAGCTTTGTAACAATTTAATTTTTATCCAAATGGGGCAATCCATTGTTCAATTACAAAACGCTTTCATCTTTCAAAACAAAGAATGCATCTTAAAAGAAGTGAACATAGACGTCCTTTCGGGAGATTTTGTTTTTTTAATTGGAAAAACCGGAACAGGAAAAAGTAGCTTGATCAAAACCCTTTATGCCGATTTGCCCTTGCAACAAGGAGAAGGACGCATTGCTTCTTTTGATTTGACAACCATTCGTCAAAAAGACATTCCATTTTTGAGAAGAAAATTAGGGGTGGTTTTTCAGGATTTTAAACTCCTACCCGACCGCAGTGTTTTTGCTAATCTACATTTTGTGTTGAAGGCCACAGGCTGGAAAGAAAAGGATAAAATCAATGCCCGGATCGAAGAAGTGCTGGCCGAGGTGGGCATGACGGACATAGGCCATAAATACCCCTTTGAATTGTCGGGAGGAGAACAACAGCGTGTGGCCATTGCCCGAGCCTTACTAAATACTCCCGAAATCATAATTGCCGATGAGCCCACCGGAAACCTTGATCCACAAACGAGTTTAGAGATCATGGAAGTTTTTCGAAAATTGCACCAACAGGGTATGACCGTCTTGATGGCCACCCACGATTACAATATGATTGTCAAATTCCCAGGGAAAATTTTACGCTGTGACCAAGGGGCGGTCTATGAAGTGGTGCAGAAAAAAGAGGGTTAAATTTTCTGCTTAACAATGTGCATTTTACAATTGATCCAAAGGACTGAGAATATTGCCTTTAGAAATTTTGGCTACATGGGTATATAATTCTGTGGTCTTGATCGATTTGTGTCCCAAAAGTGTTTGCACATAGCGAATATTTACGCCATTTTCCAACTGATGCGTGGCATAAGAATGCCGAAGCATATGCGGGCTAACTGTTTTTGTGAGCTGAGCATTTGAGGCATATTTTTTAATGAAATTCTGTATGCTTTTGATCGAATAAACTCCCCCTGTTTGTCCTTCGAAAAGGAATTTTTTTGGACGATAGGCTGTGTAATAAAGCCTCAAATTTTTCAACAGTTTTCTTGGTAGGGGACCACACGGTCCTCTTTTCCTTTTGGGTCACGAATCAAAATACACTTAGCATCAGAATCGATGTCTTCAATTTTTAGGGCAACGACTTCTGAAACGCGCAAGCCACAACCATAAAGCAATTGAAGGATGCTCAAATGCTTTTGATTTGTACAGTGCTCCAGAAGGCGTTTAACTTCAGTTGGTGTCAAATATTTGGGTAAGTGCTTTGCGAAACCTTTGGGGTAAAGAGGTGCCAAGTCTAGTTTTCGTTCGTAAAACAATTGGTAAAACTTCCCAATGGACGCTAAGATTTGCTTTTGATAGTGAGGACTAATGGCATGCTTTTCCTGCAAATGCTGCATAAAATGCTCAATTTGCACAAGGTCAACTTTGGCTAAATCGTGGCGGGAAAAGGCGGTTAGAAATTTTGCAAGAGCGTTCGCATAGGTTTTTATACTCGAAGGAGCATTACGTTGTAAACGCAATTTGGCCCTATAGGCCTGTAGGATATTATTGATTTCGGGGCACATCACTTTCGTTTTAGAGAAATTGATTATACCCATAAATATAGGTTATTTTTTTGACTTACAAGCATTTACTAAAAATACTTGGAAATGGATATACGCCATATATAAAGGTTGGATATACGCAATGCGTATATTTAGGTGTTGGCAGCAACCTGAAAAATAACTAAATGATAAACAAACATATTTTAGATTTCAACGAAAACTTAATCGGACTTCGAGACTTTGTTGAATTAATTGACCCTTTTTTAAATGAAAAACTTGAAGAACACGACCAACATCTTCAGCCAATAATTTTGTCAGCAATGCTTAAGGAAGTGTTAAGTAATGGTGAAAATATTAAAGAAGAGGATAAGGAAAAATATACCGAATTTCAACAAAAGCTCACAAAAGACCTTGAGGCTAAATATTCTGAAATCCCTGATGTTATTATTGACAAAGATGATGAAGGCGAACAAAAAAAAATCTCAATTAAAATAGCTAACTCAAATGAAGAAATTTCTAAACATTTAGAAAATGTAGCAATAAATAGAAAGCACATTGAATTACTTTATACTAATTCGTTAATATCGTCATTAAGTTCCGTAGAGTGGTTTTTTTCTCAATTATTACATTTCTTTTATGATAAACATCCTGAATCAGCAGGTGTTCAAAAAAGAACAATGACCTTAACTGAATTGAAAAGTTTCGGAAGTATTGATGATGCAGAAAAATACTTAATCGATATAAAAATCGATGAAATTTTAAGAGGTAATTTTGAGAGTTGGATTACCTTATTAAAAACCGAACTATCTCTTGGACTTGGGTATCTGAACGACATAATGGACGAATTAATTGAGGTATATCAAAGAAGAAATCTATTTGTTCATAATGGCGGAACAGTAAATTCAATATATCTCTCAAAAGTCAGTGAAAGTCAAAGAAATGGTATTTCTTTAAATGATAAACTAACTGTTGACAAAGAATATCTTGATAATGCAATTTGTAAACTTCAAAAAGCATTTATTCTTATTGGTGCTGAACTTTGGAAAAAATTAAGTCCAGAAGACAATTCAAGAGGTGAAATTCTTGGAGATATTGTTTATGAAAACCTTATTCATTCTCGTTGGGACATTTGTGAAGGTTTATGTTATTTTTCACTTAAAGATGCACAAACTCACCCAGTAGATAAAGTTATTGCTCAAATAAACTATTGGTTATGTAAAAAAGAAATTGGAGAATATAAATCAATAGAAAAAAAGAAATTGAGAAAGCGGACTTTTCGGATAAAAAAGAAATTTTTCAATTAGGTCTGTTTGCATTACGTGGAGAAACGGATAAAATTTTAGAGATTTTACTAACCGTTCTTGAAACAAATCAAACAAATATTGAAAGATTAGAAGAATTTCCAATATTAAGAGAGTTCAGAGAAACAGAAGAATATAAAACCTTTAAAAAAGAATCTGAATTCTTTAAAGAAAAAAATAAAGAAGTAATAACCCCTGAAAAGGTCGAAAAAGAATAAAGGCAGCTGCCAACAATGGCTATAAGTAATTGCTTGTTCTCGCCTACTTCTGAAAATCCTTGCTGATTTTCAGCTTGGTGTGTACTTGCAAAGTTAAGTGCTAACCCACGCAACTACTCATAGCCGAGACCGTTGTAGGTAATGAAGAGTTGTAAACTTTAAACAAGGAGGAAATCTGAAAATCCATAAGAGTAGGAACAACCTTAAAATTTAAATTAAAATGGAAGATGACAAGGAATTAAAACAAATTGGACAATTCAAACCGCTAACATGGGTTCCAGGAGCAATGGAAGGAAATAATTTTGTCCGAAAATTACACGTAGAGCATAAGATATTAGGATTTGACAAGCCAGATGATATAGGAATGCGAATGATAGAAATCCCTCCATTTGGAGAAATCCCAGTTCATAACCATGATACTGATGATTTTTCTTCATGGGTGATATGTCTCAACGGGTCAGGACACCACCTAGTGAAATTTGGTGAAACAGTTTACGAGCATGGAATTAATGCAGGCGATGGTTCTGTTTCGACTCAAAAAATGTTGGCTAAATATAACTCCCTAAATTATGAGCATGGTTTTCGTGCTGGAGAACAAGGGATGATATTGTTATACGTTTACAGAGAAAGTCAAATTTCAGATGAACGTTTAAGAGAAATTCAATCAGGTAAATGAAAACTACCCACAACATTGTATAAGTCCCATTAAAACGGGGCTTATACTTAACCGTTGGATTACATTCAGCCTTTGGCTGACCAAAGTCGCTACACACGCCTTGGGCGTGTTCCCGCCCCTTTGGATGTGTAATCCAACTAACCCGCTAAACCAAATTGCAGCATGAGCAATAAAAACTAACAAACAGCCAAAGACTGGCATCGAGCAAAACGCAATCCAACAAGGGCTAAAGCGCAATTTGGTCAGGTTCTACTGTCTTTTGAATATTCGAGTAAACTCGCCTATTCAAAATCCCGAACCTAACTCCGTTTAGCGGGACGTTATGCCCAATTATAATCAACATAACGGTCAAAAATGGACTGACCATCCAAAATCGGAAATGTGAAAGTTGAAACCGAAATAAAATATAAAGTAAACCGAGTTACGAAAATCGATAGAATAAAAAATATCAACCCCTAAAATTGAAAAATATGAACGTTATAATTTTAAAAAAATCTTATTTTGCCTTTTTATTAGCAGGCTTAGTATTGTTTGTTTCGTGTTCTGACGAATCCAATCTAATTGAAAAACAATCTTTTGATTATTCAATCTATAACAACAATAAAACTACAAATATTGACTTTTCATCTGGTATATCAAACAAGTCAACCGAATCCAATACCCAAGATTCTTTTGAAGAAGTTCTTGAACTAATAAACAATGAGTTCGGAACAAATGTATCCTTGAACGATTTAGATGAACAGTATTTCAAAACAAAACATGCAAAATCAAATGAAACTGTAAATATAAATTCATATCTAAACGAAACAGATATTAGCTTAATAGAGAACTTCAATAAAAATATTAAGTCGCTTTCTTTTGATGAGACATTGACTAATTTTGAAAACAATGTCTTGGAATTAAATTTAAGTGATAATGAGTTTCAAAAGTATAATGAACTAGCAAATGTATTTTTATTGATAGAAAACTCATTTCCAGGAATGCTAGCTAATGACACAGAAATTTCTTACAGATTACATCTGAAATCTAAAAGTGATTGTGCTTGGGCAATTGCCTCATATACATTAGCCACAATTGGATTAGCAAGTTGTGCTACTGGTTGGTTATGCCCTGTTGCAATTGCAGCTAAAATTATTGCTTTTAGAAACATGATTTCTGCTTGTGGCTCAGGAGGTGGATCAACCGGTGATGTCATCGATACAGAAGATGATCCCGATAGCGAAGAGAATGACGAAGAGGAAGGAAATAATAACCAAAAAAACTAACATACCATGATTATTTTAAATAAAAAATTGAGTTTGATTTTATTTGTTACAAGTCTTTTATTGTCAATATTCCTAATTGTTGATTTAACTATTGACTTGCTTAATAACAATAGTGTGAATAGTAGACTTATTTCACTTTCTGTAATATTAAGTAGTTTAATGATATTTTTTTATAACTGGACTTTCCAAGAAAACAATAAAAACAAATTGAAACGGTTCTTATTAATTGCTTCTTTGATAATTATTGTTGATAGTTTAGCTATAATTACCTATTCATTATTTAGTGATTTTAATAGCAATAATTACTCTAATCTATTTATTTCACTCGGATTAACTATTACTGTTTTATTGTATTTAATGTTTTATAAAAGAGAAGTAACGTGGCGTAACAAAGTATATGAAAAATAGCAGTTAAGAACTAAACTTAATCGGTTTAGCTCTTTTCTTCTACCTTTTTCCTAAACCGTAAGTATTTGTATTTACCCCGCTATTTTCCATACACAAAACCGTTGGATTACATTCAGCCTTTGGCTTACCAAAGTTGCTACACACGCCTTGGGCGTGTTCCCGCCCCTGTTTATTTAGAAGAACTTACCCAATCTTAGCTGCCTGTCGTTTGCGCTCATTTTCGTCTAAAAAGACTTTGCGCAATCGCAGGCTTTTTGGGGTAACCTCAACATATTCATCTCCTTGAATGTATTCCAAGGCTTCTTCCAAAGAAAATTTGATGGGTGGTGCCAATCGCACTTTGTCATCTGTACCAGACGAGCGGACATTCGATAACTTTTTGGTTTTGGTTACATTAACCACCATATCGTCAGCTCTTGAATTTTCACCAATTACTTGACCGGTATAAATTTCTTCGTTGGGTGAAACAAAGAATTTACCCCGCTCTTGTAGCTTGTCTAGGGAATAAGGAATCGCATTTCCTTTCTCCATGGAAATAAGCGATCCGTTGTTACGACCAGGAATCTCTCCACGATAGGGCTGAAATTCTTTAAAGCGGTGGTTCATGATGGCTTCTCCTGCGGTGGCGGTTAATAATTGATTTCGCAAACCAATGATTCCCCGTGAGGGCATCAAAAATTCACAAACCATGCGTTCACCTTTTGGGGTCATACTGAGCATTTCACCTTTTCGAAGGGTCACCATCTCGATGGCTTTCCCAGAAACATTCTCGGGTAAGTCAATGGTCAACTCTTCAATAGGTTCATGTTTTACTCCATCAATTTCTTTAATGATTACCTGGGGTTGACCAATTTGTAACTCATAGCCTTCTCTTCGCATGGTTTCAATCAAAACCGACAAGTGTAGTACACCACGTCCAAAAACAATGAATTTATCGGCTGAATTGGTGTCTTCTAGGCGCATGGCCAAGTTGCGCTCCAATTCTTTTTCTAAACGGTCTTTGATATGTCTTGAAGTAACAAATTTTCCATCCTTTCCAAAGAAGGGTGAGTCGTTGATGGTAAACATCATACTCATGGTTGGTTCGTCTATCGCGATTGTTGGCAATGCTTCTGGTTCAAGAATATCGGCTACAGTGTCGCCAATCTCAAAATTCTCTAGGCCTATAATGGCGCAGATATCTCCAGCTTTTACTTCTTGGACCTCTTTTCTTCCCAAGCCATCGAATAAATTCAATTCTTTGATCCTTGATTTGGTTATGGTTCCTTCTCTATTCACCAAACTAACGGGCATATTTGCTTTTAGGGTTCCACGCTGCAAACGTCCAATGGCAATTCGACCAGTATAGGCAGAAAAGTCAAGAGAGGTGATGAGCATTTGGGGGGTCCCCTCTTCTACTTTTGGACTAGGAACATGTTCCAAGACCATGTCTAAAAGAGCTTCAACATTTTCGGTTGGTACTTTCCAGTCTTCGCTCATCCAGTTGTTTTTGGCCGAACCATAAACAGTAGGAAAATCGAGCTGCCACTCTTCGGCGCCTAATTCGAACATTAAATCGAAGACAGATTCATGTACTTCTTCTGGAGTACAGTTTTCTTTGTCCACTTTATTGACAACGACAATGGGCTTTAATTTTAGGTCAATGGCTTTTTGCAGGACAAAACGAGTTTGTGGCATTGGACCTTCAAAGGCGTCAACCAACAATAAAACGCCATCGGCCATATTCAAGACACGCTCTACTTCACCACCAAAATCGGCGTGACCAGGGGTGTCAATGATATTAATTTTGGTGTCTTTATAGATCACCGAAATGTTTTTGGAAAGAATGGTAATTCCGCGCTCGCGCTCCAAATCATTATTATCAAGGATTAGGTCACCTTTATTTTCGTTGGTACGGAATAATTCGCAATGGTGCATAATCTTGTCTACCAAGGTTGTTTTACCGTGGTCAACGTGGGCGATAATGGCAATATTTTTTACAGCGTTCATGCAGAGTTTTTTACAGGCGCAAAGATAGCGGTATATTATTGACTTATCCCTGAAATGACGCTTTTTATTCAAGGGTGAAATTTCATCAAAAAAAAGGTGTTTTTTTTTAAAAAATAGTTGTTCAATTGTCAACTGTTTTGATGTCTTTTTGAGGGGCCAAAATCACAAAAATAGTAGTTACGGTAGGAACTTATGCTGAAAAACATCGTCCAATGATTGCAGGGTTCTGTTAAAAGAGTTTCATTAAAGCAATTTATGGCTGAATCAGTATTGGGGTAAAAAAATCCAATACTGCGTTTAAAAAATCACTTTTTGCCCCCACAGTAAAAGAACATGCCTATCATTGACGGCTTTCAAGGAAAATAACTAATTTTGCATTCTATACCAACTACGTTCAATAATATAATGGGGTCGACTGGTTTTGACAGCGAGATCAATCGAACAGTTAGCATGTCGAGCAATGAATTACAGCTCGTTAAACTTGTATTCAACCTTTAATAGGCGAGAATAACTACGCTCTAGCTGCATAAGTAACTGAATTATAGTAAGTTACCGCCAAGTCTCAACTAGGTTGAGAAGCCGGATGTCTCTTGAAAGCCCTTGTTGACGGCGTTCAAAATAGAGGCACCATAAATGTCAACATCGAAATTTGAAGGTGCCGGTCAAATTTTTCAATAAAGGTACTAAGGTATAAGTGGGCCGTTTTTAGTCAGCTTACATTCGAAAACCAATTAAAAACTAAACATGTAGAAGGCTCTTCTATTGCTTGTTTGGACGAGGGTTCGATTCCCTCCGACTCCACTATTTAACCTCAAAAGCGCAATGTTTTTGGGGTTTTTTTTTAGGGTGTCGTCAAAGTGGTAGGAAGTCAATCCCAAAAACAGTCTAGATCTCAGATTAACTTGCAAAACACCACCAAATATTTCGTTGCTTAGGACATAAAATGATCACTAATGTGTTCTTTTTTAACTGTTTAAACGCAAGTGGATTTAACATAGATTCGTTTATCCATGACGAATTTTTAGTTCAATAGCTAAATATTCAAATTTTTCATCTTACATTGTATGAGACTAAAACTGATTGAATTATGAAAAATACTTTATTTACTATATTTATGTTTTTTGTCATCCATGCCTATGGACAAGACAAAACAAGACTATCTTTAGAACATTATAAAAATTATGAATGGACCGCAAATCCTAGGCTATCTCCAGATGGAGAACAAATTCTTTATTCTCGAACTTGGATAAATTTCACCGATGACAAACGAGAAACAGATTTGTGGATAATGAATAGCGAGGGCACTAGCAATCGTTTTTTCTTAAACGGATCTAATGGTAAATGGTCTCCCGATGGATCAAAAATTGCATTTACCAAAGAAGGCGAACCCAATGGCACACAAATCTTTGTTAAATACATGGGTATTGAGGGTGAACCAACCCAAATTACTAAATTAGAAAAGTCTCCTTCTAGCATGGAATGGTCTCCCGATGGGAAGTATATGGCCTTCATCATGCATGTGGACTCGGAACCTGCTTTGAAGCCACAAGGGGTTCCCTCCCAACCAAAAGGAGCGAGTTGGACAAAGGCGCCAAGGGTCATTGATCAGGTAGATTACAGCCAAGATCGAGTGGGTTTTCTTGAGCGAGGCTATCGTCAACTTTTTATTGTCCCCGCCGAAGGAGGTACCGCACGACAAATTACATTTGGAGAATATGACGATGTATCTGCCGGTATTGCATGGTCTCAAGACAGTAAATCAATCTTATACAGTAGCTATCAAAAGCCAGATGCAGCCTATGCACGAGGTCAGTCCAACTTATATTCAGTAAATATTAACACACTAGAAACCAAAGAGCTTAGCTCGCGTGAAGGCGCCGAATCATCGCCACGGGTGTCTCCCGATGGATCAAAAATTGCATTTGTAGGATCAACTTGGTCAAAAAACTTCTACAATGATCGCAAAATGTATATCATGGATTCTGATGGATCTAATTTAAAATGTATGACCACTAGTTTGGATCAAACACCAGGAGGGCCAATTTGGTCCAGTAATGGTCAAGGAGTTTACTTCAATGTAAGAGAATATGGTCAAAGCAATGTGTATTATGCTGATCTTGGTGGAAAAGTAAAGAAGGTCACTGATGGAAATCATATGCTTGGCATGACCGATTTGGTTGGAAAAAAGGCGGTGGCTACTTGGACAAATCCTTCTAATCCAAGTGATATTGTAAGTTTTTCAATAGATAAATCAAGTAAGATCAAACGTCTTACAGAAGTGAATAATGATCTATTTTACAATGTAGAATTTGGACAAGTTGAAGAGATCACCTATGCGTCGAAAGACGGAATGAAGGTGCAA
>ENA-OUOG01002089-OUOG01002089.1-marine-metagenome-genome-assembly--contig:-NODE-2089-length-21495-cov-4.688860_pt1 | contig 21495 bp, 4 predicted proteins | sample MGYA00248635_ERZ508505 | MGnify/ENA primary metagenome ERZ508505 (study PRJEB26176, sample SAMN06267871) | marine metagenome | isolation source: Saanich Inlet, British Columbia, Canada | place: Pacific...
TGAAAGAGGAACTTCCTAAACCTATACTTACAGAGGGCAGAAAAAACAAGCGGTTGTTGATTTGCAATTTATAGATATAACTAAAATTCGAAAGTGTAGACACATATCCTGTTTGGTCAATTCGAAAGGAATTGACATCCAAACCGAGACTGAATTTTTTTCGTCAAAAGAAAGGGCACCAAAGAAATATTTATTGTCGATATTTTGATTTGAATTGACTCGGATCACATTGTAAAGTACCCCTACTTTGTTCAAGCTGTTTACCCCTAAATAACTCGAATTGATTTTTTGCATAAAACGAGATTGACCTACAAAATAATCTTCCTGTGCCCAACTGAATGCTGTGCAAAGAATATAACTTAATAGAAAAAGGATTGAGGCTTGTTTTTTCATGGGATGAGTACAAAGGTTCCAGAGCGATTTACTTCAGAGCCGTCACTAATTAGGTTTCCACTGAAGTGATAGATAAAATAGGGGCTGTTCTTGGGAGCATTTGCTCCATTCCACCCTTGTAGCTGTAATCCAGAAAGTGCCAGAGGATCAGTTTCTTCAACTTGTTCGGAGTGGAGTAAATTTCCAAGGTGATCATAAATTTTAAAATCGACCGAATTGAATCCGCTAAACAATACACGATAGTTGTCGTTTATCAAATCCCCATTCGGGCTAAATGCATTTGGCGCAATAATATTATATCCTGAACCCACTATAATTTGTTCAATCGTTTCTTCAAAACAGCCGGAGGTACTGTAATTTCGGAGGCTAACTAAATACGTTCCAGAAATACCATAAGTGTGAAAAACTGGAGATGCTGTCCCAGCCCTTGGAATATTTTCGCTCTGCGTTCCATCTCCAAAATTCCAAGTCGAATAGGAGTAAAAACCTGTTGACGTATTTCTAAACTCAATTTGTTCTTTAGCCAAAATGTTGTTTTCAAACTGGAGGGAAGGAGAATGGTATTCAAACTCTGGAGTGTTCAAATCCTCAATCGTAATCTGAGTGGAAAGGCTACACCCCGCTTGATTTGTAATAACCAACTCCGCTTGATCTACTGGATTTTCAACCAATAAAACAACTACTCGAGCCTCTTCCGTGGTGCTGTCTACATCTACTGTAAGCACCTCATTGTTGTAATAAAAAGTCAAATCTCGATAACCATTATCAAAAAGTTCTAGGATAATTCTTCCTGGGAGACCTCTACAAAGATCTTCATCCACATAGGGTCCATCGATAAGACGTAAGTCATCACTATTGGGAACACTAAAGATTTCTTCATAATATCGATTGGTAGTACTGGAGGAATCCACCTCGCAATCTGAATTTTGTGAACGAATAATGAGTTTGTAATTTCCAGCAGTAAGGTTTTGCAGATGGGTACTGTTTTGTACTCCGGGAAGTAAAACATAATTTGCATCAACGGAAACATCTTCGCGATACCATTCAATTACATAGGGGCTTAGCCCACCAGAAATAGAAATACCGATTTGACCGTTGGATTGATTTCCACTACAATCAGGAGGCAGCACCTTTACTAGATTTGACTGTGTAGCAGAACCTGTTCCAGAATTTTCTCTGAGCGTTCCCGCTACCTGGAAAGCTTCAAATCCTTCCTCCTGAGTCACTGTAAATAGAATTGGATCTGTACTACAATTTTCACTATCTGAAATAACGAGTTCATAATTCCCTGGAGCAGGGTTCAATATCCTATCGCCCACAAAATTTTGTACACCCGTACCGGAGTTGGTTACTTCCTGGGGAGTAAAGGTCCAGGAAAAATCATAAACTGCTGCTCCATCAATAATAAAAGGTGTTCCACCTGTAATCAAACTCAGATCCAACGCCAACGTGTTCTCGGTATCACAGGGTGAAAAATTGAATTGTGTCTCTCCAGAGTACTGAATTGGTTCCAAAGCTTCAATACTAAATGGGTGTGCAATAGCACAAGAGGCAAAGTCCCCTAGAACGGCTGAACTTGTTCCAGTGGTAATATTCAGGGTATGCATCCCTTCACTAATGTTACTGATTTTATAGTTTAAATTTCCAAGGTCGATGAGGTTACTCCCTGGATTGTTCCCGTCTAAAGTTATCCGAGGCGTGTATTCGTTATTATTTGGATTGGGAAGCGTATTTCGAATACTAAAACTAATCGTTGCATTTTCAGCTTCACAGATATTTTCCTGAATGACTTGGAAATTTGCCAAATCAAAGACAGAAGTCCCGATCACAATATCAGGCGTTTGCTGAGGCTGATTACATAAAGTACTTCCTTCAGTCCCAGAACCGTCACTTACCGTAGCTCGGTAGGTTCCTAATTCTAGCCCAGTGGCAACGGCATTATTAGCAAATTGAGGTAATGCAACCCATTGCAAATTGGTATTGGTTATAGTGTCTGAGCCTGTTCCGGAAACAGAAGTAGTCACAGCCCGATAAGCTTCCCAAAGTATATTCAAAGGAGGATAGCCCCCACGAATATCTAAAGTGATACTTCCTTCACTTCCATTACACCCACCGCCGTTGACCTGAATGTCATTGATATACAACTGATTGTTGTTGTCATTGGTGATTTCTATAGGATCTGAACGGTACAATTCACAGCTCCCCTGGGTTATGATCACCTGATAACTCCCTGCTGTGGCGATGTTTTCAAGTCTGCCGTTACCGTTGGCCCAGGTATCGTACAAATCAAAGTCATCACTTTTCCAATTTACCTGAATTTGATCTTCATTAGACAAACTGCCCGACACAACTTCTAATTGAATACTTCCTAACGTGCCTGCTACACAATCAATTTGTTCAACACGATAACGAAAATCTACAGCTTCAATACTACTGAAGGTCAAGGTGGCTGATGCGGCTTGAGATTCACAATTATTAGCGTCGCTGACTGAAATCGAATAGGTGTTTCCGTTGACACTTGGATTGAGTCCTGTTATGGTCTTTTTACGGCTTTGATCGACTTCAGTTAGGATTTGTGTTCCGTCTTCAGCTGTAGTCATTACATTGAAGGGGGGCGTTCCTCCCAAAACTTCAATTTCATAACTAGCGGAATTGTTTTCTCCAGGACAGATAAGGGTATTGGTTGCCTCTTCATTAACAAGAATACTGAGCTCTTGAGGACTTACTACCTCAAAGCTACTTGTGACTGCACAAGGTTCAGTACCTGTAGGACTCCCTGAGGGTGGAGCATCCAATACAGTCAGTTCATAAAGCCCGACTCCCAAATCATCAATTCGATTTTGAGTTTCACCCAGTAGGGTATTTCCATCTCTAGTCCATACATAACTGTAATTTCCAGAACCTCCACTGACGGCCACTTCAATAAGCGCCGTTTCATCTCCTGCACAGGCCAGTTCTATTTCCCCTTGGGAATTATATACAGTAAGTGATGTCGGTTCGATTAATACTGGATTTACGCTCAAAATCTCAAAGGTCTCCTGATGCTGACAACCCAATTCGATATCGGTTACGGTTACGGTATAATATCCCGGATTTAGATTGTAGATATCTCTAGTATTGGCGGTAAAGTTTGGACCAACCCAACGATAGCTATACTGATGTGACCCTCCAGAAAACGCTTCACCTCCTGCATTTCCACCAAGTTCAATGGCGCCTTCACCTGTATTATTATTACAGTAGTCGTCTACAAATACTACCACTGAAGCGTCAAAGCTTAGTTCAAAAGGCATTTCAATGGCCGTTTGTACCGCAACTGCACACTGTGCGTCCTTAACTTCCGCCAAATAATGGGCTCCCGGAGTTAAGTTGGGAAACTGTTCTCCTTCATTGGTGACTAGTGTTCGAATGGGGACGTTATTACTGTCGTATAGGATTACTGTATAAGGGGCTACTCCACCAGAGATATCCAATTCGAAACTTCCGTTGCAGAAGTTGGTGTCCAATACTACAGGGCTTGGCTCACTAATTTCGAAACTTGCTGTAGTGGCTGTACAGTTGTTTAAAGAGACTTCAATAGTATAGGTTCCTGCTCTAAGGTTTTCGATCTGCAGTTGAGAACTAACAAATCCGTTGGGGCCAGTCCAACTGTAGGAATACGCAGAAACTTGATTTGGAGTCACTGTGCTGTGGTCCAACTGTGCGGTAGTCAAAGTTTGTACATTTACATGGTCAATCGTAAAGGGTACACCAGGGCTTATAGCGCGAAGCGTAATAGTACTTGTGGCTGTAAGTGAAGCTAAAACTTCAGTGCTTCTCGAATTGATTGCATCTACAAAAACTTGGGCAATTTCTGTCAGGCTTTGTACAGAACCTCCAAAAGAGGACGGAATAACGGTATGTTCAAATACTTCTCCATTAAGCTCAAAGCTAAAGACATCCAAGAGAGCAGGCGTATTGGAGAATACAAGTTGATCAACTTGACTAATATGATTGGCATTCCCAGTTATACGGTTTTGAAATTGAAGAGGATCTTCTGGGATACGAATGGATCCGTCATTTCCCCCCGCACAACTAACCTGTTCTATATCGTTGCTTCTTATAAAATCTTCGTCGATACGAACCAACGGGATCACTTCAATCTCACCAGTATTAGTTGCATTCAGTCCACAAGGATTGTCCGTTGTAGAAACCTCGTATAGAAAGGGTTGAATTGATGTTACTGAACTATCCGGATTACCGTAAATCCGAAGAATATTACCGATCATCTCATAGTTTACCCCCGGGGGTAAACCGGTAACTTGAACCGTATCTGCCTGTGCTATTTCATAGCGAATTTCTTGAATGGGACTTTGCGCACAAACAGCCGAAGTACCGAATTGCTGTTCTGTTATTGGAGCAGTTATAAGGCTAATTTCCGCCTCGTCTGTAACCTCAATATATCCTTCAAAAAATGTTAAACAACCGTTTACTTGAGAGCGGATCACATAGGTATAAAGTTGAGGAACAACCGTAGAAGATAAGGTTCCAAAAATGCGCAGCTCTCTCGTTACAGGATCAAAAAGTGAGCTAATCCCGTCCGGTAAACCCAAAACCGTGGGCGTTGAAGAATTTGCAGCTACCGTATAAACAATCTCTTCAATAGTTGAGGCTCCAGTTTGACTGCAAACAGTTTGACTTTCAGTTCCTGCAGGAGAGATTTGTAAATAGGCATTGTTTTCAGGCTCGATCACCACCGTTTGACTGACAAGGGTGGTATTACCGCTAGGGTCAGTAAAATTCCAAATTAAAACTTGAGACCCAGTGCCTGTTACAAATGGGTCCGCTGTGGTTCCTGTTACGGTGGCTCCACAATTATCAATTACTACCGTGGGTGTTACGGTAACCGAACAAAATGCATATACCGTAGAAGCGAAGGTACAACAGGGGGTATTAAATCCGCTATGACTACAGACTGGGTGGTAGAACTCGTATTCCCTTGCAAATCTTCAAAAGTCCAAACTACCGTATAGTTCCCTTGTACATCATAATGAATCGAATCCGAAGTCGTTCCCGTCACTAAGCCACTACAACTGTCTGTAGTATTGGGTGGTGTTAAGGTGACTGAGCATTGTGCGGTTATCGTGGGGAGCGTAGGAATTGTGGGGGGAGTAACATCAGCTTCTATAACCACTACTTGAGTCGTTGTACGAGTGATGAGGTCGGAACAAGTGAAGGTCCAGACCACCAGATGCGTCCCAAGGGTAGTAATGGTGGGGGAACTTGAAGTGGTTCCAGTTAGCATTTCCATACCTGAACTACAAGGTACTTCTAGAGTAGGAGGTACTAAGGTGTATGATATACAACTTGTTACTGGTGGAACTTCCAAGTCCACGTCAAGGATAGTGATCGTAAATACACGTATTAAAAAATCCCCATCCGCATTTGAAATTGCACGTATTGTTATCATATGGGAAGACTGGCTTTCATAATCAAAAACCTCAGTAGTATACAACTGGTTCCCTATGATTTGATATTTATCATTATCATTAGCCGAACTAGGAACAAAAGAAAAACTATGTGTACTTCCAGATATCGTATCGCTCGCGGTTAGGGTTCCAACGAGTGTCCCGGCAGGAAGGTTTTCGGAAATTGAAATTGAAGAGGTCCCTGAAACTCCATTGATAAAAATTTGAGTGGGAGCTAAATTCTCTGTTTCGCTAGAAAAAGCTACAAAGGGAGAGCACAAAAAAACTCCTAAAAGAAAGAAACAAAAAGGATTTATAAATGAAACTTCGTTAAAAGGGGGCAGTTTTAACATTTGGGGGCATTAATCTTACTGTAAATATAACGAAAAACTTACCCAATTAGTATTCAAAAACAATGCCGTAAAAAAACCGCTAGCATTTTTAGCAGATTTTAGTAGTAATTATCGATACTAATTCTACGATAATCTCCTCTTCTATTTCTCAAATAAGGACTAAAATCAAAGGTGAGGAATACCTCTATGGTACTGGGTGAATAAACTGTGGTTTTTAGTGGGTTTTGGAAGGGGAAGTTATACAACGCTCCAAATTCAAAATTTTCATAAGCTAAGGCAACTGACATTCCAACATTAGTAAACCCAAAAGTTTGTGTTTTTCTAAACTGCTGGTTCAAACCGATGGAAAATTGCCCTAATTGGGCTTCTTGGGATAAATAAAAGTCAAGATTATCCCCCTTTTTAGAAGCATTAAAAAAGGCTAAAATTGTAGAATATCTAGGTAAAATAGTCCGGTCATAGGGGTTTACGTCAAATTCATACCCTCCTTGTATGGAGTAACTTATGGGTAATTTCACACTAGTATCTTCATTATTGTAAGAAATAATCGGCTGATTTAAATGTTTTATACTTGCACCTACCAAATAGTTAGAGGAATGGATTAAAAAGGAAGCTCCTAGGTCTAAATAATTAGCCCTTCCAATCATCCCTGCAAGTGGATCTTGGGATACTGTTTGCAGATAGCCTGATACTAGAGACAACTGGTCTTCAAAAATCAATTTGGAAGTATCCAGTTGATTACTTCCAAACCCCAAAGACACCGAAGGTAAAAAATACAGTTCGTTGTCCAGTTGAATCTTGTAGATGTAATTTAAACTCGGTCTGTTAAAGGTCATCCCTACATTTTCCATCGTCAAAGAGTAGATATCTACCCCCAAGCTAAAATTATCTTGGTCAAAAGATAAGGCGCCAAAAAAATATTTGCTTTCAATTTTAGTATTTCCTACCAACCCTAAAGAATTGTACAACACTCCCGTTTTGTTCATACTATTCATACCAAAGGCACTGGGGTTTACTTTTTGCATAAACCGAGAGTGACTGACAATAATATCCTCCTGACTGAACCCTAAAAAGGTCCAACAAAAAATCAATCCATAAGTCAGTATTCTTTTTGTCATTTTAATTGATTATTACAAATGTGCCATCTCTAAAGACCTCCTGTTCGTCTATTGTTTTTCCTGTAATCGTATAGATATAATAGGGAGAAGAAACCGAATTATTTGAACCGCCCCAACCGAGAAGGGATACTCCCGGGATTTCAGGGTCTTTACCTACTTCACCCTCTTCTTCGTAAAGTAAGCCTCCTTGTGGGTCATAAACTCTAAGTACAACTTCACTTAGCCCGTTAAATATAGGACGGAAGGTGTTGTTCCAGACATCTCCATTTGGGGTAAATACATTCGGCACCAAAATACTGTAGCCTTTTCCAATCTTGATGGTTTTCGTCAATTCCTCCATACAACCTAAATCGTTGTAAATTCTCAATTTAACATAGTAGGTTCCTGAAATTGCATACTCGTGGATTACCGGATCGGGAGTATTTCGCTCTATTCTTTCTGTTTGATTTCCATCTCCAAAGTAGAACTCAAAGGAGTCGTATTCATTTTCAGAAAGATCGGCAAAGGCAATGTCTTCGCGAGCCAAGAAGGTACCAGATTGCTCAAAATTCGTTGAAGTAAAGTCGAACAGTGGAGTTCCATTACCAATATTAATTTCACGGGATAAGCCACAATTTTGGGCATTATAAATTTCAAAGTTGGCGGTCTCAACAGGATTGTCAATATTGATCAAATACTGATCGGTACCGACTTGTTCATAGGTCACAGGTGTTCCATTGTAGAAGAAAGTCAGCGGACCTGTATCGCCATCAAAAACATCAACAAATAAAGTTCCGGGTTGACCGTTACAGAGGTATTCATCGACCAGGGGTCCTTCCCTGATTTCTAGTATATTTTCATTTTCCACCGTGATGACACCTTGTAAACTATAGGGTGTTGCATTGTTTTCACAAACCGCTTGATCTGCAGAAGTAATGGTGTAGCGGTACAAGCCTTCCCCCAGATTGTCTAGATCCAAAAAGCCATTGAAATTTGGATTGCCATTGGAACCGTCTAAAGGTAACCAAACCGCAATATTGGATGTTGATTTGATCATTTGTAAACGGGTACTTCGAGAAACAATTTCTAAAGTAAGTGAAGCAAAAGAGGTGGTGCGAATCAAAATCTCACTAGCATTGGAAGGATTGATTTCAGCTTCAAATGGACTGGACTGATCAATGACTTGTGTCAATTCACTCACTACAGATTCTTTAGGTTCATTTGGAGTTTGAGTGATATATGAAAACGAAATCTCATTGAGTCGAATGGTGTACACTTCCAAACTATCCCCAGCAACAGATCCCTCGATTAAAAGCCTTTGTTCGAAGGCGACATTATTTGGAGCTTGTTTTTCCCATTCAATATTATAAGGGGGAACATCTCCATTGGGCTCTGCACTGACCACTTCAATATTGATCTGTCCATCTTCGGCATCAATTTCACAACTCACCGGTTGTGAAAGTGCATCACCTTGGGCCCCTCCTGTACCGTTGACGATCAATCGGTTTAATTCTTTTGAAAACGTAAATTCAATCGGTAGCTCTACTCCGTTTTCGTCCACCAATTTACAGCCATTGGCATCTTTGATAAACAGTTCGTATCGCCCCGCCTCTGGTTTAAAGTTTACATTGTTACTTAAAGAATTAATTGTTTTTACCGAACGGGAAGTGTCCTGCGGATAGTATTTCCAAACTAAAGAATAATAAGATTCACCGTCAAGGTTGACAAAAGGCGTTCCACCTTCTATTAAAAACGGATCGAAGAAAATTTCTTGGAAGGTTTCATAACAGGGATCAATGGTAAATTCTGTATCTCCTGCATAAGTCACCCCAACTGGATCTTCTATTGTAAAGGTCAATAGTGCAACACAATTTGTTTGCTTATTTATCACAGCCAACTCATAGTCCCCAGCCACAAGGTTTTCAATTGTGATTTTATTGGTATTGAAATTGGGTGTATAGGTGTTTCCAACGGTTTGGGCGGAAGCCGTTGGAGTAGTACTGCTTGAAGTGGGGCTAGACGAACTTGAAGTAGGTGAAGTAGAACCTGTAGTACCACTTGCAGAACCTGTGGTTTGATCATATGAAACACCTCCAGCGGTACTCTTCAGAACCGTTGAATTGAGTGTGAGTTCAAATACACCTGCGTCGGGAACCAAGGTGTAAGCACCATTGGACAATCTAAATTCTAAACTTGCGGTATCTTGAGAACAATTGACTTCATCAAATTCAATAGCTTCAAATTGAAGTGACTGAGGATCATCAATTTGGAAATTAGATCCACCTTGGGTTGTGTTTTGAACTAAGGTAGATCCACATCCTGAACCATCTCTTAATATACCTCTATATATACCTGCTTGTAAATTTTCAATCTTTTCAAGTCCTGCCAGTCCTGGAACCTCTGACCAACGTGATTCTTGGTAAGAACTAATTGCTGAAAAAGTTAGGTTAACCGTAGTTCCTGAGGATGAATTACTTAAGACTTCATCGATTACTTCACCAGAAACTATAACTTGAGACCCGTTAAGTCTTGCTGTAAAGTTTGGCGCTTGGTCAATTGCAATTGCTAAATTAGATGCCAGATCTTGAATACTTGTTATAGATGCTGTCCCACTAGCGTCAAATGAAACTCCGTCAATTGTAAGTCCAATCTGTGAGGCATCGATTCCAGATGTGTTTCCGTTTAAAGAAATAGTAAACTTATAAAGGTCTACACTTGTTCTTCTTTGCCAAAGTGGATAGCCGGAAATATCTCCATCTCCTTTATCAAAACTTGTAATTTGAATACTTGCTCCTGAGGAATCGTCAAAAGATTCTGAAGAACAATCCGAGGAAGGAATAATAATAGCAGTTGCAGCAAGATTTTCTGCAGCTTCTTCTTCTAAAACAATTTCTATAGTTGTTGGGTTGCAAATATTGGCAAGTGCATCAGAAATTGTAATATTGTAAGTACCTGCACTTGGTAAATTTTCTATAAAATAGGTTGTAGCTGTAGCATCCAAAGAATCATTCTTTCTATATCCTTCGGGACCACTAACAAAAACTTGAAAGTTAGTTGTAGTCGAGTTTGTAGCTCCTCCTGATATTCCTAATCTGATCGAACCTGTTCCTCCTGAACAAGGAATGCCAATTAATTCATCCTCAGAAAGTTCTAGCCTTGTTCCAGATGGCTCTTTAATTATAACTTCAACAACTTCAGTTACGTTTATAGGGTTACAGGCTTGGGAAGAAGAATCACCGACAACAAGTTGATAAGTACCAGCTTCTAGGTTTTCGATAGTTATAACTTTAGAAGTTACTGCTGTATTTGGCACACCTCCATTCAAACTATATTTATAGGGAGCAACGCCACCTGTGACCTCAAAAGTAATAGTACCGTTGCTTCCTTCAAGGCAGGTAACATTCGTAGAACTAGTGGCTACAAATTCAACTGGAGTAGGACCAGTAATTGTAAACGTCTCGACTGATGCTGCGCAACCATCAGCAATTTCTCCATCGTAAACATAAACAGTATAGTTCCCTGTAGAACTCAGTCCGGCAGGAATTTCATTATCGGGAACTAAAATTGGACTGTCGTTATTTAGCGCAATCGTATTGGAGGAATTGGCAGGCGTAAATTCCCATTCATACGAATAATTAATTCCGTCTCCACCCGTAACATTAACGGCTAATCTACCTTCCCTACCGTCTACACATTCATTAATTGTAAGAATAGGATTAGCAGGAAGTACGGTTAATGTATTGGATGCTTCAATTTCAACAAAACCAACTGTGACGGCTGTACATCCCAATACTTTATCCGTAACTGTTAGGGTATATTGACCAGGATTAGCACCCACTACATCCTCTAAATTATAACTGTCTGTACCGTTACTCCACTTATAAGAAAAAGAGCCTGAACCTCCATCAATCGCGTTATTTTGAACTGTCAATGTGCCTCCCTCACCTGCACATTCTTCATCGGTACTGGATAGTAATAATTCATTTATTGATAATTCTTCACTAATGGGTCCTATAATCTGAGTCGTCCTTTGGGCACAAGAGTTATCTGTCACCACAAGTTGGTAGGTTTCACCTTCTGCCAATCCGTTAAAGTTTACAACATAAGAATTGGAAGCCGTAGCCGCATTAAAAGTTTCAAAATCAACACTTATAGAATAACTATTGTCTACAGCTCTTGAAAAGAGTTCCGCTCTTAGGGCAACCCCTACTTGGTTTAATTGAGTCGGAGTAAAATAGGCGTCAATGGGAATAGAAATGTTGCCATCACAGGACTCTGAGACCGTTCCTATAGTAGTGGAGGGTTCCTCTATGGTAAACTCCTGGGTCGTTGGAGAAGAAACGCATCCATTAACACTTACCTGTAATTTATAGATACCCGCCTCCAAATTTTCTATAGAGGGCCCTGAGCCAATGCGTACATTGTTTTCATTATACCAATCATACGTATAATTTAAAACTTCATTAGCCACCCTATTATCTATAAGTGTGGTAATGGTATTGGTTAAACTTACCACAGTTACAGAAGTTGTAGTAAAACCTTCACCAGCTGTATCCGCCGTAAGCAATAACTCTGGCGGGATTGTAGTTGACAACACCGAAGCATTTACATTAACATTTACCGAATTTACACCGCTGTTGATTTGTAAAGCTAAGGCCTCCAAAACAGTAGCAGTAGTTTGTCCCGCCCCTACCGTTGCTTCAAAGTCGAAACCGTCTATTTGGATTTTAACGACATCCCCTGCAGTAAGGGAACTGGTAGCCGAAACCGTAACCGCGTCAATTTGTTGCGCAGCAAGCTGTCCACCCGTTATTCGTTTAATAAATTCATTCTCTGGAGTTGTTGGAATGATGATAGACCCGTCAGAACCTCCTTCACAACTTACGTCTGTGACATCATTGTCTTGAATAAAATCTTTATCAACGGAAGGGTTTGGAGCTACCTGTATATTTCCTGTAAAGGATACAGGAGTCACACAACTTCCAGGACGATAAATCGTAATTTGATAAGGATAACTAGTCAGCTGAGTCACGTTTTCATTGACTACACCTTCCATCGTCCAAACGGTATTTGTACCATTGGGAGTAACATTAACGTTTTCTAATTCATTTGCTGTAGTCCAAGTTAATGAAACCTGAGCGGCTCCTTCTCCACCTACCACAGTGAACACTACATCTTGGATGGAATCGTTATTACACAGAGCAGCCGCTCCTGTTTGATTATTAGTTCCTAATGTATTAATTGTATAATCTAATTCTGGAATTACGGTGATCACTCCTGATACGGTAGCTGCATCACATGCATTTCCAATCGTAGTAATGGTATAGGTATAAGAAGTTGTTTGCGTTATTCCACCAGGAATATTTACTGTTCCGGAAATTGTAAGGGTATTACTACTCGTATTGAGGACATTTAACCCGATGGGACCACCCGTCCAAGAAATGGTATAGGTGAGTGCTCCTCCACTTAAAGTGTATTCTATTGGAGTAATGGCTTCACCAATATTACAAATTTCTTGACTTGCCTGACCACTGGTAAGGTTTATATAATGTAAAGGATTTACTGTGATGGAACCTGTAATTGTAGCTTCATTACATCCGTCAGAACCAATCGTGGTAATGGTATAGGGGTAAATTGTGGTTGTAGTTACCCCGGTATCCAACGTCCCTTGTAATGTGAAGGTGGAAGTTCCCAATTTGATGTTGGCTGCTTGATCAAAATTAATTCCATTGGGTTTACCACTGGGGCCTGTCCAAGTTACGGTATATCCATAGGCAGAACCGCTCAATACAAAAGTAGGACTACTTACTGCATCACCATCACAGAATTCTAGGGACAGATCAGCAACTCGAGTTGCCTCTATATAATCAGATGGATTAATTGTAAGTACCGTTGAGGTGGTGGCTGTTTGAGCGCGGTCTGATGTTGTTTCTAGGGTCAGGGTATACGTAGTGGTGTTAGTTATGGCTAAAGTAGGAGTACCCGAAATTGTGAGAACCCCAGAAACTTCTGTAGCATCTGTTACCCTAATTTTTGCTGTATTATAATGGGCTATTGTTTCAGGTTGATTCCCTATATTAATTCTGACCCAAAAGACATAATTTAAATCATTTGACTCTATAATAATTGAAGTCCCACTTGCGGTAGCTGTTACTTTTGGATCTGTAGTAACAACCGCAGCAAGAGCATTTGCAATTTGGGTTGGCGTTTGAGTACCAGCTACATCTTTATACACGTGTGATCTGTAGGTGCCATCCTCCTCAACAATTTCAATGGAATAAAATTCATTAGCTTGTGTAGAACTTTGAACAATAGTCAATTCAATTGAGGGTGAGGTGTTATAAGTAACAGTAGTGTTTAATCCCAGTGTATTTAAGGTATTCGTTGAAGTAATAGTAAGTGCTGGTATTCCTGTGAATTCATAGTTTAAGTTAATATAAGTGCCATCACAATAATTCAAATTACCTCCTTGTACAGGATTTAATATAACTGCTGGATCATTAGGATAGATCACAACGGTTCCTGTGACCACATCAGCAATAGTTCCAGGTCCAACGGTTGTAATTGTATAGTAATAAACTTTTGTAGTTGATATCCCCGTATTAATATCCCCAGATAATGTTACTGTTGTAGTCCCAATATTTCCAGGTGCTGGATCAAAAGAAAGATTAGGAGGACTTCCCTCTGACCAACTTATGGTATAGTCAGTTGCTGCACCTGCTAGCACAAACACCGGTGAGGCCACGCCTGTTGTATTGTCCAAAAATTCTAACTTATTATCTGGTGGAGAAATAGGAATTATAATTTCAGCTGGATTGACTCTGACAATAGTTGTAGTAGTTACTGAATCACAACGGTTACTGTTGGTGCTAAGTTCTAATGAATAGGTTGTTGTACTTGAAATATTTAAAGTAGGTGTACCTGTAATAGAAACAAAACCTTGTACGGGAACACCCCCTGTTATCCTCATTTTGGTTTCGTTGTAATGTGCAACACTCTCATCGGTATCACCATTATTGATTCTAATCCAGAAGACATAATCGTCATTGATGGCTTCAATTTGAATAATCGATCCACTTGCTGTGGCTGATAACTTGGGATCACCATCTAGTTCTGTTGCCAAGGCTGTTGCCAGTTGAGTTGGTGTCTCACTTCCAGTTAAACTTTCAAAATTATAAGTTCTATATCCACCATCTTCCTCTACAATTTCAACTTGAAAAACTTCACCAATTGTTGTGGCAGTTGAAACAATTGTCAGTTCAACACTTGGCGTTGAAGTATAGGTAATCGAACTACTTAAATTTAAATCTGCAATGGTTTGAGTTGTTGTAACAGTTAATTCTGGAACACCAATAAAATCATATCTTAAGTCGATATAGGTTCGATCATCAATTGTATAAGTGCCTCCTTGTTGGGGATTTAAACGATCTGAAGCAGTATTAGGGTGAACTACTAGCGTTCCAGTTACTGTATCTGTTGCACATCCCGTAGCATTGATATCCTCCGTTGTTAAAGTGTAATAATATACTGTAGTGGTTGTTACACCTGTATTTAAAGACCCTGTTAAGGTAAATGTAGTTGTTCCAATATCTAAAGCCTCCGCAGCATTAAAGTCTATTCCATTCGGTCTTGATGGAATCCAATTCACACTATAACCTGTAGCCGAACCACTTAAAACAAATGTTGGACTGTTAACAGCTGTACCATCACAATATTCAAGAGCTAAATCAGAATCAACTGTGGCCTCTATGATTTCAGAAGGACTTATGGTTAATACTGTAGTTGAGGTTACCGTATCACAGCGGTTATTGGACGAACTTATTTCCAGTGAATAGGAAGTTGTATTCGAAATATTCAATGTTATAGTGCCTGTTAAACTATAGGTTCCTAAAGTAGGAACTGCACTTGTAATTCGCAGTTTTGCATCATTATAGTGCTCAATAGTCCCTGCTACTCCAGCTGTGTTTATTCTGACCCAGAATACATAAGACTTATTGATAGCGTTAATGGTAATTACGGTACCACTAGCCGATGCAGAAACTAGAGGATCTCCATCAATTTCCGTAGCAAGAGCAGCAGCTATCTGTGTTGGGGTTTCTGATCCGGTAATACTTACAAAACGATAGGATCTAGCAATCCCAGATTCAGGTACTATTTCAACTTGAAAGACTTCTCCTATAGAAGTAGCGGTAGCAGCTGAGGTCAATTCTACACTTGGCGTATTGGTGTAGGTGTAAGAGCCTGTTAAACCGAGCGTCGCCAAAGTAGCTGTTGAAGTAATTGTTAGATTTGGAATTCCTTCAAACTCATAATTCAAATCTACATAATCACCATTACAATAGGATAAATTAAGCCCTTGCTGAGGATCAAGAAAATCAGAAGCCGCATTAGGGTGAACTACTAGCGTTCCAGTTACTGTATCTATGTCACACGTAGTGCCTGTTGTTGTTAGAGTATAATAGTAAACTGTGGTGGTCGTAACCCCAGTATTTATTGTACCAGAAAGTGAGAAACTTGTAGTGGCACCAAAAACATCGCCTGATTCAGGACTAAATACCACTCCATTAGGCTCACTTGGATACCATACTGGATTCTCATAATCTCTAGCTCCTCCACTAAGGGTGAAAATAATCTCGTCCAATTGTGATCCATCACAAATCTCTTGGATTAAGAGCGTAGGGGTTGTAGTAGTAATTATATGATTTGGATTATAAAAAATTTGTAGCTCACCCACTTCACTAGTACACGAAGCACTTGAAGATATAGTATAAAGCTCAAAACGATGGTCTTGAGATACCCCATCAGGCCCCACACCAAAATAAGATGCACTAGTGGTAGAAAGTGTTTCTGAGATTGAACCGCTAACTTCAACCGTCCCTGTTTTGATTGAAATGTTAGGCTGGGTCAAACTAAACCGGCCAAGCCTTGGGGAATTTGTTGCTATATTAAAACGTACTCCAGGATCAGCTCCAATTATTTCAATTGTACTACTTGTGGTGTAAACCGTTGATGTCGCAGAACCTACTTTAGGAGAGGTCTCAATTAAATCAACCAGTTCTCTACTGATTTGACTTAAAGAAGCACTTGTGCTGACAGTCAACGAATAATCAATGTAATCAATGGATATGATGTATTCAAGTGCTGTGTTGTCAATGGTGCCAAATCGTCTATTTATATTGAAAGTAGCTGACTGAACATCTGCAGTAAAAGTTACACTTAATCCATCGGGCAAGTCTGAATCATCAATTCCTATAACAGAATAGCCATTAACACTAAAGGTAACAGGTGTTATAGCCTCTCCTTGACACACAGTTTCATTTGTTGCAGTAGAGGTTCTAGTGAGTACAGGATCGTCAGGAATTCTAACAGTGAAATTTCGGATTCCACTCGAACAGCTTTGTGTTTCAGCTGTAATCCAAGCCGTACCTGAGAATCCATTTCTCCAAACAACTTGTAGGGCATCCCTGCCCAGAATAGTAGTAGTAGAAGTAGCTGATACAGCTCCAGCAGGTTCAATATTCCAATCAACATCTAGGTCCGATGTAAAAGTAGAGGTTACAACTCCTGTGGCAGGTATAGGACAAAGAGGCAGATTTGAAGCAAATATATTTGGTAAAGCTTCAAGTGGGTTAATTGTTATTGTTCTACAAACCCAGCCTCCTTCATCGTCAAAACCATCACCATCACTATCGGTTCCGTCATCACAGGACACTGCTCTTACACAAACATCAAACTGCCCGTAAAAGCCTTGACTCCAATTCACTATTCCATAATCAGGATCGATACCGCCATTCCATTGATAACTATTCCCAGGATAACTCACCCCTGAGGTTGAAGAATCAATATTGTCAATTTTCCATTCTAAGTAACCGTAGGTATAGGAACTCGTTGCAGTTGGTGCTGAATAAAAAATGGTTTCCCAACTTTGTGTGGTAGTCAATTCACAGGTAGGAATTGCATTGTAGGAAGTTCCTTCGCATACATCAATTGTATTATAAACGAAAGGTTCTCTCAAAGTGGGTAAAGGAGAAACAGGATTATTTTCATCTACAACAAAAAGTTCTACTTCATACCAATCACTATACACCCCTGTACACTCTACAGATTCTGCCCTCACTCTTAAAGTTGCAGTAACTCCCCCTGTTGTTCCCGTTGTTGTTCCAAAATCAGGATTAAAAATGACTTGTATAGCATTATCCTTTAAAGGATACTGATAAACTGGAGATTCCAATAAAAATTCTGCATTATTTGGGTTGGTAATGGACAGTCTAAAATACCCTGCAACACCTGCATTTGATGCCGTAAAAACGAGAGTTTCTTGAATTCCATCTCCATTTCTGTCTGCTTGTGTTACTGATGAAAGATAATTTAGTGCGCTAAAGGCAGTATCTAATTCATCTACTAAATCATCAAAATCTACAGCATTTGTTGTGTAATTTACTGTATCAGTATTTCCATCGGGCCCTGTTATAGTGATTGTAAAGACTTCTCCTGCTGTAAAGGTGGTTGTACCTGTTAGATTGTTTACTGTTACATCTGCAACCATTCTTGTATTCCCGTCATTTTTAAATGTTAAAGAACTGATTGCAGCTGGAGGGATGACTTCCCAATCAAAATTTACATCTCTTAAACTTGAACCATTGGAATAACATGCAGCAAACTCATAGGTTAGTGAGGAAGCGGTTGGAGGCACCCCTAATTCGTCCTGACAAATCGTATTGTTTACCCAAGTGCCATCTGCGTGTTGAAATATTTGGAATCTTTGTTCGAGGGCACGTCCTGCTTGGGCAACATTTCTATAGATAAGATCAGGAGTATCAGGACCGTTTACGGTTTCAATTCTATAAGTAGCTTCAGCTTCATCTCTACAAGCTCCTTGTGTTTCCATTCTAACGAGTAAACTTTCATTTTCTTGTAGTGTGGGTGTACCGGTAATCGTAAATTGGGTAGTATTGCTTACAAACCAGCTTTTTGTTGTATTGGAATAAGTGGCTGTACCTGGACCCACCACAGTAACTTCAAAGGCAGGTGAAGCAATACCCGAAATTTCAACGTAATCTACCGAGCCACCGTATTCAAAAGTTACAGGAGCCATCGCCTCTCCAACACAAATTATTTGAGAATCAAAGGGTGCTGTAATTTGGGTAATGGTAGGGGCTTCATACACATTAACCGTAATCACATTAGAATACGTAGAACAAAAATCTTCAGTTGTATCTCTATTTGCAACTATTCCTTCAAGAAATAAAGTTGTACTAACTCCATTAGTTGACCTTACAAGAGAAACATTATTTGAAAATTCATTAACAAGGATTACATTTTCGTTAGCGTAATAAGTCGCATTATAACCTGGTATGTCAGAAGTTATTGATGCTGTTAAAGCTTGGCCAATTAAATCAGTTGTACTTACAGCAGCAGATGTGGTAACCCTTACATTGATTCCATCTATATATAAGTCGTAAATTTCTCCATAGGAAATAGCATCACCTGTTTCTCTTAGAATTATAGAAAGAGTAGGAGATACTGCAGAAAGTGATGGACTACCAGAAGTTATTTTTACTCGATAATAAGTAGTTTGGGTAGGGGTGTTTGAATCACCAAAAGTCAATTGGCTGTTACTGGTTGAGGAGGGGACTGTAGACCAAGTAAATTGATCTGTAGAGCTTTGCCACGTATATGTCACTACGCCAGCACTAATTGCAGTAGCATTTCTTAAAACTAAATCATCAGGGTTTTCTTGACCCTCACAGATGTAGTAGTTTAGAGGCGCTACCCTCGCAAAACCTAAATCTCCTGGTTCAATTAAGGGTGCTATGGTAACGGTAACTGTATTGGTGGGTGCAGATTCACATCCACTTGCATCTACAGCTATACGCTGATACAAATAAGATGTTGTAGTATTTGTAGGATCTGCAAATAATGGTGGAGGCTGGTAATTTCTATTATTTTCTCCTGGAATAGCAGTAAATCCTCCAGGTCTTCCTAAAATTTTAGATTTCCATATATAAGTTATAGGACCAAGACTTGAGGAGCCATCTACGCTGGTTCCTATTCCAAGCATTGGAGGTTGTGAACCATAACAATAGACAGCCGTGGGAGATGTACTTAATGATCCCCCATCTAAATCACTTACATTCAAAGTAAATATGTTACCTGTAGTATCACTACATGTAGCAGTAGAAAAAGTTACCCTTCTATAAAATACTGTACCTGTTGTTGTAATTGTAGGTGTAAATTTTGCATCTTGAGCTCCAGGAACATCTGCAAAGTTCACTCCGTCAGTCGAATCTTGCCATTGATAAGTTCCTGTTGCAGCACCTGTAACAGAAATTTCTGGACCAAGAGCACCAACAGAAAAACAAACAGTTGCATTATTTATGGCAAATGTTCCTCCTTCTGGATCTCTAACTCTGTACTCAAAATCTAACAGTGTTGGTGTCCTACACAATATAACACCTCCCCATGAGAAAATAGCAACTCTTCTATATATTCTGGTTTCAGGTAAAGTACCTCCAAATTCTAATGAGGGTGAATTTACCCCAGTTGAAATCCATGAGACTCTATTATTTATACTGTATTCCCAATCGTAGGTAATAGATACAGACCCATTTGTGGAGGTAGCTGTAGAGGTTGATGAAATTGTAGCAGGTACATCACTTGAACAAATCTCAACAACTCTTGGCACAACATCAATTGTACCTGGATCTTGATCGATTATGTTTACTGTAATACTATCTGTAACACTGCAAAATCCGGTGTATGAAACTGTAACAGTAATTATATCACCATCAGAAAGAGTAAGTCCATTTACAGTTAGTGAATTGGTCCTAGTTGGAGACCCTCCTAAAGCTACCGCAACGGGCGTAGTTGTACTTGATTTAGTCCAATAATAAGTTGCTGAAGCTACTTCAGTTACAGAAAAGGTAATGTCGTCAGCACTACAAATTACGTCTGGAATTTTAGCATTAGAGCTAAGGGTAATGACTGGATCAGGTGTAACAACTACATTTAAATTGGTGTCAAACGTACAACCCTCACTTGTTTCTATTTGCAATCTAATTACATCTCCTCCAGCGAGAGTTCCTCCAGGAATTGTATAATTTACCGTTCCTGTTGCCTGAGCTGTTCCTCCTAAATACCAAGTATAAGTATCTGTCCCCGCTAAAGCCCCATTAGCAGAAAGAATCACTTCCTCAGATTCACAAACAGTTATTGTAGTTACTCCAATACCATTTCTTCGTATCTCAGGTATACGCTCAGTTTCTAAATCAATTCTTATCGAGTTACTCGCTTCTGTTGCACACTGCTCACCATCAAATAATACATAGGCTAAACGCTGAATATCTACCGTCTGACTTATAGTACCCAACTGCCCTGGAGTTAAATCTGCACCAGTCGCTCCTACAATATCTTCATAACTCCCCCCATTATCATAACTAATCTGCCATTGGTATTCTATAGCTCCTGGACTTCCACCTTCCAAAGTAGCTTCTGATCCTCCAGCTAAAGTACCATCCCCATCAATATTCGCTGTTAAGGTGGACCCAGCACATAATACTAAATCATCAGACGTAGCCGATATCGTACCCGCACCTGCCAGTTTCGGTACACTTATCGTGATCGAAGTAGTCGATCCACAGCCCAATGCATTGAACACTTCTACTGTGTAGAGCGTAGTGGTAACTAGTGCTGCTGAAGTAAATGTACGTGAGGCTCCCGTCTGCTGTACAACACCTCCTACTCTAAATGTATAGGTCGCCTGACCTGCCGGACTCGCCGTTAAAGTAACTGTGTCGTTCTCACATACTGTAGTCTGTGTAGCAGTAACTGTAGCAGCTGGTACAGCTACTAGAGTGATTGGCTCTGTTACGGTATAACTACAACCTGCTGGGGTGGTTACTGTTAATTTTACCGAACCTACAGCAGTAATGGTCGTATCAGTAGTCGTAGCTGCTCCTGTTACTGTACCTGTCGAAGTTGCCGTAGTAGCTCCTGATAAAATCTCCCACTCATAAGTATCACCGATAACCGCATTCTGTGCTGTAAAAGTAACAAGGGTATTCTCACAAAATGAAAAACCTCCCGTACTCGAGGTAATCGATATATTTCGAGTGTCGTCTAATCTTATCTGTATCGAGTTACTCGCTTCTGTTGCACACTGCTCACCATCAAATAATACATAGGCTAAACGCTGAATATCTACCGTCT
>ENA-OUOG01002091-OUOG01002091.1-marine-metagenome-genome-assembly--contig:-NODE-2091-length-21483-cov-4.385640_pt1 | contig 21483 bp, 21 predicted proteins | sample MGYA00248635_ERZ508505 | MGnify/ENA primary metagenome ERZ508505 (study PRJEB26176, sample SAMN06267871) | marine metagenome | isolation source: Saanich Inlet, British Columbia, Canada | place: Pacific...
TTAAAATAAGTTTGTCAAAATCTTTAATGTAGTCTTCAATTTCTTCTTTTACAGGTTTAATTGTAAAGTAAGACAAAAAGATGAGGTCGTCATAATAATCTAAGATGTCTGACAAGCTCTCAAGAGGAACACTTTGGCCTAAAAAAATACAGTTGTAATTGTGGGAAACAATTTGATAGTTTAAAAACATTAACCCAAGTTCGTGTATTTCATTATCAGGCAAATAGAGGACAAAAGTTTTTTGCGATTTTGGTTTAGCATCTACTTGAATGAGTTCGATGTTTATGAGCAACTTTTGACGAATTAGCGTAGTTAAAAAATGCTCATGAGCAGGGGTTATAGTGTCTGTTTGCCAAAGAAGACCTATTTCTGTCAATAAAGGAATGAAGATGTCGTAAAAAACATCTTCAAAGGATTTGTCCCTTAATAATGATTCATAGGTATTGTAAAACAAAACCTGGTCAAAATTAAGCATGGATAATTTAAAAGAATTAATTGCATGACTCTCCAAGTTATTTTCCGCAGCAATCTTTCTTACTAAATCGGATATCTCTTTAGAATTTAATGTTGCAATCTTAGAGATTTTATAACCATTATTATTTAAATAACTCACATTTAGCATTTTTTGAAAGCTAGCTAAATCATAGTAACGTATGTTTGTTTCTGTACGCTTTGGAGCTAGAAGATTATAGCGTTTTTCCCATATTCTTATAGTATGAGCTTTTATACCTGTAAGGTTTTCTAAATCCTTAATGCTGAATTTATTCTTTAAATTGTTCATTTAATTAATGAAATGTTTAAACAAAAATAGTTTTTTAAGTTAACAACACACGTTATTTAACAAAAATTAAGTAAAGAATTGAATAAATTTTGATGAAAAAATAAAGTGCGCACGAGAAGACTCGAACTTCCACGACCTAAAACGGTCACTGGCCCCTCAAGCCAGCGCGTCTACCAATTCCGCCACGTGCGCAAAATAGAAGTGTAAATATAAAAAAAAAGTTAAGCAGTTTGCTTAACTTTAGTGACTTGGCTGGGGCTCGAACCCAGGACCCTCTCCTTAAAAGGGAGATGCTCTACCAACTGAGCTACCAAGTCATAATTTATTTCTCTTAAACGAGGGTGCAAATATAAAATGTTTAATTAATAAAACAATGCTTTTTTTACATAAATTTTTGTTTTTTTGTTGAACACTTATCTAGGTGTTTCACAATCAATTTATAAGCGTTTATGATTATAGTTTTAATGGGATATATGGGGTCTGGTAAATCGACTATAGGGATAGAATTAGCAAAAATTCTAGACTACGAATTTATTGATTTAGATGCTTACATAGAGCAAAAAGAAGAGATGTCTGTATCAAAAATATTTAAAAGTAAAGGTGAAATATATTTTAGAAAAGCAGAAATTTTTCATCTTAAAACACTTTTGTCTTCAGAAAAAAATACAGTCTTATCTTTAGGAGGAGGAACACCTTGTTATGCCAATAATGTAGACCTAATACTAGGTCAAGAAAGTACGATATCATTTTACTTGAAGACCTCTTTAAAAGAATTAGCTAAACGCTTGAATCCTGATAAAGAAAATCGTCCTTTAATTAGCCATCTTAATGATGAAAATCATTTAATAGAGTTTTTAGGAAAGCACTTGTTTGAACGTTCTGGTTTTTATTCAAAAGCAAACTTTACCATACTAACAGATGGTAAATCGGTAAACGAAACTGTAAAAAATATTGTTGCAAATTTAGTCTAAATAGGCTTCGTAGGGTTGCTTCGTTAGGTTTACGTTGATATGTTCTTTCAGAGAAGTAGATAATGAAATCCCTTTAAAATCGGCTTTAACAGGAAATTTTTTATGATTTCTATTAACTAAGACTGCTGTTTTAAATTTCTTCAATGGGACATTTAAAAAATGTCTTACACCATAAATTAAGGTGCTGCCAGAATTTAAAACATCATCGACGAGTATAATAGATTTATTTGAATAATCTTCCGACTTCACTGATGTTGTAATTGTATTTAGTGGATTGGTTTTGTCAATTATAACTTTGCATAGCACTGTTTCTAAGGTAGATATCTTGTCAAGATTAGCCTTAAGTTTTTTGGCTAAAAGATATCCGTTTTTTTCAATGCCTGCTAACACAATTTCTTTTTCATCTGTATTGGTCTCGTATATTTGGTAAGCAATTCTTCTTATTTTATTCTGAATTTCTTGATGATTCAAAATTATATTTTTCTCTGTAGTCATAATCACTTTTTTTCAAATATAAAAAAGAGTTCGTTATTTCTTCTAGCTTCTATTGAATTGTATGCTTTTTCAATAGTATTAATATGAAAATAAGACTCAAATAACTGAATATAACTCGATTTGTCTCCACCAAATGGAGGTCCAATGTCTGAAAGTTTAAAGTCAAAAAATAAACCAGCTAATTTACCTTTTGGATTGAGTGAATCTCTCATTTTACTTGCATATTGTTCTCTAAATTTCGGATTTAAAGCACAGAAAAACGTTTGCTCTAAAATTAAATCAAAACGCATATCTAAATCAAAAAAATTAATTTGTAAGCAATGCGCAATTGGAAAATCAGGTATTCTTTTTCTTAGATTTTTTAACGGGTGTTCGGCAAAATCTAGTACATATATATTTTTAAAACCTAAGTTCCACAAGTATTCAGCCTCGTAACTGTTTCCGGCTCCAGGTATTAGAATACTATTTTTTTTATTGGTTAGTTGATCAATATAGGCTTTCAATGGAGTTGAAATTTTTCCAATATCCCAACCAGTGTTTTGTTTTTTGTATCTATTTTCCCAATAACTGGTATCGAATTCACTCTTCTTCATCAGTGTAATTATCTATAGATCTTCTGTCTTTTTTTGTAGGTCTGCCAGTTCCTTTTTTGCGGTAATAGTCTTTACTATACTTAAGTAATTCTTGAGATTCAAATTCAGATTTAGGAGTTAAATCTACTCTATAAATATCTACCAATTTTGCACCAATACGATTTGGAGGAATATCATTAACCTTAATTTTGTAGTTAATTTGATTTTTTCGAATAGTGATGATGTCACCAATGTAAATTTCCCTACTAGGTTTTATAACATTGTCATTTATCTTTACTTGCCCCTTTTTGCAAGCAATCGATGCCTGATTTCTGGTTTTGTGATATCTCACACACCATAAAAACTTATCTATCCGCATATAATTTAACTAAAAACTGCGTTAATCTATTTGTGTAAAAGTACTATATTATTGTATCTTGCGCCAAAAATTAAGCAATATTGAACCAAGTTTATATTGATTGTAAACTTGTATTTTAAAAGCCTATGAAAATTAGAAGAATTATACTTAGCATTAGTATTTTTTCATTGATTGTTTTAGCATGTTCGCCAGATGACCCTGATTTTATCCCTGTTGAAGATAGAGACAGGACGGAACAACAAGCAACAGATAAAGCAGAAATACTAGAGTATTTAAATAACAATTATTACAATAGTACCACACTATCAAATCTTTCTAATCCTGAGGTTAGTGATATTGTGATTGAAGGACTCGCTGAAGGTGCTTCAGTTCCAGACGGCCATACCTTATTAATAGATGCAGTTGAAACAAGAGTAACAACTTTTGAAGACACAGAATACGAATATTATATTCTTAAAATTAATCAAGGAGGAGGAGAGGCTTCGCCAGATTTCACAGATAAGGTAAGAGTTGAATATGAGGGAAGTCTAGTTTCTGATGCTTCTGTATTTGATAGTGCAGTAAATCCAACAGATTTTAACCTTGTAGGATTTGGTATTGGTTCAGGAGTAATCTCTTCTGGAGTAATAACTGGTTGGCAACGTGTTTTTCCGGAGTTTAATGAGGCATCAAGTTTTACAACTGGAGCCAATGTTGTTTATGATGACTTTGGTCTTGGGGTAATGTTTATTCCATCTGGATTGGCTTATTTTTCAAGTCAGCTTATAGGTATACCTTCATACTCAAATCTGGTATTTAAATTTGCATTATTTCAAACGGAGGCTAATGATCATGATAATGATGGTATTCCTTCTTTTATTGAAGATTTAAATAGTGATTTAAACGTTTTTGATGAAGATACAGATGGTGATGAGATTGTTAATTATGTAGACCCAGATGATGATGGTGATGGTGTTTTAACAATTAATGAATTAAAGCGAAACGAATATATTGTCAATACTAATATAGGTGAACAGGAACCAATCTTAGCCATAGGAGAATTTGAATTAAGTAGGAGTGAAGAAAATGGAATCATCACAATTACCGCTGGTTTAGCTATAGATACAGATAACAACGGTACTCCTGATTATTTGGATGTAGACATTACTACAGATTACTCAGAAGAGGATTAGTCATTAAAATTAATCATAAAAAAAACCGCTAAATTTATTTAGCGGTTTTTTTATTTTTTAAATGCATCATATTATAATCTATAAGACAAACTAAGAATAAGTTGCTCTGGTCTTGTATCTAATCGGTCCATAGAAATTAAATTATTATTATCAATAAATGTAGCTTCATTATCGCTAAAACCTCTTTCGTACCTTAAGTCAATACCTAATCGTTTTAGATTTAAACCTATACCAAAATTTAGACCAACACTAAAATCATTTTCCACATAATCTACAGTTAAATTATCAAAGTCTGTATCCAAAATATATTGTAAAGAAGGTCCTGCAAAAACATGTAATGGCCCCAATACTTTTAAGCCTACTAACAAAGGCATGTCTAACTTCTGCATGTCAAATTCTCCAGAGTCGTATTCACTCTTTGTTTTGGTATACATAAGTTCTGGTCTAAAGTAAAGTTGGTTACCTAATTTACCGTAAATACCAATGTGATACCCAATGTTTTGGTCAGGATTTTCAAAATTATCTGCAGCTGATCGGAAATAATCTCCATTGCCACCGTAGTTCAATCCCGCTTTGATACCAAATCCACTTCCAGATTGAGCAAAAAGAGATGTCGAAAATCCCGCAATACATAATGCGGTTAAAAATAAATTCTTCATAATTTTTCGTTTTTGATTTAGGTTATAATACAAAAACGCTGCCAAAGTCAACTTATTTTCTTGAAATCACTTTTTTTGAAGCTTCAACAATGGCTTTAGCATTTAAACCGTACTTGTCCATTAATTGCGCTGGTGTTCCAGATTCGCCAAAAGTATCGTTGGTGGCAACAAATTCTTGCGGAACAGGATTATTCTTTACTAAAACTCTAGAAACACTTTCACCTAAACCTCCTAAATAGTTGTGTTCTTCGGCAGTTATAACACATCCAGTTTTACCAACCGATTTTAAAATGGCCTCGTCATCTAATGGTTTTATGGTATGTATATTTATGACTTCAGCAGAAATACCTTGTTCATTTAAAGTTTTTGAGGCCTCTAAAGCTTCCCATACCAAATGCCCAGTAGCTACAATAGTAACATCAGTACCTTCTGTAAGTTGAACAGCTTTACCAATTTGGAAATTATGGTCAACAGGCGTAAAATTAGCAACCTTTGGACGGCCGAAACGTAAATATACAGGGCCATTATGCTCTGCAATTGCTAAGGTAGCAGCTTTGGTTTGGTTATAATCACAGGTGTTGATTACCGTCATACCCGGAAGCATTTTCATCAATCCTATGTCTTCTAAAATTTGGTGAGTAGCGCCGTCTTCACCTAGGGTAATACCTGCATGCGAGGCACATATTTTTACATTTTTACCAGAGTAGGCTACACTTTGTCTTATTTGGTCGTAAACACGACCTGTAGAGAAATTGGCAAATGTCCCTGTAAAAGGAATTTTTCCGCCAATAGTTATGCCTGCTGCGATTCCAATCATATTTGCTTCTGCAATACCAACTTGAAAAAAGCGTTCAGGGTGATTGGCTTTAAACTCATCCATCTTTAATGATCCAATGAGGTCTGCACATAGTGCCACAACATTTTCGTTGGTTTTTCCAAGCTCTGTAAGCCCAGCTCCAAAACCTGAACGTGTATCTTTATTACCTGTGTTTTCGTATGTTTTCATAATAAGTGCCACCTTAGGTGGTATTTTTAATATTAATAATCTCCTAAGGTTTCTGCATTTTGCGAAAGTGCAATTTCTAATTGCTCATCATTCGGAGCTTTACCATGCCAAGCGTGTGTATGCATCATAAAATCGACACCGTTACCCATTTCAGTTTCTAAAAGGACACAAACAGGTTGTCCTTTACCAGTTTGAGATTTTGCTTCCGTCATGCCTTTTAAAATAGCATCAATATTATTTCCTTCTTTAATTGTAATTACAATCCAACCAAAAGCTTCAAATTTAGCTTTGATGCTTCCCATAGGTAAAACATCATCTGTAGCACCATCAATTTGTTTTCCGTTTAAATCTATAGTTGAAATAAGATTATCTACTTTTTTTGCAGAGGCATACATTATAGCTTCCCAGTTTTGTCCTTCTTGTAATTCGCCATCACCATGAAGACTATATATGAGATGTGCATCACCATTAAGTTTTTTAGCTTCAGCAGCACCAATAGCAACAGACATGCCTTGACCTAATGAACCAGAGGCAATACGGATACCAGGTAAACCTTCATGAGTTGTAGGATGTCCTTGTAATCTTGAGTCTATTAATCTAAATGTATTTAATTCATCTACAGGAAAATAACCTGATCGTGCCAAAACACTGTAATACACTGGCGAGATATGACCGTTGGAAAGGAAGAATAAATCTTCGCCAATTCCGTCCATAGAGAAATGGTCCTTTCTTTTCATGATTTCTTGGTACAGTGCAACAAAAAATTCTGCACATCCCAATGAACCTCCCGGATGACCCGAATTGACCTTGTGTACCATACGTAGAATATCACGTCGTACTTGCGTCGTTAAATCTTGTAATTTAATAGTGTTTGACATCTTATTTTTTCTTGATTTTAAGTTTCAAAAATAAATGTTTCCTTTAGTGTGGCAAAGTAAGATATCTTTCATTTATTAACGATTTATAGGATTTGCTAACAATTTTAAATTTTAATAATACCTTATGCTTAATAGTTATTTATATTTGTCCATTCACAAGCGTTTTTAATGAAATTTAAAAAGATTGCGAAAGACCTTCAAACTAAGGCAAGAGCAGGAGAAGTTATTACAGATCATGGTGTAATAGAAACACCTATTTTTATGCCAGTGGGTACCGTTGGTAGTGTAAAAGGTGTGCATCAAAGGGAATTAAAAAATGATATTAATCCTGATATTATTCTGGGTAATACTTACCATTTGTACTTAAGACCACAAATTGAAATTCTTGAAAAAGCTGGCGGTTTACATAAGTTTATGAACTGGGATAGAAATATCTTGACCGATTCTGGAGGCTATCAGGTTTATTCCTTGTCAGCAAATAGAAAGATAAAAGAAGAAGGTGTAAAATTTAAGTCCCATATCGATGGTAGTACACATTTGTTTACGCCAGAAAATGTTATGGAAATTCAGCGTTCTATCGGCGCAGATATTATTATGGCCTTTGATGAATGTACACCCTACCCATGCGATTATAATTACGCTAAACGGTCCATGCATATGACGCATAGGTGGCTGGAACGTTGTTTAGCACATCTAAAAAAAACACCGTTTAAGTACGATTATACTCAGTCATTTTTTCCAATAGTACAAGGGAGTACATACAAAGATTTAAGACAACAGTCTGCAGAATACATTGCAAATTCTGGAGCTGAAGGTAATGCCATTGGCGGATTATCAGTTGGTGAACCAGCTGAAGAAATGTACGCTATGACCGATATAGTATGCGAGATTCTACCAGAAGATAAACCCAGATATTTGATGGGAGTAGGTACGCCGATAAATATTTTAGAAAATATCGCGTTAGGTGTAGATATGTTTGACTGTGTTATGCCAACTCGTAATGCAAGAAACGGTATGTTATTTACAGCTCATGGTACAATTAATATAAAAAACAGGAAATGGGCAGATGATTTTTCACCTGTAGACGAAATGGGAATTACTTTTGTTGATTTAGAATACAGTAAGGCTTATCTAAAACATTTGTTTTCTGTCAATGAGCTGCTTGGAAAACAAATAGCTACCATTCATAACTTAGGTTTTTATCTTTGGTTGGTAAGAGAAGCAAGAAAACATATTATTAAGGGTGATTTTAGAAGTTGGAAAGATAAAATGGTAAAACAAATGGATAAGCGTTTATAGTTTATGAAGATTTTAGATTGGTACATACTTAAAAGGTATTTGTTTACTTTTTTGATGATGCTCTTGTTGTTTATTCCAATTGCTATAATGGTTCATTTAGCAGAAAAAATCGGAAAAATAATAGATAACGAAGTGCCTTTCGATGCTGTTGCAGAGTATCTTTTAAATTTCACAATCTATTTCGCCACACTTTTATTTCCTTTATTTTTGTTCTTATCCGTTATCTTTTTCACCTCTAAGTTAGCCAATAATACAGAGATTGTAGCTTTTTTAAGTTCTGGGGTTTCTTTTACTCGTTTCTTAAGACCATATATTATTGGCGCCACCATTGTAGCGAGTTTGGCATTGGTATTAGGAATGTTTTTAGCTCCAAATGCAAGCCAAGGCTTTAACGAGTTTAAGTATAAATATCTTGCAAAAGGGAGGAAGATTCAAGACACAAGAGATGTGTTTCGACGTATAACAGATAATGATATTATATATGTAAGTTCTTTTGACCCTAAAAATAAGAGCGGACAAAATTTCACTTTGGAGCATCTTAAAGACAATAAACTGGAGTATAAAGTTTTTGCTAATTCCATTAGATTTATTGAAGAAGATTCTGTTTGGCGACTAACTAATTATTACAAGCGAAGCTATGATAGTTTAGGAAATGTTACCGTTGAGGAAAAAAAACGAATGACTGTTCAATTTGCTTTTGAAGCCGAAGATTTAACACCTGTAAATTATATAGCAGAAACTAAGCCCTATGGAGAGTTAGTAGATTTTATAGAAAAGGAAAAACTTAGGGGCTCACCTAATATTGGTCGTTATGAAGTTGTGAAATACAAAAAATGGAGTTTACCTGTATCTGTATTTATTCTTACCATTATTGCTGTTGCTGTATCATCGATTAAACGTCGTGGAGGGATGGGAGTCAATCTTGCCATTGGGATTACTATTGCGATGGGTTACGTATTTTTTGATAAAATATTTGGCGTTATGGCAGAGCAATCAGATTTTTCACCTTTAGTTGCAGTATGGTTTCCAAATGTACTTTTTGGGATTCTGGCGGCCTATTTACTTTACAATGCTAAAAGGTAATTTTAAACACTACTTGCATTTACATTTTCTGGTTTTTATTGCTGGTTTTACAGCTATACTTGGAGAATTGATAAGTATTGGCGCCTTTGCTTTAGTGTGGTTTCGTATGTTAATCGCTGGAGCCTTAATGTTTCTTTACATTAAATTTACTAACAAGCGGCTTAATATAAACAAACGATTGGCTTTTCAGCTAACTATAGCAGGAGCTATAATAGCAGCGCATTGGATTACTTTTTTCGAAGCTATAAATCAATCTAATGTCTCTATAACTTTAGCTATGTTTTCGTCTGGCGCTTTTTTTGCATCTTTCATTGAGCCTTTAATATTTAAAAGAAAAGTGTTGTGGTACGAAATCATCTTTGGTATTATAGTTATTTTTGGTGTATTTTTAATTACTCAAGGTGAATTAAAATACATTAATGGAATAATTTTAGGATTAGCTTCTGCATTGTTCTCAACTCTGTTTGCTGTAATAAATGGAAAGCTTATTCAAAAACATAAAGCGAGTGTCATCTCATTTTATGAATTTGTAAGTGGCGTCTTTTTTATATCAATAGGTATCATAATATTTTATGATGGCTTTAATGCTGCTTTTTTTACCTTATCACAAAAAGATTGGTTATTTATATTGATACTAGCTTCAATATGTACAGCATATGCTTTTATTGCTGCAGTAGAAATCATGAAGTATATTTCGCCTTTTACAGTTATTTTAAGTTATAATTTAGAGCCTGTTTATGGTATCATTTTGGCACTTTATTTTTTTCCTGAAAAAGAACAAATGTCTCCCCAGTTTTATTACGGGGCGGTTATAGTTATTATCGCAGTTTTGTTAGATGCTATTACAAAAAACTATAAAAAGGACAAGCTGAAGAGCTAATGATTAGAGGTTAAAATTATTTATAACTAACTTGTAATTCATACTTTTGTAAAGCTTTTACATCTATTTATTCTGCATTTTATTATTATAATAAATACAGAATATGTAGGTTTGTGAACTAACTAAACTATAAAATAAATAAATTTCAAATTGTATGGAGTATTTAGAGTTTGAATTACCAATTAAGGAGCTAGAAGATCAGTTACAGAAATGTAGAATTATTGGGGATGAGAGTGAAGTAGATGTTACTGAAACATGCAAACAAATTGAAAAGAAGCTCCTAGAAACAAAGAAGGATATTTATAAAAATCTTACGGCATGGCAACGTGTTCAGTTATCTAGGCACCCTGATCGCCCTTATACTTTAGACCATATTAAGGCCCTATGCGGCGATACATTTTTAGAATTACACGGTGATAGAAATGTAAAGGACGACAAGGCAATGATTGGAGGTTTGGGGAAAATTGGTGACCAGAGCTATATGTTTATTGGTCAGCAAAAAGGATTTAATACTAAAACCAGACAATACAGAAATTTTGGGATGTCTAACCCAGAGGGCTATCGTAAAGCCTTGCGTTTAATGAAATCTGCAGAAAAATTTGGTATTCCGGTTGTGACGTTAGTCGATACACCTGGTGCATATCCAGGATTTGAGGCTGAAGAACGTGGTCAAGGCGAAGCCATTGCACGTAATATTTTAGAGATGACACGACTTAAAGTGCCTATTATTACTATTATTATAGGTGAAGGTGCATCAGGTGGGGCGTTAGGTATCGGTGTTGGGGATAAAGTAATGATGTTAGAAAACACATGGTATTCTGTTATTTCTCCAGAATCTTGCTCATCAATTTTATGGCGTAGCTGGGAATACAAAGAACAAGCCGCAGAAGCTTTGAAGTTGACCGCTAAAGATATGAAGCGGATGAAATTGGTAGATCAAATTATAAAAGAACCTTTAGGAGGAGCTCATAAAGACAGACAAAAAACATTTTCTGCAGTTAAAGATGCCATAGTAAAAACATATGATGAGCTAAAAAACTTATCACCAAAAGAATTAGTAAATCAGAGGTTAGATAAATATAGCCAAATGGGAGTTTATAAGTAAAACTCCAATAAAATAGGATACTCCAAAAAACTGAAACCAAGTGTTTCAGTTTTTTTGTCGCTATTAACAATATAAACAAGTTGTTAACAGTTAAAATGTTAATCAACTGTTGATGATTGAAGTTTGTAATATGAATGATTTCTTCAACATTTATTTACATTCGTATCCCTTAAATGGAGTTTGACTTTGAACAGAAATGTTATCAATTTTTAATTTTTAAAACGATAAATTTATAATAAAAAAAATGAAGCAACCTAATCCCACACAGGGCTATAAAATTGATAAGAGTTCCTTAATTAGCCTAGAAAAAGGCAAGATACCTCCGCAAGCATTGGACCTGGAGGAAGTGGTGCTAGGTGCTATGATGATAGATAAAAAGGGTGTCGATGAGGTTATAGATATTTTGAGTCCTGATGCATTTTATAAAGAAGCGCATCGGTATATTTTTGAATCTATTTTTAAATTATTTGAAAATAGTGAGCCAGTAGATTTATTAACAGTTTCTGCGCAATTAAGAAAAGATGGAAAATTAGACCTTATAGGTGGTGATTTCTACTTAATTTCTTTAACACAACGGGTATCTTCTTCTGCACATATTGAGTTTCATGCAAGGATTATACTTCAAAAATATATTCAACGAAGTCTAATAAAAATTTCTAACGAAATTATAGAAGAGGCCTATGATGAAGGCAACGATGTTTTTGATTTATTAGATACCGCAGAAGCAAAATTGTATGAAGTCACTCAAGGTAATGTAAAAAAATCTACAGAAACAGCTCAAAGTTTAGTCATTCAAGCGAAGAAAAAAATTGAAGAAATCTCTAACAAAGATGGTTTAAGTGGTATTCCTACAGGTTTTGATAAGTTAGATAAGTTAACGTCTGGATGGCAACCAAGTGATTTAATTATTGTGGCTGCACGTCCCGGTATGGGTAAAACAGCCTTAACACTTACAATGGCGAGAAATATTGCTGTAGATTTTAATCAGCCAGTTGCATTTTTTTCTCTTGAGATGTCATCCGTACAATTAATTACCCGTTTAATATCCAGTGAAACAGGACTGTCTTCAGAAAAGTTAAGAACAGGAAAGCTTGAAAAACACGAATGGGAGCAGCTTAACGTAAAAGTAAAAACCTTAGAGCAAGCACCACTCTTTATAGATGACACACCATCACTATCTATTTTTGACTTAAGAGCAAAAGCTAGACGTTTGGCTTCTCAATATGGTATTAAGGTTATTATGATTGATTATTTGCAGTTAATGACTGCAGGAGGAAGTCAAAAGGGAGGTAATCGTGAGCAAGAAATTTCTATGATTTCAAGAAACTTAAAAGCTTTGGCCAAAGAGTTAAATGTTCCAGTGATTGCCTTGTCTCAATTATCTCGTGCTGTTGAAACAAGAGGAGGGAGCAAACGTCCATTGTTATCTGATTTACGTGAGTCCGGTGCGATAGAACAAGATGCGGATATTGTATCTTTTATTTACCGTCCTGAGTACTATAAAATTGACGAATGGGATGATGAAGAACGTACGCCAACAGAGGGTCAAGGTGAATTTATAGTTGCCAAGCATAGAAATGGAGGTTTAGATAATATTAGATTAAAATTCATTGGACACTTAGGTAAATTTGATAACCTAGATGATTTTGATACACCATTTGGCGAATTTCACTCAAAAATGAATGCAGCAGCCAATGACGATACGTTTAAAACGGATAATTTTCCATCTCCAAATGATGCCTTCGGGTCCCCAGAAGATGATGGAGTCCCTTTTTAAATATTTATAATTTCTTTTAGACTTTCTAGACATATTAAAGCCTAGCTTTGTTCTAAACATATCAGCCCCATGCTAAACGAAAGAAGGACTACAAATATTCTGTTGCTAATTATAGCAATACCTCTTGTATTTTATTTACTCAAGATTCTTTCTTTTATATTTATTCCATTAATTTTCTCAATGTTTATAGCCTTGCTATTTTTACCAATGATGAGATGGTTAGAGCGAAGAAAAATACCTAAATTGATTAGTATTTTAACCATACTAATATTGGTAACTGGCGGACTTAAGATTGGAGTAGAATTGATTCAATTATCAAGTAAAGAAATATTAGCCAATAATACTGAATTTCTTAGTAAAGCAGAACCAAAGATTGAACATCTTAAGACCTATCTCTACGATAGTTTTGGTATAGAAATACAATCTAATAAAGACGTCATTGCTCAATTTTTTCAAAAGGAAAATTTAGGCACTACTATAGGTTTTTTAAGGACGTTTTTAACCACGCTGTTAATGACTGCTTTTTTTGTAGTCTTATGGTTAGCCGAGTCTATTAATGTACATAAGTTATTAAATAATACTTTATTGAAACAGAAGTACACATCTGTAAAGGCATTTATGAAAATTGAAGGTGATTTAATAAAATTCATAAAAGTCAAATTCTTAGTGAGTGCTTTAACTGGAATTTTTACCGGTTTAATGTGTGTATTCTTTGATGTGAGTTTTCCAATATTTTGGGGCTTATTTGCTTTTGCTATAAACTTTGTTCAAATGGTAGGTTCCTTCATTTCAGTCATATTGCTTTCAATTTTTGCATTTGTAGAATTAGACACATCTAGTACATTGCTATTTTTCGTAGTTGCAATTTCTTTGGTTCAAATCACTTTTGGAGCAATTCTAGAACCTATTTTTATGGGAAAATCGTTTTCTATAAATATAATTGCTGTTTTAGTGATGTTAATGTTCTGGGGATTTCTTTGGGGTATTCCAGGTTTAATAATGGCTATTCCAATTACAGTTTTTCTTAAAATTATTTTGGAGCAATTTTCTGGCACTAAGGTTATAGCTAGTTTACTATCGGGAAAGCAAACAAACCCAAGTCAATTGTAGTTTTAACTTATCATAAAAGAATAATAAAGCTTTTATACAATCCAGAATTTTAATTAACTTTCAATAAAATACTCTACAAATTGAAAAAACACTTTTTAATATTGTCGTTTCTTTTATCAAGTTTCGTCTCAAGTGCATCCTATATTTTAGTTCCGATGGATGTAGAAACTCAAGAGAATCATCTTAAAGCATATGGTGTTACTTATTGGACATTAGAGCGTAATTTAAAAGTAAAATGGTTACTTAACTATAGAGGGGGTTCTTTTTTATTACCTGATGCAGAAATCATTCAACGTGAATGTCAAATTAGAGGGGTTTCTTTTGAAATTATTTCAGATACGCGAGCTGAACAAATTTTAGAAGAAATTGCTAGCCCTGCAGTTAATCAAGAGGCTGTAGTTTTAGAGAAAGCTCCAAAGATAGCTGTTTATACGCCATATGGAAAGCAGCCTTGGGATGATGCGGTTACTATGGTATTAACCTATGCAGAAATTCCTTATGAGACTATTTATGATGAGGAAGTTCTTAAAGATGAATTGTTATTGTATGATTGGTTGCATTTGCATCATGAGGATTTTACGGGGCAGTTTGGTAAATTTTACAGATCTTATCGTTCAGCGGCTTGGTATATTAAAGAAAAGAAAGAGGCAGAAGCACTAGCCAGGCGCTTAGGGTATTCAAAAGTTTCTGACGCAAAATTGGCGGTGGCATTAAAGATTAGAAATTATGTTACTGGAGGTGGTTTTATGTTTGCGATGTGCTCTGCTACAGACAGCTTAGATATTGCTTTATCGGCTGAGAATATAGATATATGTGAACCTATGTTTGATGGAGATGGAAGCGACCCTGGATATCAGAATAAAATAGATTATAGTAAAACTTTTGCTTTTAAAGATTTTGTATTAGAAAGAAGCCCAAATGTTTATGAGTTTTCTTCAATTGATATGACATCAAAACGTAGAATAGCCAAATCAACAGATTATTTTTCATTAATGGAATATTCTGCAAAGTGGGATCCAATTCCTACAATGCTAACTCAAAACCATACGGCTTTAGTTAAGGGTTTTATGGGGCAAACGACCTCATTTACACGTGATCAAATTAAATCTAATGTGTTGGTCATGGGCGAGAATAAAACCAACGGAGAGGCTAAGTATATTCATGGTATAAAGGGAAAAGGATTTTTTACGTTTTATGGAGGGCATGATCCTGAAGATTATACACATCGTGTAGGTGACCCAAAAACAGAATTAGATCTTCACCCAACTTCACCTGGTTACAGATTGATTTTAAATAACGTATTATTTCCTGCTGCAAAAAAGAAGAAGCAAAAAACTTAATTCTAAAGATTTTGAGTTTTTGAAAATGATATAGCACTTAAAAAAAATCTAAAATTTTTCATATGATTACAACCAAAGTGGTTACTAAAATAAAAGGGGATTTGAGATATAAATTCTAGAATATTACATTTATTATTTAAACATACTTATACTAGTATCACCATTAATGAAAAGCTGATTGCACTGTAAGAGAAGATTATGAGAGTCATAACAACAAAATAATCCCTGATGAACCTGATTATACCCCAGCGCATATCAAAGCGTCTTTAACTGGATGTTAAAAATTACAAATTTCTATCTTAGCTTAGAAAATTAAATCTTAAAATGTTTATATGAATACAGAAATAATGTTTTTTAACGACATGAAGTCTTAACACTATGTGAGATTTTTAGTTTAGTAATATTTTAATAGCACATTAAATTCGGCACTATTCGGATTAGGATAAACATCAACAACAATAGCTTTAGTTTTATTTCTAAATCCATAATCATTTTTAAACCTGTTTTTATTACCCTTATCTTTTCTAATGTATGTCTTACTATTTCGTTTGCTTACTAACTGCACTATGTCTCCTTTTTTAGGTTCAGAATCTTGAATATTTTCATCCTTACCATTTCTATAAATGATTTTAATTTTTTTCTCGCCAGAGCTATTTCCACTTGTGTATACTCCTGCATTATTTTTAAGGCCTACAAAAATCCAGCCTTCATAACCATCTGCCTTCGTTCTGGAATCTTGATCCATTAATCTATTATATGCTTTAGATAAAAATTCTTTTTTATCAATTCCCCATTCATTTGTAATAAAACCAATATAACCTTCAACTGAATTTTCCTCCCTAATATGTTGCCAATACTCTTCGGGCTCTAAACTATTTTTTAAAGCTTCATAAGCACTTTCTAATTCCTTATAGGTTTCAGAATTTTTAATGGTCAACTCATCTATTTGAGCATCTTTTATATCCATTTTTTTTCGAGTTGTACTTGCGAAATAAAGGAATCCTAAAATACCTACAATAATTATATAATAAAGCCATCTACTAGTTTTATCTTTTTTTTCAATTTCTTTAATTTTCTCGTCAATGCGCTTCATATGATTGGGTATTAAACTGTAATATAATTATAAAATTCGTTGTTAAATTTTTCAATTTCAGCGTTATCTAAATTATTAATAACTCTTGATAAACGTTCGCGTTTAATTTTTAGCAACTCTATAAAATCAATATTTCTATTTCGTTTTTTTGTGTTACTAAATGGTTTAATAGATAATAAATTTAAAGATAAACAAGCAGGTATTGCATACTTTAATTCTATGGTTAAAAAATCGGTTTTAAATAATAACACGCACAAAAGTGCTAGGCTTATTAATCCAACAATGCCAATCATTTGCCAATTCTTTTTCACCCCTTTTTTATGCATTGTAATTGCACGATCTATCTCCGAATCAGAAACTAACAAATCTCTCGCGTCAACCTCTTGTTCAATTTCTTTACCAGAAGATTCTTCTTTTATTTTTTGGATTACTTTTTCTTGTGCTTCAGAAACTCCAATAAGTGAAAGAATCTTTTTTAAACTGGAATTTGCTTTTTCTTGCAGTCCAAGAAAAGATAAAATATCATTTATTGCTTTATCTGGGTTATTGGTTAAATCAGCATATTGTCGTCTTTGCCAGCGCATAGGAAGCTTACATTCTTTTATAAGTATCGGAACCATCTTTTTCTGCGTATTGTGGCGATATCATACCAAAAGGTTCAGGAGATATCATACCAAAAGGTTCAGGTGATATTATTCCAAAGGGTAGTGGAGATATAAAACCTAAATAGTTTAATTAAAAAAACTTAGGCGTATAAAATAAAAATCCCAATTCTTTAGAATCGGGATTTTTTAAGCGAAATGTTGTTATTAATTTGGCTAAAAGCCCTATTTAACTTTGTTTACTATTGCTTCAAAAGCTGTAGGATGATTCATAGCTAAATCTGCAAGAACCTTACGGTTCAATTCAATATTATTAGCTTTCAATTTTCCCATAAATTTTGAATAGCTCATCCCATGTTGTCTTGCACCTGCATTAATACGCATAATCCATAACGCACGGAATGTTCTTTTTTTGTTTCTGCGGTCTCTGTACGAATATTGCATCGCTTTGTCTACCGCATTTTTTGCTACTGTCCAGACGTTTTTACGTCTTCCCCAGTATCCTTTTGCTTGCTTAAGAACTTTTTTTCTTCTAGCTCTCTTCGCAACTGAATTTACTGATCTTGGCATTTCTTTAATTGTTTTTTTGTAGTAGGCGACCAAATAGGTACTTGCTAAATTATTTTGCCTAACTCCAGGGTTTATAAATTGTTTTAACCGATTAAAACACTGTTACTTTAAACGTAACATTGTTTTAATGTTGTCTTCATCTGATTTGTGCACCAAACCGTCATGAGTCAACTTTAGCTTACGCTTTTTAGATTTTTTTGTCAATATATGACTCTTAAAAGCGTGCTTTCTTTTAATCTTACCAGTGCCAGTTAGTTTGAAACGTTTCTTAGCACTCGATTTAGTTTTCATTTTAGGCATTTTCTCCTAGTTTTAATTTACGTTTCGCTTATTTTAAAACACCATTGCTAAAAGCTCTGGTGTGTTTGTTTATTTCTTTTTAGGTGCGATAAACATAATCATACGTTTACCTTCCAATTTTGGCATTTGTTCTACTTTACCAAATTCTTCCAAGTCTTGAGCCAATTTTAATAATAAAATTTGACCTTGCTCTTTAAACACAATAGAACGTCCTTTAAAAAATACAAACGCTTTAAGCTTTGCACCATCCTTAAGGAATTTCTCGGCATGTTTCTTTTTAAATTCATAATCATGGTCGTCAGTTTGTGGTCCAAATCTGATTTCCTTGACTACAACTTTAGTTGCTTTTGATTTTAACGCTTTTTCTCGTTTCTTTTGTTCGTAAAGAAACTTTTTATAGTCCATAACCTTACATACAGGAGGATTAGCGTTAGGTGAAATCTCAACTAAATCTAATCCCTGCTCATCGGCTATGGATAAGGCTTTTCTTGTTGCATATACACCTATTTCAACATTGTCACCTACGAGTCTTACTTCTTCGGCTCTAATTTTTCCGTTAATCTTGTGCTTGTCTTCTTGGACTACACGTCTGCTGTAATTTTTTCTTCTACGTATTGCTATGGCTTATAAATTTTAGTTAAACATTAATTATTTAAAAGTCTTAAGACTTTGATTCACTTCTTTTTTTACTAATTCTACGAAAGCACTAACACTTATTGTGCCCAGGTCTTCACCTCCATGAGCCCTTACTGTAATTGTATTGTCTTTCTCTTCCTGCTCGCCAACTATAATCATAAATGGATACTTTTGCATCTCAGCTTCACGAATTTTCTTACCTACAGTTTCATTTCTGTTATCAGCGAGGGCGCGAATTTCGTCATTTTCTAGCAAATTTAAAACTTTTTCGGCGTATTTCTCATATTTCTCACTGATTGATAAAATGATAGCTTGTTCTGGCATTAACCAAAGCGGGAAATTCCCACCTGTATGTTCTAGCAGAATTGCAACAAAACGTTCCATGCTTCCAAATGGCGCACGGTGAATCATTACTGGTCTGTGTAATTCATTGTCACTACCTTTATAGGTGAGGTCAAAACGTTCAGGTAAGTTGTAGTCTACTTGAATGGTACCAAGTTGCCATTGCCTTCCAAGAGCATCCTTGACCATAAAGTCTAATTTAGGACCATAAAAAGCTGCCTCACCTTCTTCTACAACGTAGTTAAGGCCTTTATCTTTTGCTGCATTAAGAATAGCGTTTTCAGCTTTTTCCCAATTTTCGATACTACCAATGTATTTTTCTGGAGTTTTTGGGTCTCTTATAGAGACTTGCGCTGTAAAATTTTCAAAACCTAAAGATCCAAAAACATAAAGAACCAAATCAATAACGTCTTTGAATTCCTTGTCTAATTGGTCAGGAGTACAGAATATATGCGCATCATCTTGTGTAAAACCTCTTACACGAGTTAATCCATGTAACTCTCCACTTTGTTCGTATCTATATACTGTTCCAAATTCGGCGTAGCGCTTAGGAAGTTCTTTGTATGAGAAGGGTCTAGTATTATATATCTCGCAATGATGAGGGCAATTCATAGGTTTTAATAAAAACTCTTCACCTTCTGCTGGAGTATTTATAGGCTGAAAACTATCCTCACCATATTTTGCATAATGACCAGAAGTGATATAAAGTTCCTTTTGTCCAATATGCGGAGTCACAACCATTTCGTAACCTGCTTTTTTTTGTGCTGCTTTTAAAAAATTTTCTAAACGTTCTCGTAGTGCAGCACCTTTTGGTAGCCATAGCGGTAAGCCTTGACCTACTCTTCTAGAAAACGCAAATAATTCAAGCTCTTTACCAAGCTTTCTGTGGTCTCTTTTTTTAGCTTCTTCAAGAAGTTCTAAGTATTCAGTTAATTCTTTTTGTTTTGGAAAAGAAATACCATAAACACGTGTTAGTTGCTTTTCATTTTCATCACCTTTATAGTATGCGCCAGCTACACTTAGTATTTTTATAGCTTTTATAATACCTGTATTTGGTATGTGTCCACCGCGACATAAATCTGTAAAAGATGAATGGTCGCAAAAACTAATAGTGCCATCTTCAAGATTCTCAATCAAATCAACTTTGTATTCGTTTTTGCCCTTGTAAATCGCTAAAGCATCTGTCTTAGAAACAGAACGCATCTTAAAATCATGCTTGCCGCGAGCAATTTCAAGCATCTTATTTTCAATCGTCTTAAAATCCTTATCAGAAATAGAGTCTTCTCCTAAATCAACATCATAATAAAAACCATTTTCAATAGCTGGTCCAACCCAAAGTTTTACATTAGGATATAGCTCTTCTAAGGCTTGAGCAAGTACATGAGCTGATGAATGCCAAAAAGCTTTTTTACCATCATCATCACGCCAAGTATACAAAATAAGACTACCATCCGTTGTTAATGGAGTGGTGGTTTCAATAATAGTATTATTGAATTTTGCAGAAATAACGTTGCGGGCAAATCCCTGGCTAATATCTACAGCCACTTCATGAGGTGTTATGCCTTTATCAAAGGCGCGCACAGAACCGTCAGGTAGAGTAATTTGTATCATTATAATATATCTAGATTTAACAACTGACAAATATATAGGTATATCCTAAACTGGCAAAGAGTAGTTGTCAATATGTGTATAATATTATTTTTGCCATTATCACTTTATTATCCTTTAAATCTCTGGGTAATTTTTGTTCATAGGTTAAGTGTTCTTAGTCTTTTTAATTTTTGTCACAGCTCAATAATGATGCAATTGATAAGGTTGTAAAAGGCTATAGTACCGTTCTTAAAGTTCAGTATTATAATTTGATTTGTTAGAGTAGAAGTACATTGCTGGTGAAATCACTATTTCATTGCTACCTATATATAGATATATAATACTAGATAGAAATGACATGATTCAGTGATATTTTTTTGTGAGTATGAGTTATTGGTTTTAAGTGCATTAAGAATAAAAGGAGATAGATGGAAAAATAAAGTTCAAAAAAGTATTGTGAGATTAAAAAGTGGTTATATATTTGCACGCTCAAAACGGCTAAGGTTGTTTGGAGTGAGTTCTAAAAAAGGTATTGAAAAAGGTGTAAAGAAATAAAATTAAAAATAATTTTGATTTTGTTTTGGTGTAATAAAAAAGGGTTTTATATTTGCACCCGCTTAAGAGATAAACGCCTTAAGAGAATTTAAAAAATACGTTCATTAACATATTGAATTGACAGCGTAAGTAAGTATTGGAAACGGTATTTACAAACAAGAGAATAAATCATATTGAGACTTAGAAAATTCCTATTAGTTGTTTAAGATAATAGTGGAAACACTTAAAAATTTAACGATGAAGAGTTTGATCCTGGCTCAGGATGAACGCTAGCGGCAGGCCTAACAC
>ENA-OUOG01002092-OUOG01002092.1-marine-metagenome-genome-assembly--contig:-NODE-2092-length-21471-cov-3.665373_pt1 | contig 21471 bp, 20 predicted proteins | sample MGYA00248635_ERZ508505 | MGnify/ENA primary metagenome ERZ508505 (study PRJEB26176, sample SAMN06267871) | marine metagenome | isolation source: Saanich Inlet, British Columbia, Canada | place: Pacific...
GGAATGATTAGCGATATTAATGCCTTTAAAAACAAAGTAAATGCTAAGAATCCAGACATTGAAGTTGCGCTGTTTAACTGGTATTAATTACACTTAATCGTATAAATGTTAATAAGTATTTTGTAAATTATTTATTATGAATAAGTTATAAATTCAACTTTTTTACTATATTGCATCTATTATCCAGGTCTAAAATTAGTACTAATGAAATTGTATTTCCTACTTATTTCCTCAGCTGTGAGCACGCATCAGCTCACTATTATTCTACTCACTGTTTGTTTTGTATTCACCGTTTTAATAGGAATAGCAGTAATTAAAATGTACAAATTAAAAGCACAGAATAAAAAACTTATGGAAACAAATGCTTTTAAAGAAGTTGATGAATCTTATAAAGATTTTACCAGCGGTCATCTTTATGGACATGAAAATTAGGATACTAGAATATACTCTCTCAATTTATAAAAAGATTAAAACTAATGTATAAACAAAACAGCTTAATAGCTGTTTTGTTTATACCTATATATATAGTAATTAACGAACAAGTTTTTTGTACTTAATTCGCTTAGGCATTAAATCACCACCTAGTCTTTTCTTTTTGTTTTCTTCATAATCAGAGAAGCTACCTTCAAAGAAATATACCTGAGAATCACCCTCAAAAGCTAAGATATGAGTACAAATACGATCTAAAAACCATCTGTCGTGAGAAATAACAACCGCACAACCAGCAAAATTTTCAAGACCTTCTTCTAATGCTCTTAATGTATTGACATCTAAATCATTAGTAGGCTCATCTAAAAGTAATACATTACCTTCTTCTTTCAAGGTCATTGCTAAATGTAAACGGTTACGCTCTCCTCCAGATAGCAAGCTCACTTTTTTGTTTTGTTCACTACCAGAAAAATTAAAACGACTGAGGTATGCGCGAGAATTTACTTGTTTACCTCCCATCATGACCAATTCTTGCTCATCACTAAAATTTTGCCAAATGGTTTTTTCTGGATTAATGTTAGAATGCGATTGGTCTACATATGCTATTTTTGCAGTATCTCCAACAATAAACTCTCCTTTCTCTGGTTTCTCTTCTCCCATTATCATTTTAAAAATTGTTGTTTTACCAGCACCATTTGGCCCAATAACACCAACAATTCCTGCTTGGGGAAGATTAAAATTTAAGTCTTCATAAAGCAACTTATCACCATAAGCTTTACTTACACCTTTGGCTTCAATAACATTTGTTCCTAAACGAGGACCGTTTGGAATATAGATTTCAAGCTTCTCATCAAGTTGCTTTTGGTCTTGACTCATTAACTTATCGTAATTCTTTAGACGCGCTTTTTGCTTTGTTTGCCGACCTTTTGCACCCTGACGCACCCATTCGAGCTCACGTTCAAGTGTTTTTTGACGCTTCGAAGCCGTTTTGCTCTCTTGAGCCATGCGCTTGGATTTCTGGTCTAACCATGAAGAGTAATTTCCTTTCCAAGGAATACCTTCTCCTCTATCGAGCTCTAAAATCCAACCGGCTACATTGTCTAAAAAATACCTATCATGGGTAACAGCTATTACTGTTCCTTTGTATTGTGCTAAGTGATGTTCTAGCCAATGAACAGACTCAGCATCTAAATGGTTCGTTGGCTCGTCCAACAATAAGACATCTGGTTCTTTTAACAACAAACGGCAAAGTGCGACACGACGACGTTCTCCACCCGAAAGGACAGCGATTTTTTTATCTCCGTCTGGTGTACGCAGAGCGTCCATTGCAATTTCTAGTTTGGTATCAAGTTCCCAAGCATTAGATGCGTCAATTTGATCCTGTAATTCCGCCTGACGATTCATCAGTTTTTCCATCTTATCAGCATCACTGTAGACTTCTTCTAAACCAAACTGATCATTTATATTATTATATTCATCAAGAATTGCTACGGTTTCTGCCGCACCTTCTTTAACAACTTCTAAGACTGTTTTCTCTTCATCTAATTTTGGTTCCTGCTCTAAATAGCCAACGGAGTAATCCTGTGAAAAAACCACATCTCCTTGATAGTTAGTGTCTACTCCTGCTATTATTTTTAAAAGTGTAGATTTACCAGAGCCATTTAAACCTAGAATACCAATTTTAGCTCCATAAAAAAAGCTCAAATAAATATTTTTAAGTACGGGTGTATTTGCTGATTGAAATGTCTTGGTTACACCAGACATTGAAAAAATTATTTTTTTATCGTCGCTCATAATAAAGACAATTTAGATTTTTAGATAGGTTAAACTCTCCCTTTTAATGCATTAAACACCCATGCTATACAGAAAAATCCTCCGCCAACAGCAGCGAAACCCCAACCTGCAACATCGTCATATCTAAAAGCACCAAGCGCTATTAATCCTAATCCAACTATTATCATTATTATTGTAGCCCACGCTAACACTGTGTTTTTATTCATTGCCATATTATAAAATTTTAAGGGAAAACAAATATCGCATTTTTAACCGAAAAAGCACTCCCAATGAGAGTGCTTTTATCAATTAAATCTTACTTAATTTAATGCATTGGAACTTCAATAATAATTAAATCTGAAGTTTTATTTGCTTTTATTTGTACATTGTCAAGCTCTGATAATCCTATTGCATCCCTATTCTCTATTACTTCATTTGCTATTGTGACCTGCCCTTCTACATTAAAAACATAAAATCCATTGGCCTCTGATTTTGGTTTTAATTCCAAAGAATTGCCTGATTCTAACGTTGTTCTATAGATGTATGCTTGTTGGTTTATAGGTAGCGCATCTTGAACAATTTTATCTAGAGGTGCTACTAAAGTTTGCAATGTATTAATGCGTGCTTCTTCAGAGAATTTGCGTTGCTCATATTTAGGCTTTACATTCATTTCTTCTGGAATTATCCATAGTTGCAAGAAATTAACTTCTTCTGTTTTACTATCATTGAACTCTGAATGTGTTAAACCTGCTCCTGCGCTCATAACTTGGACTTCGCCAACTTCTATAGCACGTTTGTTTCCCATACTATCTTTATGTGACAAGGCGCCTTTTAATGGTATTGAGATGATTTCCATGTTTTGATGTGGATGCGTACCAAATCCCATTTTTGGTTGTACAACATCATCATTTAAGACTCTAAGCATACCAAAATTCATGCGTTTAGGATCTTGGTAGCTTGCAAAACTAAACGTATGATGTGATTTTAACCAACCATGGTCTGCATATCCTCTTGTATTTGCTTTGTGAATTTTTGTTTTCATGATTTTATTTTTTATTCTCATATAAAGAGAAATAAATTATACTTTATTTAAATGCTTAGTTCTAAATGACTTCGACTACATTAGCCTTACATTAATTAACTCACTGGAAGAAACCCCATTTTACCCATTTGGTAATCTCGCATGGCTTCCATGAGTTCTGTTTGATTATTCATCACATAAGGGCCGTATGTAGATACAGGCTCATTAAAAGGTACACCTGAAAGAAATAGTAACAAACTATTCTTTTGTGCATCAATCGTAAAACCTTCACCATCTTGATGAAACTGAATCATCTGATTTTTATCTAACTCTAAAGTGGTTTCACCATTAATTTTTGCTTTACCTTTTAATAGGTACAACATTCCTTGATGGGATTTTGAAAACGGAATAGATTCTACTCCATCAGCTTTTGCCCTAATTACAAAGGCATTAACTGGTGTTTGCGTAGCTATTCTTCCGAAAGTTTCATTAAGTTTTCCTGCAACTATAGTTGTTTCAACATTTCCATCTTTAGAAGTAACAATTCTAAAATCTTCATGCTTAACATGCTGGTAATTGGGTTGTATCATCTTCTTTTCAGCAGGTAAATTGAGCCATAACTGAATCCCTTCGATGACTCCACCATTTTTTACAAATGCTTTTGTTGGCCCTTCAGCATGAATAATTCCCCTTCCAGCTGTTGTCCATTGCACATCACCAGCACTAACTACACTTTTATTACCTAGAGAATCACGATGCAGTTGTTCTCCTTGAAATAAAAACGTGACTGGCTCAAAACCTCTATGCGGATGTGGCCCTAAATCAAAAGGATTACTCCTTTCATTAATTTTGTAAGGACCGTAATGATGTAATAAAATAAATGGATCTACCATATCCATACCTTGTGCTTGCAATGGCTGACGCAAACGTATTGGACCCATATTAACGTAATCACTTCGTCCTACTCTATGTATTGAATTTGTTTTCATTTTAAATCTATTTAAAATATTTTCCATGGAAAATATTTAGTTAAAAAAATACGGTTAACGCATTTTATCTAGCAGATTACTAAGCTGTTCTGCTTCAGCTTCTGTAAGATTATTTATTAAATCCTTATTTAAATTTTTAGGAATAGAGGCTAATAAATCTATACCTTCTTGTCTAATTGCAATCTTCACAACACGTCTGTCGTGTTCTGATGGTAAGCGTTCAATATAGTTTTTTGCACAAAGCTTATCCATTAAGCGAGTTGCATTTGGTGAACGCTCTAACATTCTATCTTTAATCGTTTGCACTTTTAAAGGTTCACCAGCACCACGCAATATTCTTAGAATATTGTACTGTTGTGGACTAATACCAAACTCCTTAAAAAATTCATTCTGACAACTTGTTATCCAATTCGCTGTATAAATAATATTGAGTAATGCTTTTACTCTATGGTTTTCGAACTTTGAATTGATATCTTTTGATAAGTCTCCCATAAATTGATATTACAAGCTATCTTCTAATTGCTTAACTTCAACTAACAACTGGCTGTTAAATTCTTCAATTGTAATCTTTCCATCTGAAAAATTATCTCCAAATGAAGGTAAACTAAAGCTGCCAACAATATTTCCTCCCATATATTGAAAACGTCCCTTAGCAATTTCTAAAGCTGTGGCACCTCCTCTAGCACCTGGTGACGTTGCCATTAACAACATTGGTTTATCACTCCATAACTTTCCATCAATTCGAGACATCCAATCAAATAAGTTTTTAAATACTGTAGCATATGTACCATTATGCTCAGCTAGAGATAAAACAATACCATCTGTGCTTTTTATTTTATCTAAAAATCGATGAGCATCTTTAGGAATACCTTGTTCGTTTTCTATATCTATACCATATATTGGTAAATTATAATCATTTAAATCTAAAACTTCAACCTCAACGCTATTTATTAAATTTGATGCATATACGGCTAATTGCTTATTGATTGAAGTACTACTATTACTTCCTGCGAATGTGATTATTTTTTTCATAGTTTATATTTTATCTACTACAAATATATTATATTCCATGGAATATATATCCGTGTAACATATTTTTAACATTTCATTTTGATTATTACAAAAAAATAAAGCATTTAGTTTTGTAAATTCGTGCAATCAAGAAAAAGCACAGATGGATTTAAAATTCAATAAAAACGAAGATTACAATAAACTTTTAGTATCAGCACTAAAGAAGCGTTTAGCAAAAGTGAAACTTGGCGGTGGTGAAAAGAGTATTGAAAAACAGCATAGTAAAGGTAAATTAACAGCTCGTGAGCGTATTGATTATTTATTAGATTCTAAAAAACCATCAATAGAAATAGGTGCTTTTGCCGGAGAAGACATGTATCCTGAGTACGGCGGTTGTCCGTCTGGAGGTGTCGTCGTAAAAATCGGTTATGTAAAGGGTAAACAATGTATTGTGGTTGCTAACGACGCTACAGTAAAGGCTGGCGCATGGTTTCCTATTACTGGAAAAAAGAATTTAAGAGCGCAAGAAATCGCTATTGAGAATCGTCTACCAATTATTTACTTAGTAGACAGCGCAGGTGTATTTTTACCAATGCAAGACGAAATTTTTCCAGACAAAGAGCATTTTGGGCGTATATTTAGAAATAATGCAGTGATGAGCAGTATGGGAATTACGCAAATAGCCGCGGTTATGGGAAGTTGTGTTGCTGGTGGTGCATATTTACCTATTATGAGTGATGAAGCCTTAATCGTTGATAAAACAGGTAGTATTTTTTTAGCTGGAAGTTATTTAGTAAAAGCTGCAATTGGAGAAACCATAGATAATGAAACACTTGGTGGTGCAACAACGCATTGCGAGATTTCTGGAGTTACAGACTACAAAGCAGCTAATGATAAAGATGCTTTAGATAAAATAAAAAATATTGTGTCTAAAATTGGAGATTTTGATAAAGCTGGTTTTAACAGAGCTGATGCTAAAAAGCCAAAAGAAAATCAACAAGATATTTATGGAATTTTACCAAAAAGCAGAGCAGACCAGTACGATATGAATGCTATTATTAGTCGCTTGGTAGATAGTTCTGAATTTGAAGAATATAAAGCAGGTTATGGCCAAACTATTATTACTGGTTATGCCCGTATTGATGGTTGGGCAGTTGGTATTGTTGCCAATCAGCGTCAAATCGTTAAAACAAAAGGTGCTAAAACTAAACCTGCGGAAATGCAGTTTGGTGGTGTAATTTATAACGACTCTGCAGATAAAGCCACACGTTTTATTGCTAATTGTAATCAAAAAAAGATTCCGCTGGTATTTCTGCAAGATGTTACTGGTTTTATGGTAGGTAGTAAATCAGAACATGGCGGTATTATAAAAGATGGAGCAAAAATGGTAAATGCAGTGAGTAATTCTGTAGTACCAAAGTTTACTATTATAATTGGGAATAGTTACGGCGCTGGAAATTATGCTATGTGCGGAAAGGCGTATGACCCAAATCTTATTGTCGCATGGCCAAGTGCAGAATTAGCTGTAATGAGCGGAAATTCTGCCGCAAAAGTATTATTACAAATCGAAACCGCTTCTCTTAAAAAGAAAGGCGAAACCATAACTAAAGAAAAAGAGGAAGAATTGTTTAATAAAATTAAAGATAGATATGACAACCAGGTATCGCCTTATTACGCAGCAGCGCGTTTATGGACGGATGCAGTAATTGACCCACTAGATACAAGAACTTGGATAAGTATGGGTATTGAAGCAGCTAACCACGCTCCTATTGAAAAACCTTTTAACTTAGGCGTTTTACAAGTTTAATTGCCTTGATGGTCTTTAACTCTTGAATTCACTCTTATGTTGTATGAATACCAAACATTACATTTTAAAATCATACTCATTTAAACAAATGAAGACTTTTGCCAAGTACTCTGTTTTTCTTATTGTGACCTTACTTATGGCTTGTAAATCGATAAAAACAGAAAATGAAATTTCTGTTGATTCTAAAAACTACAGACTTAAGGATGTACTTTATGCAAAAAAGAGTATTTCAGCTGGGCAGATTTCGAATAATAATCTTAATGAATTTAAGTCCCATTTAGTAGAACATTACAACACAGATTTAAATACTATTACCTATTTAACTATAACATATATAAAACCTAGATCTTCATGTTGGTATGAAAATTACAGTCATATAAAAAGACAGAACTTTAAAGCTTTAGAAAGTGTAAAGCCAATTCTGCATGAAGAATCGAACCACAACATGATATTTAGTTTTTTTGATAAAGGCTATACCGAAGGATTATGGCGTAATGATAAAAATGGTTTTTTTTATAATTTATTTCCAGAAAGTAAGGGCTTTGATTTCTGCGATTTTACAATTACTATAAATAAATATGGTGATTATTTAATGAAAAAAGGGCATCCTGACTATGCTGTAACAAATGCGTTTAAAAACGAACTTGAGGATTATGATAATCGATATAGAAATTAATTCCCTTGATGATCTTTAACTCTTGGTATGGTCAATAACTTGGTTTGACGACCGTTAACATACCTAAACCCGTCCGCACCCCAAAACCCAGCTTCTTCTAACATTATTCTAATATCTCGCTTCCATTCTGGGTTGTTAACCGTTGTATTTAGTTCTATAGCATAAACTGTATTTTCATGTAATGGGTAATCCCCATTAACTGGTACACCACTTTGAGAATCCCACATTCCTAAAGTTGTCCCTGAAGAATGTCCGTAAGTTCCTAATGGATGTGTGTATATGGCTGGTCTTAACCCCTCTGATTTCCCTTGAGATAATGATTCCTTAAGAATTTGGTTTCCTGTTTTACCTGTTTCAAAATTATCAGTGAAAATATCCTGAACACGATTGCCTTCTTCTAAAGCATCTTGTAAATATTTTGGTGTTTGGGTTTCAGTTGGCTTTAACACATAAGCCAATTCTTGGCAATCAGTATTTAATCTAAGATAAGTGATTCCAAAATCGCAATGCAACAAATCACCAGGAAGAATTACCATATCTTCAGGACGATTAGAAAACCCATACAAGTGATTTCCTAACTTTTCTGCTGTTCGTTGTACATCTATGGTTGGGTGAAACCAAGTTTCTAAACCCAAGGCTGTCACTTTATCTCGCATCCACCACTCTACATCTGTAGTCGTTGTAATTCCTGGTGTAATCACTTTTTCTGAAAAAGCTTCAGCTATAATATCATGGGTAATATCTACCAATTGATTGTAGATAACCATTTCTGTTTTAGTTCGTGTTTCTATCCAGCCTATCGCTAATTTTTCAGCTGATTTTACTTTACTCTTATAATTAGGTGGTAAATTACTCATAAATGCGTCATAGTCTGTTTTCACTATACCATCACAGATATTAAAATTTTCAGAATAATTAAGACCAATAGATTTGGGTTTTCGTTCTTCAATTAGTTCTATAAGTCTTTTCCATTGATTTGGCTGTTGCTCTTTATCCCAAGCCGAGATAATATTCTCTCCAAAGTTATAACGTGCTACAGCGAGTTTTTCGATTGAATTATTTTCTTTATTTCTATAAAAAACCAATATTGTTCTACGTCTTGCATTTAGCCAAGTCGCAGGCAGCATAGTCTTTAGCACAGGGTCTTCATTATATTCTCGTGAAATCAAAATCCACATATCAAAACCTGTATTATCCATTAATTGTGGAAGTAAGTTATTAAATCTGTCTTTTAAGATATTATCTACAACCTCAGCACGCTGACGTTCTGGTAATATTTGTTGCGCGTTAACATTAATAACGAGACAGAAAATGAGTACGGATAAAAGCTTCATAGTATAAATTTGAATGCTGTAATTTACCTAAATATTATGCATAAAAAAAGAGCTTCTAGATGAAACTCTTTTATTTATGATATTATAAAATCAGAAAACTTACGCCTCGCGTTTCGCTTTCTTTTCTGCTCTAATTTCTTTGAAACGCTCAATTGACGCACCAAACACCCAGTAAGGGATTACAAAAGTTAATAAGAAAATCATTAACCAAAACCCTATAGTTAGAATGGTTAAGAATGCTAAAAAACCTAAATACTGGTCAAATTCGAACATAATTGTATTTCTTTTACTGTTAAATTGCTACGCAAAGATAAAACCAAATTATAAGTTTTACAATAGACAAATTGAGATTTATTAACATAAAGTGAACATTTATCTAAACATCTCCACCAAGTTGAATAATCTTATATTCTATTCTATAAATTTTGCATGTGATATTCAACTAAGCCATCTATTGGTCGTCTTACAAAATTCCCAACCTTATAGCCATATTCTTTAGCCACTTCCTTAATCTCATCTTGCGCAAAATAGGCTATTGAACCGGCGAAATGTACTGGAACCGTTTTTAATTCTTCTTTAAATTGAAGGATCATACTTTCCGTAAATACGCGAAGTCCATTTTTTATGACCTCTTTAATATAGTCTGAATCTTTATTTAAAAACATAAATTCAGCAAAACCAGCTAAATAAGCGTTTGGATTTGCTTGCTTATAAAGATTGTATTTGATAAAATCTGCTTCAAGATTATATTTATGCTCAAATGCCAATCGTATGGTGTCTGGCATTTTATTAAAATAATGATCTCTAATAAGTTGTTTTCCGTAATAGTTACCACTAGCATCATCCATAAGTGAATACCCTAGACTATCTACACGCTGGTGCAATTTTTTTCCATCAAAATAACTACAATTAGACCCTGTTCCCATGATACAAACCACAGCGGCTTCGGTATTATGATTTAATGAGGCTCTAACCGCTGCCATAGTATCTTCTTGGACTTCTACATTTGCATTAACAAAAACATCTTCTAAAACCTCTTGAAGGGCTTGTTTTGGTTTTTCTGTACCGCATCCTGCACCATAGAAGAAAACATGTGTTACTTCTCTTTTTAGTTCCTGAAGTTCATCACTCTTTCTTAATATTTTACGAAGTTTACGTTCTTCAAGTATCGCTGGATTAAGTCCTTTGGTTCTTATTTTATTTGTGGCTAATTCACCTGCTTTGTTGATTGCAATCCAATCACATTTAGTAGAGCCACCGTCAGTTATTAAAATCATAATAATGGTTATAAATCAAAAAATTCCGTTGATTAAAATCTAATCAGACGGAATTTTTATATCTCATATTTTGGATTAAAGTTCATTGATTTTTTGAGCTAAGTCTACTAATTTATTAGAATAACCAAACTCATTATCGTACCAAGATACCAACTTAAAGAATTTAGAATTTAACTCAATAGCTGCATCAGCATCAAATATACTTGTGCGTGCATCACTTACAAAATCTTGAGATACTACCAACTCCTCGGTATAACCTAAAACTCCTTTCATAGCGCCTTCTGATGCGCTTTTAAATGCCGCTTTAATTTCTTCCAACGAGGTGTCTTTTTGTGTTTTAACCGTTAGATCAACAACTGAAACGTTGGCTGTTGGTACTCTAAAAGCCATCCCTGTTAATTTACCGTCTAATTTAGGAATTACTTTACCTACTGCTTTTGCAGCACCTGTTGATGCCGGAATTATATTTAATAGCGCACTACGCCCACCTCTGTAATCTTTTCTTGATGGTCCATCTACAGTTAATTGTGTAGCTGTTGTTGCATGTACAGTAGTCATTAAAGCTTCTTCTATTCCAAAATTATCATCTACAACTTTAGCCAAAGGTGCTAAACAGTTGGTTGTACAAGATGCATTGGATACAATTTTATGATTGGCTGTTAACTCATGGTCGTTAACTCCCATTACAAACATTGGTGCATCTTTACTAGGCGCAGAGATAACTACTTTTTTAGCCCCTGCATCTATATGGTATTGTGCAGTTTCTAAGGTTGTAAAAATGCCTGTACATTCTGCTACAATATCGGTACCTACTTCGTCCCATTTCAAATTTTTAGGATCACGCTCTGCAGTTACTCTTACGGTTTTTCCATCAACTACTAAATGTCCATCTTTAACCTCAACTGTACCATCGAAATGTCCATGTACAGAATCGTATTTTAATAAATATGCTAAGTGATCTACGTCAAGTAAATCGTTTATTGCAACGACATCTGCGTCTTGTCTTTTTATTGTTGCTCTAAAAACGATTCTTCCAATTCTACCAAAACCGTTAATCCCTAATTTTAAATTTCCCATTTTTATATCTAATTTTTATTGTATTAAACTGTCATTATATCTGAAACTCTAATGAGTTCCATATTTATTTTTGATTTTCCTTTTACAGCTTGGTCAAATGGTGTGATATCGATGATATCATTTTTAAGACCAACCATATAGTTGCTTTTTCCTGTTAATATAGACTCCACTGCTTTTACCCCCATACGGCTTGCCAATACTCTATCAAAACATGATGGTGACCCACCACGTTGCATATGGCCAACTACGGAAACTCTGACTTCATATTCCGACATGTTTTCTTCAACATAATCTGCCAATTCAAAAACATTCTTACCAATCTTATCGCCTTCAGCTACAACAACGATACTCGAAGATTTTCCAGATTGTTTACTTCTTCTTAAAGATTCTAATAAGCGATCTAATCCTAAATCTTCTTCGGGAATCAAAATTTCTTCGGCTCCAGCTCCTACGCCTACATTGAGTGCTATATGACCAACGTCGCGCCCCATTACTTCTATAAAGAATAGTCTATTATGCGAGCTCGCAGTATCTCTAATTTTATCAATTACTTCTACTGCTGTATTTAGGGCCGTATCATAACCTAGAGTATGTGTGGTACCAAAAATATCATTATCAATAGTTCCAGGAATGCCCATCACAGGAAACCCAAACTCTTCATTAAAAATCATTGCTCCCGTAAAGCTACCATCCCCACCAATAACAACAAAAGCATCAATTCCTGCTTTTTTAAGTTGCTCATATGCTTTTTGACGACCTTCTTTAAGTCTAAATTCTTTTGATCGAGCTGACTTTAATATCGTTCCTCCTTTATTAATAATCCCTTTTACACTACGTGCATCCATTTTAATAAAGTCTCCTTCTATCATACCTTCATAACCTCTATAAATACCATAGCATTCTATGTCATGAAAAGCACATGTTCTTACCACAGAACGAATAGCGGCATTCATTCCTGGAGAATCTCCTCCAGAGGTCATAACTCCTATTTTTTTTATTTTTTGAAGCATTTCAATTATTATTTACAGTAAAATTATGAAACAAAAGACACAATACTGTGACATAAATCATAAAAAAAAGATACCAAAAGTATCTCAAACGTTATAGTTAATAATTATTTAGGCGTTTTTTGAATTATACCCTAAAATAGAGGTGCTAATTTTGCTTTTTCTTCACACTCATAAAATCCGGCATCACTTTTTCTGATTCCTTATCCTTCTTGCTTTCTTTATTTTTATCTGTTTTATTTTTTTTCCCGTGTATGATTTTTTGAATAAGTTCTTTAAAGTTATCGAACTCGACATTATAGGTAATCCCTAAACCTTGAGTAAAACCTATTTGCTCTCCAAAGTTTTGTATATTATTTTCTCTATTAAAAACGGTTGCTCGTAAGGTACCCTCATCGTTTAGTAACCAATCTATTTGAACATCTCCAGCAATTGTAGTTTGTGTTGTGCTTCCAAAAGGGACACCAACTTTACCATTGATGATCACTTTTTCTGAAAGTTTTGTCTCCAAGGTAATACCTACGCGGCTTTCTGTTTCAAAATTTGGATTGTTTTGTGCTAAATCTAAATCTAATCCCACTTTAAAATTATCATTATCATCTCCAAGAATACTGCCAATTATTCCATTAATACGCTCTGAAATTGTTCCTGTAAAATCTAAAGAGCCTCCGAAAAAACTACCCGATGTTAAGAGAAAAATAGCTTGGTTGCTGCGTTGTTCTTTTGCAGATAAGCGGTAATCTAACTCAGATTTTATAGCTGAATCTACATTAGGAAACTCGAAAGTAAAATCTGGGTCTGGTTTTTCTAATCTCCCCGTTAGATTTATCTCTAGATTAACTGGAATACTTCTATTAATTGGTGCATCCAGTAATGCTGAAGGGTTTGCTGTTGTGGCGTACAAGGCTTTTAAATTAATTTCTGCATTAAGTGGCTCGCCATCCCAATTAATATATCCACCTTCTTCAACTGTAAATAGTTTTTCTATTATTGCGCCATATTTAAACTTGTATGTTCCTTCAGAGACTATAAAATCTCCAAACATTTCAAATTTTCCATTTGTATTAATATAAATACCTAAGTTTCCATTACCACGACCCTTTATGGTACTTCCAGAATCTTTATCGATTACAATTTCTATTTCTGCATTCGGTGTAACCTCAAGGTTAAACTCAAGATTAAGACCTTTTATTTCTGTTTGAGAAGTTACATTACCCTCTGCTCTATTTTTCTTATCCTCTGGGCTTAAGAACTTAATATAGGAGTTATCCCCAAAACTTTCAGAGTCGTTTAAGGGGATGTTAAATACAGTACCGGCTTCTGTTTTTCCATCAACATTTATGGTTAAGTTGTCTGTATAACCTTCAATTTTGGCTTCTCCTGATACAAATCCTGTTCCATAGTACAATTCATCTTCTGATTCTTCAGTATTTAAAACCAAAAGCCTATCTGTAGTAAGGTCTAAGCCTAGTTGCCAATCGCTAAAATTATTATGTTCTATAGAACCGTTTAATAGAGCTTCTGAAAAATATTCAGAATCTGTCATCGCAACATTATTGAATATAAATTGTTGTTGTTTTAGTGTCACTCTAGAATCAAAATCAAAACTATAGTCTACATTAAGATATGGAATCCCTAAACCCGCCTTGTCTAAAAACAATTCGCCATCTATACTTGGTTTATTAAGGTTACCTGTGACTTTTGCATTTCCAGAAACTAAGCCCCGTATGTTACTTATAACGCCCTCTCCCAAAGGATTTAATGGATCTATTAAAAAATCTTCAAAAGCAATGTCTACATTTATGTTTGGCCGTCGTTTATTTACATCAACAAAACCAAGAATATCCAAAGTTTTTATGTTTGTATTTTGCAATTCTACATCTACATTATACTTTGTTAAGGAATTATCTCCTTTTACAATAGCCTTTAATCTCCCTAAATTATATTGATTAACGTTAAATTGTTCAATTTCAATGTCAGAAGTATGAAGGTAAATGCCATCACTTTGCAAAAGTGCTAACTTTCCTTCAACTCTACCACCAAGGGCAAGACTGTCTATGCGTGGTGTTATTTTTTCGAGATTTACATTTTTAAAATCAATACTTAAATCTTTGAAGGTTGAATCTCGTAAAACTCCTGCTAATAAAATCTCTTCATCTTCTTGATTAACTCTTATATCCTCAATTTTAAAATCATTAAAATTTCTATCAAAGATGATTTTGTTTAATCGGTCTTTATTGAAATTTATATACCAATCGTAACCTTTAAAATTAAAATCAGACTTCTGAAAACCTATAACCGATTTATTCTCTTCATTAATGGTATAGAAAAGACTCATATCATAAGTATCTGTATCATTTGCTCCCCCTTTAAATTCAGACTTTATAAATAGTGTGTCTCTTTTGGTCACATTAATAAGATTGAAATCTGAAATGTTATAGATATCTGAATCTAATTTTTCAACTTGAAAAAAGGTGTTATAAACAGGGTTACTATTGTCTAATTCTAAATTAACATTAGTCGCAATGTAATCTTTAAATGAAATTTTTGGTGAGTTGAATTCTAGATCAAATCCTTTTTCGTCAGACTCTATTCGTCCACTGATATTAGTGTTAGGCGCAATGTTTAAGTCTTTATCGAATACTGCCGCTATTTGATTGTAGATTCTGAAATTAAAATTAAGATATTGTCCTTCCGAAATTTCATGTGGCTTGTAGTTTGTGTATATACTACCTAGGGCATTTTCAGAGAGTTTTACTATTTCTTCTATCTTAAATTTTCCGACTACTGTTCCACTAATAATATCCGGAGAATTCACTGAAATTGTTCTTTCTTTATTTTCAAAACTAGAAATGACTGAAAAATCTTTAAAACTATATGTATTATCTTGATTCTTATAAGTCGTATTTCTGAAATCTAATCTACCTTGAAAATTATCATAATTTGAACCGGTTACGGCCATGTTTACTTTACCCTTAAATTCTGATACACTATCTCTTTGCACAAAGTTTAAAACACTAAGATTAGCATAGGCTACATTGGCATTAAAATCGAGCTTTTTAATATCCTGTGTCATATCGGCAAGTCCATCAAAATCTAGACTTATATTAGAATCTTTGGTGCTTAATTTTCCGTTGAATATATTTTTTCCCACATCTCCAGAAACATTAATACCAGTATATCTATATCCATTATAATCTAAATACGAAATGTTACCCTTTACATTGGTTTCTAAATTTTCTAGTTTAAACCCCTTTCCTTTCACATCTAAATCAAGTGCTGTATCTGCAACTAAAGGATCGTTAAGAAGTATACCAATATTAAAATCCTCTAGAATTATATTACCTTCATAATTGGCCTCATCAATATTGTCAATATTTGTAAGTTTTAGGTTTGACTCTACAAAACCAATTTCTGTAGTAATATCTAAATCTGCCTCAATAGTTTCATTGGTTATTATTGAGTTTCCTGACAGCCTAAAATTACCTAATTTAGAAAAAAATGAAGGAATAGAATTCCCCAAAACTCCTGGTAAAAGTGCGGTTAAATCTGAATAATTTGAAGATAAATTTTTATAGCGACCATCTAAAACAAACTTATCCTCAGCACCGCTAAAAATATTTTTAAAAATGATATCTCCAATAATCTTGGTGTTCCGAGTTGTGCTTATATTTAATTTTTTAGCATTCAGATTGTTTAAAGTTCCAAATAATTCAACATTAAAACTAGCACGTTGGTTAGAGCCAAACTCATTGTAAAATGCATTAAGCTCACTTAATTCTACATAAGAGTCTTTAAAATTTGCCGTTACTTTTACTTTGTCCGTAAAAGCTTTAAAGTCTTCTCTGTTGTAATCAAAACGTAAATTACCACCTAATTTGGAGGCCTCTGTCTTAATGCTAAGTTGATTAAAATCCATGTGGGTTAGCGTATATTCAAAATTTGCCATCAAATTATCTATACGCACACCTCTCCCATCAAGAAAACTCAATTTATTAATTCTAGTTCTCACTTCTGGTCCGTTAATTACAAAATTTGTTGTATTTGCATTAAGGTTGGAGAGCTCAATTATTTTGGGTGTTTCCTTGTTTTCATCTACAAGTCTAAAAGTACTATTGTACAATGAAACATCACTAGAAGAGAATAAAAATGTACTTGGACCTTGACCTGGGTTGTCGTCCTCAAATTTATCTACAAAAACATCAAGATTGGTATCTTCCTCCCCTTTATACGTCTTTAGATTAAACACCAATTCCTCTATGTCTACATCTCCAAACGTGAATTTGTTATTAAGGAGGTTCTTAACGCTAATAATAGATGTATTTAGCTCTTTGATACTAAAAAGCGTATCTGCTTTATAGTCTCTAATTAAAATATCTTTAAGTTCAACATCACCATTAAACTGAAGCCCAACTCTATCGATATTAATATTTGTCTTATAATCTTCATTTACGCGTTTGGTAGCATATTTTCCAATTTTTGTTTGAACAGCTGGGATAGAGAGAATTAAAACCAAAATAATAAATAGCAGAACTATAATTCCTGCGACCTTAGCTATTATTTTTAAGACTTTTTTGATAGTTTTCTTTCTTATTTGATGTGAGTAAAACCTTTATATTTGCAAAAGCATGTACGGTAACAATTAAGGTTCTGGACTATAGCATTCAAAATTAACAATTATTGTGCCTAATCATAATTAATGGGTAAAGAAAATATATACATTTTAGGAATAGAATCTTCATGTGATGACACCTCGGCTGCTGTATTATGTAACGATAAAATTTTAAGCAATGTTGTTGCTAATCAAAAGATTCACGAAGCATATGGTGGAGTTGTCCCAGAGTTGGCCTCACGAGCACACCAATCAAATATAGTTCCTGTTGTAAATCAAGCTCTAAAAAAAGCCAATATCACTAAGGAGCAACTTAGTGCTATAGCCTTTACTAGAGGGCCAGGATTAATGGGTTCTTTATTAGTAGGTACTTCTTTTGCAAAGTCTTTGGCTTATGGGTTAGAGATTCCATTAATAGATGTTAATCATATGCAAGGTCATATACTTGCGCATTTTATATCTGAAGACCATCATCAAAAACCACCATTTCCATTCTTAGCAATGACGATATCTGGGGGCCATACACAAATAGTAAAAGTGAATAATTACTTTGACATGGAAGTCATTGGAGAAACTATAGATGATGCTGTTGGTGAAGCCTATGATAAAAGTGGAAAAATTCTTGGATTAGGCTATCCCGCGGGCCCAGAAATAGACCGATTGGCCACAAAGGGAAATCCAAAGGCCTATAAATTCACCAAACCAAGAGTCGAAGGTCTCAATTTTAGTTTTTCTGGTCTAAAAACGGCAATACTTTATTTTGTACAAAGAGAAACTAAAGCACAACCCGATTTTGTTAAACAACATTTAAATGACATTTGTGCTTCAATTCAATATACTATTGTTGATATATTAATGGAAAAATTAAAGTTAGCTGTAAAAGAAACAGGTGTCAATCATATTGCGATAGGCGGTGGTGTGTCTGCAAATTCTGGAATAAGGTCAGCTCTTAAAAATGCAGAAGGAAAATTTGGCTGGACTACATACATTCCTAAATTTGACTATACCACAGATAATGCTGCTATGATTGCAATTGTAGGCTATTTAAAGTATTTAGAAAAAGATTTCTCAGATTTTAATGTTATGGCTAAGGCTAGATTAAAAATTTAAATATGAAGCATTATTATTACTTATTTTTATTTGTACCGTTGCTTTCCATTTCTCAAAATGAATTGGATACATCATTAGATAGTATAACCAATAAAAGAGAGGCTAAAATCTTTTTAAAATCAAATAAAGACAAGATTAAAGGAAAGATTGTAACCTTTAACAAACTTAAACATAAAACTAAACTAGCGAATGAACTTTTTGAAACATCTGTAGGTTCAAAAAAAGTAGTTAATTCCGAAAAAGGCAAAACGACTTACAAAATATTAGAAAAAAAAGAGGTTCAACATTATCGAGCGAGTATTATTTTATTCGACAGTAATAAAACAACAATTGCAGAAATAAATTCATTACGTATGTTTATTTTAAAAGGCATACGTAGTGGTGAACATAAGTTTGAAAACTTAGATCGCGTATATTCTTCTCATCCAACCGCTAAAACAGGAGGTGACTTAGGTTGGATAAAAAAAGGTACATTTTCTAAACGTTTCGAAAAAATAATCACAGATAAACGCGTTGGTCAAGTATTTTCTTTTGACGAACATAGATTAAAAAAACATTATGTGATAAAAAAAACTCAAAATAATGAACCTATAGAAGAGATAACTGTACTTAAAATTGAAAGTAAGTAATGCAGCTATTCTATAACCCAGACGTCTCTGAAAATGATACTATTTTCAATTTTAATAAAGAAGAAAGTCGCCATATTGTTAAAGTACTACGGAAGAAACAAGGTGATGTTTTACAATTAACAAATGGAAGAGGTTGGTTATTTAATTCTCAATTAATTACGGCAGAACAAAAACATTGTACAGCAAAGATTATCTCAAAAGAATTCTTTAAAACCAAAGGCTTTAATTTACATCTTGCCGTTGCTCCAACCAAAATGAATGACCGCTTTGAGTGGTTTTTAGAAAAAGCCACAGAAATAGGTGTCGATACCATTACTCCTATTCTTTGTGACCACAGCGAACGTAAGGTGATAAAAGAAGATAGATTTCAAAAAATTATTCAATCTGCCATGAAACAATCTTTACAGTTTCATTTACCTCAATTACATCCATTGACACCGTTTACTGATTTTATAAACAGAGGTTTTGAAGGACAAAAATTTATTGCGCATTGTGAAGATACAGATAGGACTTCCTTAAAATCATTACTCAAACCAAAATCAGATGTCTTAATTTTAATTGGGCCTGAGGGTGATTTTTCTGTTAAAGAGATTGCACTAGCACTTCAAAACAATTTTATTCCTGTAACTTTGGGTAACACGCGCTTGCGAACTGAAACTGCAGCAGTTGTAGGATGCCATTCTGTAATATTTAAAAATGAATAATCGATGAAATTATTTTTTTTATGTTTTTTATATTTTAATACTCTTATCGTTTTTACCCAAAATGTTGCTGTTTTAAAATATAGTGGTGGTGGCGACTGGTACAGCAACCCCACTGCATTACCCAATCTCGTTAGGTTTTGTAACGATAATATTGACACTAATATTAAAGAAACCATAGAAACCGTAGAAGTTGGCAGCATAGATATTTTTCAGTATCCCTTTTTACATATGACGGGACATGGCAATGTGTTTTTCAGTGATGAAGACGCAGAAAACTTAAGAAAACACCTATTATCTGGAGGCTTTTTGCATATTGACGATAATTATGGAATGGAACCTTACATTACAAAAGAACTTAAAAAAGTCTTTCCAAATAAAGCACTTATAGAAATACCAAAAACACATCCTATTTTTAATATGGTTTATCAATTTCCAAATGGTTTACCAAAAATTCATGAACATGATGGCAAAGCACCAAAAGCCATGGGGATTTTTCATGAAGGTCGCCTTTTACTCCTATTTACCTTTGAAAGTGATTTAGGAGATGGCTGGGAAGACCCAGAAGTACATAACGACCCTGAAGATGTGAGACAGAAAGCTTTAAAAATGGGGGCTAATATTATGAAATATGTATTTATAAGTTAATATTTTTTGACATTACAATTATTAAACTTTTAGTTTTTAATCGTCTTTTATAAATCGAAAATCAATTTGCAATTAACGCATTACAATTCTACATTTAAAACTCAAAAATTCCCTATCACATTAGTATGCGACAATGTCATTAATGCACCAAACATAGGAAGTATTCTTAGGATTGCAGATGCATTCGGAATTAATGAAGTCATTTTTTGTGGTGAAAATATTCAACTTGGAAAACGCATGAAAAAAACATCACGTGCTACCGAAAAGTATGTTAATCATCGTGTAGAAAATAATGTTATGCATGTGGTGAAACAGCTCAAGACTCAAAACTATTACCTCATTGCTATAGAAATAACAGAAGACAGTAGAGTTCTAAACGATTTTCGGCTTGGTACAAAACAACCTATTGCATTAATTGTAGGTAACGAAAATTTTGGAATATCTCCAACCCTATTAAAACAAGTAGATACGACTATTCATATTAATATGTATGGACAAAATAGCAGTATGAATGTTGCACAAGCTACTGCTATTACGCTTTATGAGCTCACCAAGCAACTAAGCATATAAAATTTGTCCTAATTAATTTATTTCAGCATCTTTGATTTATGAATTCAAAAACTATTGCAACCGGTATTCTTAGAGCAGTTGGCATCATACTTGCCACAGCTTTAGTATTATTTTTCATCTACAAAATACAATCCGTGATTGTATACATAGCTGTAGCTGTAGTTATATCTTTAATAGGGCGTCCAATAGTTCTTTTTTTGAGAAGAAAACTAAAATTCAATAATACCTTAGCCGTCATTGTAACCATGGTTCTATTTATAGGACTGCTCTCTGGGCTAATAGGTCTTTTTATCCCTTTGATAGCAGAGCAAGGGCAAAATCTATCACTTCTTAATATTGAACAGTTACAAAGTAATGTTCAGGATTTATATAATCAAGTTGTTACGTATTTTGAATTCAATAACATTGATGTGGAAGCTTCTATTAAAGATTCCGGCTTACTATCTAAAATAGATTTTGCACTTATTCCAGACTACCTGAATAAGCTTGTAAGTGGCCTAGGCAGCTTTAGTATTGGTTTATTTTCAGTTTTATTTATTACATTTTTCTTTTTAAAAGATAGCCAACTATTTGAAAATGGAATTATGACTTTTATTCCAAAAGGAAACGAAACGAAAACTAGACGCTCTATTAATAGTATCAAAGATTTGCTTTCTCGTTATTTTGTTGGTTTAGTATTTCAGATCTTTATTTTATTTATCATTTACACTATAGTTTTACTAATCTTTGGAATAGATAACGCGGTTGTTATCGCTTTTTTGTGTGCGTTGCTCAATTTAGTGCCTTATGTTGGCCCTTTA
>ENA-OUOG01002093-OUOG01002093.1-marine-metagenome-genome-assembly--contig:-NODE-2093-length-21467-cov-5.687237_pt1 | contig 21467 bp, 11 predicted proteins | sample MGYA00248635_ERZ508505 | MGnify/ENA primary metagenome ERZ508505 (study PRJEB26176, sample SAMN06267871) | marine metagenome | isolation source: Saanich Inlet, British Columbia, Canada | place: Pacific...
GCGCTGTCGGGGGTCGAGCGAGCCCACGCGCCACCTCGAAGCTTCGAAGAAGGAAGGCTGAGTCACCGAATATCTCGCTTCGATCTCTGCAGAGATTTCATTTGAACCGGAACGCCGAGGTCGAATGTCGCGGCGTGCGGGGAAGGGGCGCCATTTGCGCACGCGCGGGTAATCTGAACTTCCCGTCACCCTCCTCTCGACCCATCATGGGCATGCTCGCCGCCACCGCCAAGCTCACCGCGCAGACCGCCGGCGTGTTGTTGCTCGAGTCGTACGGCGCGAAACACCTCGCGACGACCAACCCCGAGGCGCACGCGGCGGTCTGGGGGATCGCGCGATTTTCCCTCCCGAAAGCCTTTTCGCTGGTTATACTCATTAACCTCGTCGCTTGTTCGTTCACGGTCATCACGCTGGGCTTTAAGGTGAGCGCCGCGCGCGACAAGTGCGGCGTGCCCCTTCCTGCGATGTACGCCACGGGCACGGACGCGAAATCCAAAAGGTTCAACTGCGTGCAGAGGGGGCACCAACAAGCGCTCGAAACGTTCCCGATGTTTCTCGTCGCATCCATCGTCGGCGGCGTCAAGTTCCCCGTCAGCGTCGCGCTCTTCGGCGCGGTGTGGTGCAAAGCGCGTTTCGCCTGGGCGGAAGGGTACGCCAGCGGCGATCCGAAGAAGCGGTACGGAAACGCTTGGGCTAAGCTCATCTGGACCACGCTCGTGGGGTCATTCGCAGCCGCCACAGGCGTCGCGCTCGAGGTCGCCGGACTGGTGTGATGAAATTGCATTCATTTCGTTCCAACCTCGAAAGACTCGACAGCGTCAACTGAAAAATAGCCGTTTCGTCCGAGAGCCCAAAAACCTGTCGTGTCGGTTCGTCACGCGCGCGTCCGCGCGCGGCGTCAGTCGCGGGCGCGTCCCCGGACGTCTGTCGCGACGTCGTCCGGTGTCCCGATGTCGACGATGTTCGCCACCATGGGCTCGGGGAAGCTCGTTGGCCTGGGCGCGGGCGGCGCGGTCTCGTCGTTGGTCGTCTACCGTCGCGCGGAGAGCGCGCGGGACGCCTCGACCGCGGATCGCGCGAGGGGGCGCCGGCGCGCGGCGGAAAAGCAAAGGCTGGCGGAGAAAGCGAAAGAGGCGGCTTCGACACGACGCGACGCGGGCGACGACGCCGGCGGCTCGACGAGGAAGGCTCTCGCTCCCGCGGCGACCGCGCCGGCGGTCGCGGCGGCGGGGACAGCGTCCGCCGCTCCCGAGAAAACCGTCGCTCCCGAGAGTCGCGTCGGGGCGAATCCCGACGACGCCGCCGAGGAGACCGTCGTGGAGACCGAGGTGGACATGCGCCCGAAAAGAACGCGAAAGCCGCGCGAACGAAAGAAAACGAGAACCGTCGCGCCCATCGCCGCCGTCGCCGCGCCGTTCGGCCTGCTCGTCGCGCGGAACCTCTTCCGGCACTTCATGTCCCGCGGCGTCAAGAAAGGCGACGCCGCGAAGACGGCTTCGAACGAAAATCCGCGAACGAAGAAATCGCTCGCGGCGTCCGAGCCGATCCTGAGTTTGCGCGCCAAGGCGGCGATCGCGCGCGCGGGTTCCGTCACAAACCCTCTTTCTTCGACGGACGCGAACCGACTCGCCGAGCTGGACCGCGTGATCGGGTTCCAGGCGAAGGAACTGCGGTTCATGCGCGTTACGCTCGCGGAGAAAGACAAACGCATCGCGCAGCTCCTTCGCGCGCGAGTCGCGGCGCCGGTCGTCGATGAGCGCGAAAAGAGGATCGCGTGGCGAGACGACGACGAGCGCGAGATGTCGCGCATCGAGCCGAACGACGACGACGACGCGTACGACCTCGACGCCACGGTGGACATGACCGTGGACATGACCGTGGACGAGGTGCTTCGGGAGCTGGCGGAGGAGAAGAACCAAACCGTCAGGGTCCGGGAGACGAAAGAAAAGCGCGCGACCGGCCTCGCGGTGGCGTCGCGACGCGTCTCGGTCAACGCCGCGGCTCGACCGGCACCTCCGTTAGAGGCGAAAGGGAACGGTGTCCCTTTCGCGGCGCGCGGGAAGGAGAACGAAGAGCTTTCGATGAAGACGCGCCTCGCCGGACGATTCCTCGACGTCTCCGACGAGGATTCCGACGAGACCCCCGTTCCGCGCCGCGGCGCCCTCGGCGCTCGGAACGCGGACACGACGCGATCGCGCGTGTCCTTCCTTGACCCGGCCGTGCGCGTCGCGCGGGGAAAGTCGCGCGTGCACCGGATATCGCCGACGCGGAGGCAAAGGGAAACCGAACGCGCCGTCGCCGCCGAGTCGTCGTTGCGTCTCGTGCGATAGAAAGAGTTTCTTTTTCTTTTTTTAAAACACTTTTTGACGGGAAACCGCGCGCGTCGTCGACGTTTGTATGTGAAAGTAGTCTACTGTGAAACGCATCACGTCACAGCACGAGCGCGCGTCCACGACGCGCGTGCCCTTCGCCGCGCGACAAAACACACGGGTTCCGTCGCGGAGACTTCGTGCGCCTCACGACAAAACGCTTTTGTCGTCTCACGCGAGCGCCTTCTTCTCCGCCTCTTTCCTCTTTTTCAGGACGCCCTCGAGGAAGTACTCCCCCGCTCGGTACGAGCTCCGCACCATCGGCCCGGACGCGACGTACAGGAACCCCATGCTCTCAGCAATCTCCCGGTACGCGTCGAACGCCTCCGGCGTGACGTACTCCGCCACCGCCAAATGCCGCTTCGTGGGGCGCATGTACTGCCCGAAAGTCACCACGTCCACGTCGGCGTCGCGAAGCAAGCGCAGCGCGCGCACGACTTGCTCCCGCGTCTCGCCCAGACCCAGCATGATGCTGGTCTTGGTGATCTTCGCGCCGCTCGCCTTGGCGATTTTCAAAACGTCGATGCTCTGCGCCCAGTTGGCGCGCCGGTCGCGCACGTCAGCCTGCAGCTCGGGGACGGTCTCCACGTTGTGCGCGAACACGTCCAGGCCCGACCGCGCGACGGTTTGAATCAACCGCTCGTCGCCGCGAAAGTCGGGGGTCAACGCCTCGACGAGTATGTCCGGCGCGGACTGTTTCAGGTTTCGTATGGTCTGTGCGATGTGCTCCGCGCCTTGGTCGGGCAAGTCGTCGCGGTCCACGGAGGTGAGCACGACGTAATGCAGTCCCCACGCCGCGACGGCGGAGGCGACGTTTTTCGGTTCCTCCTCGTCCAGCGGCGGCGGCGCGCGAGAGGTCTTCACCGCGCAGAAACGACAGGCGCGCGTGCACGTGTCCCCCATGATCATGATGGTGGCGGTGGCGGTTTGACCCTCGCCCCCTCCCCAGCACTCGCCCAGGTTCGGACACCGCGCCTCCTCGCACACCGTGCTCAGCTTGAGCTCGCGAAGCTTTTTCTTGATCTCCACGTACTTGTCCCCGCCCGGCACGACGCGCTTCATCCACGCGGGCTTGCGCACGCTCTTGTCCTTGAGCGACGCGGGCGCGGCCAGCGAGTACGCCGACCCGGGAAGCGCGTCGCCCTTGACGAAGTCGTCGAACCCGGGGCCGGACGCCAGGCGCGCGCGGAAGGAATCCAGGCCGTCGCGCTCGGCCCGCTCGGTCGGCATGGTCGACGCGGAGGCTTCCGAGGCGAACCGCGCGCAGACGGAGGTGATCGGTGCCGCGCACGAGACGCGGAGCGCGGCGTGGCAGGAGGGCGAGGACGCCGCGCGCCGCGCCGACCGCTCGAGCGCGCGCGTGAACATGGTGGTGGCACGCGAGCGCGAGCGTTCGCCGCGTCTACGTGCTCCCCGCGCGGTCGAGGATGCCACAGGGCGCGCGGATAGAACCGACACAGCGACTTGTTGGCGTGACGTGGGGCGGTGATGAAGAGAACGAGGCTGAGGCATTCAGGCGTCAGTCAAGATTTGCCGTCCTCCCTGGCGCGAAACCTGATGAGAGACGAAATTCCGCTCGACGTGAACAACACTCGCGCAAGCACCTTAGTCCGTCGGTTCGCATTATCAGCTCCTGCTCCCGCCCTTCCGCTTGACGCGCTTGCTCGGCCTCTTCCCGCCGTCCCCCGCCCCCCCTCCCACGGACATCTCGTCCGAGAATCCCGGCCTGTGCAAGTCGCGCGCCATGTCCGGCACCAGCGCTTCCCTCGTCTCCACCAAAACGCCCTCGTGCGTCCACACTCTGAGCGTCGCCTCGCCGTTCACACCAACGCCCACCCACCCCAAACCGCCGATCACGACGTCCCGGTCGCTGCGTTGCCAGGACGAGCCGTACACGGTCACGACCCGCGAACCCCACTCGCCGAGCTGCTTAACTCTTTTCTCGCCGATCGGAGGCGTGAGTTTGGACCCGGCGTGCTTCTTGTACAGCGCATCCGCCTTACCGCCCTCTTCTTTAGCAAACCCGTTGAGCATGTAGTGCGTGGGCACGTCCGCGCTCGCCCAGACTGTTAAATAAATCGTCCGCTGCGGGCCGTCTAAAACGTCGATCCTTCCTAAGCCGCCCACGTGTATAGTCGAGCCGATCTCCGCGCGGTACGTGCGCGGAGTTAAACGCTTTCGCGGTAAAACCATCCGCGCCTCTTCGGAATTCAGCCTACTGCTCACCTGCGAGGGCTGAAGCAAGCCCGGGGTGTCGTACACGTCCGCGCCTGACGGTAACAGGTTCTCCAGACGAACCACACCTAGGGTCGTGCCTGGTAAATGACTCGCGATCGGGCCGAGACCCGGACCGCCGTTCACGTCCTTCGTGACGTCGTCCACCCCGCCGCCGCCGTACTTCTGAGACAGCCGGTTGATGAGCGAGCTCTTGCCCGCGTTCTGCGCCCCCACCACCCACGCTTCCTTGCCCTCGTCCAGGAGCTGCTCGAGCTGCTCGGCGAGCACCGTCGTGCCCATGCCGGTGTGCGCGCTGACGAGGTGCACGCCCGAGGCGCGCTGCAGGCCGAGCGCCTTGGCGCGGCGGCGCGCGAAGCTGGTCACGCGCGTGCGCGTGCACTGCGTCGGCAGCAGGTCCACCTTGTTCGCGACCAACAGCACGTCCACGGTCTCGTCCAGCACGTACGGGTGTAACACGTCCACCGCGTCCGCTGGGAACGAAGCGTCGAAATCCATCACGTCGATCACCAGCAACACCACCGCGCCGTTGGGACCGAGACGACTTAAACGGTCTCCGATGACTCTTTTAAAGTCAAACGAGGGCATCAGAATCTCCGCCGCTTCGTTCTTCACCACGCCGTAGTGGCGAAGGGAAAAGCAACGCGCGCACGTCACCGCGTCTTCCCCTCCGTTTTGTCGGCGTCTCGCGTTGCGGTCGCGTCGGCGCGCGTCCGACGCCTCCTCGGCGGTGACTAAATGCCCATCGGCGTCGTCGTCGTCCCCCCCGAAGAGCGCGTCGAGCGCCGCCAAAGCGTACTCCGCCTCCGAGCCGGGTGCCACGAAGTCGTCGTCGACTCCGTCGGGAGGTCCCGACGGTGTTTTTTTCATGCCGTTGGATTTTCCCAAAAAAGCCCCGCCGTCGCCCGCCTCGACGTACTCGTCCCCCTCGGAGACGGTGATGTTTAAGTCGTCGAGCCACCCCTCGTCGAAAAAGTCGGCGTCGTCGAAGTCGCCGGGAATGACAAACTCCTCGATGGCGTCATCCTCCACGTACACGTCGGCGTCGTCGAAGCTGTCCGAGTCCGTGTCCAGGGCGTCGGTGATGACGTGATCGAGATCCTCGTCGCCGTCGCCAACAGCCTCCAGCTCGAACGTCTCCTCTTCGTCCTCTTCCAAACCCAAAGCCTCCATCTCGCGCGCCTCCTCCAATCGCGCGCGCATCTCGGGGGACATCGAATCGTCCTCCTCCTCCTCCTCCTCCTCCTCCTCTTCCTCGCGCAGCATGCGCTCGGGCACCACGAAGAACCCGGGCAGGTTCTTGTCCTCGCACTGCAGACCGACGCCGCAGCCGGGGCACACGCTCGGGAGCTTCGCCAGGACCCTCGCCCGGCGCTCGACGAGCGCGGGGTCCTCGTCCGGCCCGGCGGCGGCGGTCGCCGACGGGGCGGCGGGCGCGCGCGCGCGACCGAGGCGCCAGGGCGCGGTCGCGAACGACCGCGGGGTCGGGTGGCCGGCGGCGTTGAAAAGTGTCGACGCGTGCGGCGCGCCGACCCCGACGCGAGCGGGCCAACGCTCCTCGGCGTGACGCGCGCGTCGAGGATGCCGCGCGTCGTCGCCCTCGCGGTGCGCGGCGCGAAGCGCCCCCGCGAACGTCCCCAAGCATCGGTGGGGCTTCGAGCCGGCGCAGGGCACCGCGCGCGCCGCGCCTCGCATCGCGGGCGTCGAGGTGAGACGTCCGCATAGCGTACGAAACATCGTTCCCTTGGTGGACGGCACCGCCGCGGGCAGCATGCCGTCGTTTGCCTCGAACCGCGCGCGCAGGGTTCTGCCCCGATTTCTTCGTCAACCGTCGTGGAAAGCGCGCTTTTTGGGTCGAAAACAAAAATGCCGCGTCGCGTCGTCGTCTGCCCTCTTTCGCGCCAAAGACTGACACTGGAGATGTGCCAGTTGGCAAAAGCGAACACGTCGACGTTCTTCGTTCTCGATCGCCTCCGCTACAACACTCGTCGACGCGCTCCACGCGCCCGACACAGCCAAGTCCCGCGACGCTCTCGTCCCGCGACTCGCCCGCCCCGGGAATGATGTCCGCTGCGCGCGCGGCCTTGACCACGAGCGCCTCCCGCGTCTGCCCCCCCTCGCGGACGCGCAATCTGGTCCGCGCGCACGACTCCGCGAAGCGAGGCATGCCGCGTCGCCCGCTCCTGCTGGGAGGCGTCGCCGGCGTGACCGCGCGCCTCGGCTCGGGCTTCGCCGCCAACGCCGTCGAGGCGGCGCCCGAGAAGAGCGCCGGCAAGGAGGACGCGCCCGCCCCCGCGCTCTCCCCCGCGGTCGCCGCGGTGGCGTCCCTCGTGCCCGGCCAGAAGCTCGCGGGCGGCGCCTTCGAGGTGGTCTCCGTGGAGGAGGTTTCCGAGTACTCCGTGGCGTGCGCTGAGCTCGTTCACCTCAAGACGGGCGCGCGCTGGATGCACTGCGGCGCGGATGACCCCAACAACGTGTTCAACGTCGCGTTCCGCACCACCCCCACGGACGACACCGGCGTCGCGCACATCTTAGAGCACACCGCGCTGTGCGGATCGGAAAAGTACCCCATAAGGGATCCGTTCTTCAACATGCTCCGCCGGTCGTTGAGCACGTTCATGAACGCCATGACCGCCGCGGACTACACGTGCTACCCGTTCGCCACCATGAACACAACGGATTACTTCAACTTACTCGGCGTCTACCTCGACGCCGCGTTCTTCCCCAAGCTCTCGCGCGAAGATTTTTTACAAGAGGGCCACCGTTTGGAGTTTGAGACGCAGAACGACAAAACCACACCGCTCGCGTTGAAAGGCGTCGTGTTCAACGAGATGAAGGGCGCGATGGGGTCGCAGAGCGCGCGGTTTTCGCGCGCGCTCTCCGCGGCTCTGTTCCCCACGTCCACCTACCACCACAACTCCGGCGGCGACCCCGTGAGCATTCCGGATCTGACGCACGAAGACTTGAAAAACTTCCACGCGTCGCACTACCACCCGAGCAACGCGCGTTTCTTCACGTACGGCGATTTACCGTTAGAGCCGACGCTTGAGAAGGCACAGTCGTTGGCGCTTTCGCGGTTTACGAAGATCGACGTCTCTTCATTAGAAGTCGCGGACGAAACGAGGCTCACTCAACCCGTTTCTTTGACCGTCCCGGTTCCCGCGGACGCCGTCGTCGCCGACGCGAACAAGCAAACAACCGTCGCGCGCGCGTACTTGCAGGTGAACCAGATCAAAGAGAAGGACGCCGACCTCGAGAACTTCGCGCTCGTCGTCGCTTCCGATTTACTACTCAGCGGACCTCAGGCGTACTTCCACGAATCGTTGTTGGAGTCCGGCCTTGGTTCGGGTTTCGCGCCCGGCACGGGGTACGCGTCGTCGCGGCGCGAGACCTCGTTCGCGGTGGGGCTCAAGGGCGTCGCGAAAGAGGACGTCCCGGAAGTCGAGAAAAGAATCGACGAGACGTTCCGTTTGATCGCCAAGGAAGGTTTCCCGCGCGAGCGGGTGGAGGCGGTGATGCACCAGGTGGAGCTCGGCGCCGCGCGCGTCACGACCAACTTCGGTTTGGGCGTCGCGTTCGGCGCCATGGGCACGTGGGTGCACGGCGGCGACGGGTTAAGACCCCTGCGCACGCCGCAGATGGCGAAACGACTCAACGACGCGCTCGACGCCGACGCCTTTTTCTGGCAAAAGCTCTTCGAAAGGCGGTTCGTCGATAACCCGCACGCGGTGACTTTGGTGGGCGTTCCGGACGCCGAGTACGACGCGAAGCTCGAGGAGGCGGAGAAGAAGAAGGTGTCTTTGATCGCCGCGTCTCTGGACGAAAAAGAAAAGGATCGCATCGTGAATGAGGCTGTGGCGTTGCGTTTGTCGCAGGATTCGACGCAAGACGCGTCTTTGCTTCCGACGCTCGTCGTCGCCGACGCCGTGCCTCGCGAGATCAAACGTTGGGGATCGGTACTCGAGACCACTTCCGGCTCGGTTAAAAAACCGTTACAGATCGACGCGCAGCCCACGAACGGGATCACCTACGTCAACGTGCTGTTTGATTTGACGAATTTGCCCGATCGCCTGACGCCGTACGTCGATTTGTTCGCGGACTACGTCACCGAGCTGGGCACCGCGTCGCGCGACTACAAGGCGCTGGCGCAGTACGAAAAGTTGAAAACCGGAGGCGTCGGCGCGGGTGTTGACTCTAAAGTTTCGCTGGACGGTTCGAGCAACACGGAGGTGTTCGTTTCGCTTTCCGGGCACGCGCTCGATCGCAACGTCCCTGAGACCCTGGCGTTGATGGCGGAGATCGCCACCTCCGCCAAGTGGCGCGGTTCATCGGAGCGCGTCGCGCTTCTGTTGAGTCGCCGAGCGGCGAGCGCCGGCGCTTCGGTGGCGCAGCAGGGCATGCAGTACGCCAAAGCTTTGGCGGCGTCTTCGATCGCCGCCGAGTCGCAGTTGGACTACCGCACGAGCGGTCTGCCGCACGTCGCGCTGTTACAAAGGCTCGTCAAGGACAAAGAGTTGGGCGTGAAGGAGGTTGAAGACGCGCTCGCCGAGATTGCGCAATTCGCGTTCACCTCTGAAAACGTCGCGCGATGCCGCGTGGCGTGCGTGCCGACGGCGGTGGAAACCGCGCGCGAAAGCCTTTCGGCGTTCCTGGAGGCGCTCCCCGCCACGAGAAAGGGCGACACGAAGAAAGGCAAGACCGGATCCAATGAACCGACGATCGGCGACAGTTTGGTTTCCTTCACCCCCACGGTCGGTTTGAAGCACTTCGTCTCCGTGCCGCAGCAAACGAACTACTGCGCGGCGTCGTACGCGACGGTGCCTTACTCGCACCCCGACTCGGCGCCTCTGTATTTGCTCGGCCACGCGCTGTCTTCGGCGTACCTGCACCGCGAGGTGCGCGAGAAGGGCGGCGCGTACGGCGGCGGCGCGTCCGCGGCGCCCGTCGAGGGGGTCTTCGCGATGTCCTCCTACCGCGACCCCAACGTTCTGAAAACGATCGAGACGTTCAAAAACGCCGCCGAGTGGGCGGCGACGCGCGGTAACTTGACGGCTGAGATTTTGGAAGAGGCGCACCTGCGCGCGTTCAAAGCCATCGACGCGCCGTTAGCGCCCTCCAGCCGCGGCGCGTCGCTGTTCACGGGCGGCATGGACGACGCGTCCAGGCAGGTATTCCGCGACCGTCTGCTCGACTGCACGGTGGAGCAGATGCGCGCATGCGCGGAGAAGTACCTCGTCAACCAAACCCCGGCGGTGGCTGTGGTCGGCGCGCCCGTCAACGCCGACGCCGCGCGCGACGCGGGGTACGCCATCCTCGACGCGCAGGGAAACGAAATCGAGTGAGACGACGCGAATTCTTTGATTTTTTAATGTAATGGTAACGTGAAATACAATGAGTACGTTACTGGCATCGTATACATACACTTCATCAATAAGTCACTCCTCGGCGTTCTCGTTCTCGTTCTCGTTGTCGTCCTCGTCGGGATCGCCGAGCTCTTCTATGAGCCGTCTCAGCGCGGCGGTGGCGTCGTCGGCTAAACTCTCGTTCCCCTCTAAAAACAAAACGCGCGCGAAGAGTCGCATTTTGACCACGGCGTGTTTCCCTTTCGCGCGCTCGATGGCTTTGATTCTGTTCGCCAACCCAGAGTCGGACATCGTCCTCACGCGCATCAACGTGTGCTGATACGATGCCGTGCCCACCACGGAGACGCGCGCTTGGTTCCCCGCGTTGCGCAGCGCGTACGCTCGCGCGTCCCGCTCGTGTAGCTCGTCGACTTCGTAATCGGAAAGGTACTTGGATCGTTTTTTCGATCCGTCGCCGTCATCGTCTTCGTCCGGAAGCTGAGTCGTTTGGTCCCACTCCGCGTGTTCACTCGGCGTGTTCAACAAACGTCTCGAGCGTCTCAGCACGCGCTCGATGCCCGCCTCGACGGTTTCCGATTCGCGTTTCGCGTTTTGTTTTTCCATCCTTCTTCGTTTCCCGGACGGCTCGGACTTGACATCTTTCTCGCCGCACCGGGCCCTCGCGGCGGTGACGATGTCGTGGTCCCCCAGCCCGAGCTGACGCATGATCTCGCGGTTGCGGCGGATGTGCGCCACGCGCTCGAGCTCGTAGTCGGTGAGGCCGTGGTGGCCGTCCGTCTCATCGTCCCCCGCGAACATGACGGTCACGCGCGCTCGCTTCCTCGGGTGTGCCTAGTCTCGGACGCGACTACCGCGCCTTCGACGGGGCGTTCTTGGCGAACTTACGCGCGCGACGCTTGAGCCCGGAGACGCCGAGCACGAAGGCGAATATCGAGACGAGGGCGATGAGCGTCGCGGCGAGGACGTCGTGCGCCTGCGTCGCCGGTTCCATGCGCGCCGGGGTCTGCCGAACGCAAACTACGAGTGCCCGCTCGTCGTTTCCACTTCGGAATGCAAAATCTCGCGGGTTTTTCGAGACTGCGTCCCCATACGCTCGATTCAAAACTCGCGCCTGAAGGAGTAATAACGCGACGCGCGGGGTTTTTGTCGTTCTGCGCATTTGCCACTTTCGTCGTCGACGCGTTCCCCGCCGCATCGAGGGTGCGCGCGCGGGTGCGTGTCACGCCGGGTCCGATGGCGTCCCCCGAGAAGCCCTCCATCGGGCGCACGCTCTCGTCGATGGCGACGTTCGCGTCCAGCCGCGTGCACGAAGGCGAGAACCGCGTGGTGCACGTGACCACCGGCGATGCCAACATCGGGTACCACCACAAAGGCAACGCCATCAGCACGGGCAAGTACAACCCCGCGACGTTCTTCCCGAAGGGCCTGTACGAGCAGTTCCGGCGGGTCGCCAACCTGTACTTTCTGTCCGTCGCGATCATCTCGCTCTTCGACGCCATCTCGCCCATCAAGCCGTACACCATCTGGTCGCCGCTGTGCCTCGTGGTGGGGCTCTCGATGGCGAAGGAGGCGGTGGAGGATTACCAGAGGCACAAGCAAGATCACGAGCAGAACACGAGCCTCACCGAGCGATTCGACGGCGTCTCCATGACCCAGTGCGAGTGGAGGGACATCAAGGCGGGGGATATCGTGCGCGTCGTGCGCGACCAGAGCTTCCCGTGCGACCTCGTGCTCCTCGCGTCGCCCCTCGACGACGCCGTGTGTTACGTGGAGACCAAGAATCTGGACGGCGAGACCAACTTGAAACTGAAACGCGGCGTCGAGGGATGCGGCGCGTGCGGCGCGCGCGGAGAGAAGGGCGTGAAGGCGCTCAAGGCTCTGGCGGGGGTCATCGACGATGGACGGACGAACGGTGATGTACCGAACGCGCCGACCGCGGCGACGAGCTCGACTCGCTCGTCGTCGCTCCTCGCGCGAACGTCGTCGCTGCTGCGTTCGACGTCGCGGCGTCAAGAGCCGGCGGTGGACCCCCCGGGCGCGCGCGTCGAGTGCGAGCACCCGAACAACTCGCTGTACACCTTCACCGGGAACCTCGACGTGCCTCGCGCCGCGTACGACGGGCCGCTCACCGAGGACGACCTGGCGGATCCGACGAGGAAGAAGAAAGTCTCGTTGGTTCCCTACAACGTGCTGTTGCGCGGTTCGTCGCTGCGCAACACGGAGTACGTGTTCGGGGTCGCCATCTACGCCGGCCACGACACGAAGGTGATGATGAACTCCTCCGCGGCGCCTTCGAAGCGTTCGCAGATCGAACTCGGTATGGACCGCGTCGTGTTACTGATGCTGCTGCTTCTTTTAGGCATGGGCACCGTCACCGCCATCGTGTGCGGCGTTTGGATCAAAGACTCGTCGCGCCGCGCGTGGTATCTGCGCACGTCCGAGGCGGACATGGTGTTCAACCCCTCCGACGCGCCCTTGGTGGGCGTGGTGGCGTTCTTAACGTCGTACGTGCTTTACGGGTACCTCATTCCGATCTCCCTGTACGTCTCGCTGGAGTTTGTTAAAGTCATGCAAGCCGCGGTGTTCATCAACCGCGACCGCCGGCTGTACCACGCCGAGACGGACACGCCCATGCGCGCGCGGACGTCCAATCTCAACGAAGAACTGGGGATGGTGCACGTGGTTTTGTCCGACAAAACCGGGACGTTGACGTGCAACTCCATGGAGTTCTTCAAGATGTCCATCGCGGGGGGGAGCTACGGCGCGGGCGTGACGGAGATTGAAAGAGCTGTGGCGAAGCGCAACGGGAACCCGCTCCCGCCGCCGCCGACGGTTGACGCGCGTGGAAACAAAATTAAGAGCGGCCCGATCGAGCCCGGGTTTAACTTTCGCGACGACCGCGTCGAGGACGGCGCGTGGATGCGTTTGCCTGACAAGGATGTGTTCCGCGATTTCTTCCGCGTCCTCGCGGTGTGCCACACCGTGATCCCTGAAGGTGAGCCGACACCAGAGACGGTGTGCTACCAGGCGGAGAGCCCGGACGAGTCGGCGTTTGTGGTGGCGGCGAAGCGGTTCGGATTCTTCTTCAGAGCCAGGCACACCTCGGCGATCGAGGTGGACGAGCCTTCACACGACGGAACGTCCACCTCGACGAAACGGTTCGAGATTCTGAACATCCTGGAGTTCAACTCGACGCGCAAGCGCATGAGCGTCATCGCGCGAACCCCGGAGGGCTCCATCGTGTTGTACTGCAAAGGCGCGGACAGCGTCATTTACGAGCGGCTCGGGTTCGTCGCCGGCGGCCAGGCGCACGCCGCCGCGACGCAGGCGCACATGGACGATTACGCGGCGAGCGGCTTGCGAACGCTGTGTCTCGCGAAACGCGAACTCTCCGAGTCGGAGTACGCGTCTTGGAACGAGACGTACACCGCCGCGGCGCAGAGTCTGGAGAAGCGGGACGAGAAGATTGACGCGTGCGCGGAGGTTATCGAAACGGAACTCGAGTTGCTCGGCGCCACCGCCATCGAGGACAAGCTGCAGGACGGCGTCCCGGGATGCATCGAGCAGCTCATGCGCGCGGGCGTGGCGGTTTGGGTTTTGACCGGCGACAAGCAAGACACCGCGATCAACATCGGACAGGCGTGCTCGTTGTTGCGCGAGGACATGGACGTGCACGTGATCAACATCAACGACTTGATCAAGCTGGAGAGCGACCGCGCGATCTCCAAAGAGGATTTCGACAAAAGGGGGCGCGCTTCCGTCGCGGCGCAGATTAAAAAAGGCATCGCGGCGTGCGACGACTGCTCGGCTCGCGAACGCGACATGGGCGTCGTGATCGACGGCCGAAGCCTGGCGTTCGCGCTCGAACCAACGCTCGCGCCTGATTTTTTGTCCTTAGGCACGGGGTGCGTCTCGGTGGTGTGCTGCCGCGTGAGCCCTTTACAGAAAGCGCTCGTGACCGGTTTGGTGAAGGACTCGGGAAAGATCACGCTCGCCATCGGCGACGGCGCGAACGACGTGGGCATGATCCAGGCGGCGCACATCGGCGTCGGCATTAGCGGCCAGGAGGGCATGCAGGCGGTGATGGCCTCGGACTTCGCGTTCGCGCAGTTCCGCTTTCTGGAGAGGCTTCTGCTAGTGCACGGGCGGTACAACTACAAGCGCGTGTCGCGGATGGTCACCTACTTCTTCTACAAGAACATCGCCTTCGGCCTGACTCTCTTCGCGTACAACCTGGAGACGCGCGCGTCGGGGCAAGTCGTGTACAACGACTGGCTCATGTCGGCGTTCAACATTTTTTTCGTGTCTTTACCCGTGTTGGCGCTCGGGTGCTTCGACCAGGACGTCAACCAAAAGAGCTGCGTGCAGTTCCCGCACCTGTACAAGCAAGGGCAGGAAAACCAATGCTTCACGACGAAGACGCAACTTTTCTGGGCGCTCAACGCGACGTACGTCTCTGTGGTGACGTACTTTTTCGTTTTTTACGGCGTGCACGCCGGCGAAGCCGACTCAAAAGACGGCCACGCGTTCGGGTTATGGGAAGTAGGCACGACGATGTACACCGGCATCGTTTTAACCATCAACCTTCAGATGGCGCAGATGATCAACTACTGGACCTGGGTGCAGCACTGCGCGATTTGGGGCAGCATTTTGATTTGGTACGCGTGCAACGCGATTCTTTCGGACACGGATCGCTACTGGAGCACGTACTCGTTTCAAATCTTCACGCCCACCGTCGCGCCGACGCCGAAATATTGGACCGCCACGCCGCTCATCGTTTTCGTAGCGTTGTTGCCGGATTTGATCGTCCGAGCTTCTCGAAGGCTGTTCCGCCCGGAGGCGCACCACCTCGTGCAGGAGTACGAGAGGTTGGACAAGAGGCTGCGCGCGAGCGGCGCGCGCGAAGACGAAAAATCGGGCGCCGGTGCGGAGGCGCTCGCCGCCGCCGAGGCTGGCGCCGCCGCGGGTCCGAGGACCGCGGCTGCCTCCGGCGGAGCCACGGAGGCAGGCACGCCGATCAAGCCGTCGCAGGTGGGCGCCGAAGTGCACGCGACGCCGCCGCCGAGCCGGCAGAAGTCCGCGGCGGGGGACGAAGACGGCGACGGCGGCGGCGTTCGCCGCGCGAGCGAGGACGAGGGCGAGACCGATTCGCGTCGGTCCAGCGCGTTTTCCAGCCGGCGGTCCTCCCTGGACCGCAAGGGGCCCGGGCACCGGCGCCGCGCGTCCGCGGAACGCATCGACGTCGAACAGCTGAGCGGCAACCTGCGCAACTACGAGGGCATGTTGCGTGCGATGGAGAAGCAGGGGCTGGACGTCGGCGCGCAGGCGAGGCGGGGGACCGAACACAGCGCCGTGGGCGCCTCCGCCGCCGCGGCGTCGCGCGCGTCGACGGCGACGCACTCGCGCGACTCGTCGGTGATTTCCGAGCCGGAGGCGGTTTCGGAAGAGCCTGATCCCGCCGCGCCGACGGACGTCGACGAAAAGAAAAAGGAAGAGGACGAGTCGCGCGACGCGTCGTGATGAGGACGTCGTTGTGATACGAGACGCGGAGACTCTGCGCCTAACGACGCGGAGACGAGTCGACGACTCTCGTCGACGACGTTCGACGTCGAATGTACGCGATTTCTCGCAAATTTTTTTTTCGCGTTTCCGACAACCGTCGGAATCGCGCCTAACGACGATCCGTATCTCCTTCCGCTCCCATGCTTCCGTCCAGCCATATGCCCACCGCCAGCAATCCCCCGAACGCGAAGTGCAGCGCCGCGGCGGCGGCGAGCACGCCGTCGCAGTCCCTGTGGCCCGGCTGTAACAAACGCGCGCGTCGCGAAACCGAAAGCGCCAGCGGGATCGTGAGACACGGCGCGGTCGACGCGTACGACCAACGAGTCTCTCTCGCGTTTGTTTCCGTCGACGTCAAAAGCTCCTCCGGTGTTCTGAACACCCCTCCTCCTTCATTATCGTTGGAAACAGTCACGCGCGTGAACCACCAGTACCACGTACACGCGAACGCGAACGTCAACAACACGTCAATCTCCCTTTTGACGAACTCTAAACCGTACTTAACGGCGAGCGTTTTTTTGTTCGCCGCTTTGTCTGTGTTTACATCGCGTACGTTGTTCACCGCCAACAACACGCACGCCAACGCGCCCGTCTGCGCGCCCGCCACGAGCGCGTCTTCGTTGAGCAGAGTGCGTCGCAGATCGTTCGTGAAATACGACGAGTAATACGTTCCATCACTCTCTTTCGGTGCCTCGTACGTTCCCAGGTGCGTTCTTCGCGCGAGCGCGACGGCGACTACGCCGAAGAAGACGATCACCGTGAAATCGCCGAGGCCGTGGTACGCGAGCGGAAACGGACCGCCCGTGTACCCGTACGCGGCGGCGATTGAAAACGTCGCGAGAAGCGCTATCGGCCACTGCACGTCGCTCAGCTCGAACGGCTCGTGTTTGAGACGATACCGGTAGGTGTTTTGTAGAAACGCGCCGAGCCTCGTCGTCGAAGCCGTGGGAGTGACTTCGTCAGTCAGAAAACCACCTGCAGTGTGATACTCCAGGTCGAGCGCGGCGGGTGTCATGCACGCCGCGGACAAAACGAGACACGCGACGCCGCAGAGATGCACGGTGCCGGCTCGGAACACGCCAGCCTGCGAGACGCGCGTCGGTCCCGTTCGCGCGGGGCCGTCCGCGCCGCGCAAGAAGTCGCACGCGTCGTTCACCAGGTTGCACCCGATCTGCATCAGGACGAACGCCACGAACGCGGGGACCGCGTGCGTCCACCGCAGCGGCCCCTCCGCGGAGGCGAGCGACGTGCCGACGGCGAAGGGAATCACCGCCGCGGTGAGCGACTTCGGGCGCGTCGCCGCGACGCAAGCGGCGAGGTAGCGGGAAAAACCCCGTCGGTTCACCCAGGAGGCGCGATGCGCGTGGTTGACGGCACCGTCCGCGGTCTCCAACGTCAAACCTTCATCCCTCGCCTCCGCCTGCGCGGGCGCGCTCCGCCGCTGGCGCATCGCGCTCTGTCCCGACGCGACGCGGAAAGTTCGGACGCGAGCCCGGCGATAAAAAGTTCCTCTTCACTGAGTCACTTTCGGTGTCGATGTTAAGTCGCGACGCGCCGGGCGCGTGTCACGATACCATCGCGCGCGATGCGACCGGGAAGCGCGTGCCGAGCCCCGATCGCGTCTCTCGCGACGCGCCTGCTGCTTTGCCTCGCGCTCGCGTGCGCGCGCGTTGACGGCGCGCGCGAAGCGGACCTGGGCGCGTCCATCCATCGTCGACACGCCCCGCCCTCGGCTTTTGCTTTTCGCGGGTGCGCGGCGACCCTCGACGCCCGCGCGCGCGGGACGTGCGCGTATCTCCCTCCTCCGCACGTCGAGCGCTCGTCCGCCTCGGGCCCTCCGTTAAGCCGGTGCGAGCTTCGATGGAAACAACAGAGGCTGGACCACTTCTCGTTCGGGTCCGCCTCGGATGATTCCGAGACGGGTTTCTTCTCGCAGAGGTACTTTTTGTGCGCGGCGGAGCGTTTCGATCCAAAAAAGCCGGCGGTGTTCTTCTACACCGGCAACGAAGCCGACGTCGAGCTGTACGTCAACGCCACGGGTCTGATGTGGGAGATGGCGTCTAAGGAGTCAACGAGCGCGTTGCTGGTGTTCGCCGAGCACAGGTACTACGGCCTCAGCCGACCTAAAGACATGGACGACGTCGAGAAATCGCCGCGCGACCGCCTGGCGTATTTAACCTCCGAGCAGGCGCTCGCGGACTACGCCGATTTACTTCGGCACGTCAAAGAGCGCGACATACCGGAAATCATCGACGCGAGGTTCGCGAACGAACAAAAAGCGAAGACTGCGTCCCCATATGGGCGATACGACGCCGAACGCGTCGCGGTCGTCGCGTTCGGCGGTTCGTACGGAGGCATGCTCGCGACGTGGTTCCGTTTAAAATATCCGCACTTCGTGGACGGCGCCGTCGCCGGGTCGGCTCCCGTCTGGAGTTTTCTCGGTGAAACACCCAAGGTCGACCCGAACGCGTTCGCGCTCGGTGTGACCTTCGACGCCACAGCGTGGGGCGGGTCGAAACCGGCGTGCGAAGCGAACGCGCGCGCGGGCTTTAAAGAGCTTTTGAAAAGAGCTCTTCCGACGACAAACGGGAGCGACGACCAAAACGGTTTGACCTCCGTCGCCGCGCCGTTGCGTCTGTGCGCGTCTTCCGTCCCTCGAACCGCGGATGACATCGTTCGTTTGGCGTATTGGTTACAGGACGCGTTCGATTACCTGGCGATGGGGAACTTCCCATACGAAGACTCGTACATACTGATGGGAGACGGGACGTTGCCTGCGTTTCCGTTCCGCGCGGCGTGTGGTAAAACGGCGAGCGAGCCTGATTTGGTTAAAAAAAAGGGGCCCGACGCGGCTCTTAGAGTCCTGGCGGATTTCGCGGACGTCTACTACAACTACTCCAACGCGCTTCCCTGTTTCGACGTGCTTAACGAAAACGCCGGCCCGAACGAGAAAAGCGCTTCAGACGCGACCTTGTGGGACTGGCAGTATTGCTCGGAGATGTTCATGCCGACGGCGCGCGACGGCGTGCGGGATATCTTTTTCCCGCAGCCCTGGAACGAGACGCGCGCGAGAGAGAGGTGTGTGGAAACCTGGGGCGTCGAGCCGCGCGCGACGTGGGCGGACACCGTGTACGGCGGGCGGCGGTTGCGTTCGTTGTCGAACGTCGTCTGGTCCAACGGCGCGCTCGACCCGTGGTCGCGGCTCGGCGTCACGGAAGATTCTGATTTTTTGGACGTTTTAGACGACTCGAAAGGGCTCGAAGCCGTGTTTCTCGAAAACGGCGCGCACCACCTGGATTTCTTCTGGAGCAGGGACGACGACGCCGAGGACGTGCGTTCGGCGCGCGCGAGAGAGACCGAGCTCGTCCGGCGGTGGATCGAGGAGAAACACGAGCGGTTTTCCCTCAGAAGAGACGGACGAGACGGCGCCGAAAAAAAAAACGGTTTCGTTTCGCGGACGACTTTTTGGCGTAAAACGCGTTAGTTACATTTTAAAAAGACGTATCGACCTTCGCGCCGCGAGACCTTCGCTCCGCGCCCACTCGATCGCGCTCACTCGATCGCGGCTTTGTTCCCGTTCATGCGCGGCGGCCAGTCGAACTGCCACGCCAGTATGCCCTCGCTCTCCGCGGGAGGGCCGCCCGGGAAGTGCTTCGACTCGGTGGGCTCGCAGAAGGAGAAAAACAAATGCCCGTCGCTGCGGCGCACGCGCGGACACACCGCGTAGGTCCACAGCGTGCCGAGCAGAGTCCCCACGACGCACATCGCGAAGAAGACGGCCATCACGAAGTACGCGCGGAGCCGATTCTTGTCGAGCGACAAGGAAAACACGTTTTTGACGCCAAAGAAAAAGGGTTTCTTTTCGTCTTCGAGACGAGACCTCTTCGCGTTCGTCTCTTTCGTCTTTTGTTTTTTTTCGTCCCGCGAAAGGTTTTCGTCTTCGTCTCCGCGCTCGCCGTCGCCGTCGAACGGACGCCTTAAGTCGATGTCGTGGAACCGGTACTGCGCGAACGCGGAGAGGAACGAGAACGCGAGCTCGATCGCGATCAACCGAAACGCCTGACCGGTGAGTTTTGCAGGGTCGGTGGTCCGCGGAGGTCGGGTCGGGTTCACCAAACCGGTCGCGTCGTCGTACACATCCGGCGACGACGGTAAGTTGAACGTGGCCATGAAGCCGGTGAGTGTGGCGACCGCGGCGAGCTCGCAGAAGGACGTCGCCAGGATGCTGCTCACGTGCATGGAGTCTGCTTTTTTCGTGGCCAAAATGGCGTCCGCGGTGGCTGTGCCGAGCGTCGAACGGGTGAACACCGCGTCTCGGTGCTTGATGGTGAGGTTCAGCATGAGCTCGTTGAGCGAGATGACGATCTGTACGGTGAGCAGGTCGACCGCGCCGTCGTTGGTCATCATGAACAGCAGTAAGCGCGAGTACACGGATTGGTTGATGATCGGGCCCATGAACCCTACGACGTCCAACCCCGGGCCCGGCGAGGGCGAGAGCAACGCGACGTGCCTTTGGGCGGTTTTCATCGCTTCCCAAATCAAAGGGTCGATCACGAAACGGATGAGCAGTTTTAAAGCGACGCCGTACCGCGCGCCGCCCGCCGCGTTGAGGAACGACACCGCGAACAAGTAACTCAAACCGCCCAATCCGTAGACGACGTAAAACCACAAAGACGTTAACGTTTCGGTGTGCCTTAACCGTTTGTCCGTGACGAATAAACCGACGCCGAACACGAAACACGCGAACGAGACGATCCACGAACCCAAGTGCTTGTGTCCGGTGACTTGGTAATCCACCGCGGGGACGAGGAAGAAGACGAAAAACGCGGCGAAGTACGCGGCGCCGCGCGATACAAAAAAGCCGCGAAAAAAAGTCTTTTTCGTGTTTTTAACGTCCGCGACGCGAGAGTGAGCGTTCGAGACGAACCACGCTAGGGTCATGGCGAAGAACGCGTTGTCCGTGCTCCAGCTGGACCACAGCCGCGTGTGTCGTATGAAGTACACGTTCCATGAGCCCCAATCGTCGAACGGTCGAAACTCAGTGTCGTCGAAGTTGGGGACGAAGCACCGGTGCCACTTCCGCGTCACCTCGGACGCGCCGCGCGCGTCCAGGAGCGCGACGTCGAGGCCTCGGGAGCACTTCGCCTCCGCCGCGGCGGCGACGTGGTGCAGCGCGAAGGAAACCGCGAGCGCGGCGACCAGGATGTACCGCATGTGCGACCACCACGCGGACGCGCTCTTCTTCAGCGAGCTCGCCTCGCTCTTGAACATGGCATCCGGCGACGTGGGGTCCACGGGGGGCTCGGCCTGCGCGTGGCGCTTCGGGGGGGATCTCGCGTTGGATTCCAAACGCGTCATCGCGGGATCGCCCCACGCCAGACGGCGGCAGGGCGCGCACGCGACGGACGCCGCGGAGAGCATTTCAAGACGACGCGAACGAGTCCGAGACCGACCGCGCTTCGACGCGCGACGAGCGGCGACGTGCGCGTGCGCGCGCGAGTGTGCCTCCTTCTCGGTCGACGGAAAAGGAAAAAATACAACGAAACGAATCGTCGCGGTCGCTTTCGGTTTTTTTTTTCATCGATTTCTGTGATTTTTTTCGTGCCATTCGCGTTTGTCTCGTCGCGCGCCGCGTTCGGCTCTCTCGTCCATCTCCGCTCACGGGCTCATATGGGGGAGGCTCACAACCGCGTGGCGCGTCTTCTCCCCGTGGCGAGCCCCGTGGTCGAGCCACCCTTCTTCCGCGCGAACGCGCCCGCGGCGACGTCCCCGGTCGCGCCGCCGTTGCGATCGGCGCGGGGCTTGAGGACGCGCGCGGGGGACGGCGGCGACGCGTACGTCTTCGAAAACGAATCGTTTTTGTCATCGCCGCGACATCGAGGACCCGTCGCGCGCCCGTCGTTCAGCGCGTCCAGGTCGCCGCCGACGCTGAGGTTCCGCC
>ENA-OUOG01002094-OUOG01002094.1-marine-metagenome-genome-assembly--contig:-NODE-2094-length-21464-cov-5.524992_pt1 | contig 21464 bp, 22 predicted proteins | sample MGYA00248635_ERZ508505 | MGnify/ENA primary metagenome ERZ508505 (study PRJEB26176, sample SAMN06267871) | marine metagenome | isolation source: Saanich Inlet, British Columbia, Canada | place: Pacific...
CATCGGGAAACACCGGGACTGGGTGACAATATCGAGCTGGCAAAATCAGACTGGATTCTCAGCTTCAACGGTCGCTCGCGTGCTGGGAGTGAAGATCCTAGCTGGGCGGTGCGCAAAGATGGGGGCGAGTTCGACCAGTTTACCGGCGCAACCATAACGCCGCGCGCAATTGTCGATGCCACTGCTGCAGCACTCGAATACTTCGAAGCGAATCGCGCGCTACTACTTACCCCGGTTGCACCCCAGAGAGGAGGAGCAGAATGAGCGCGGACAACGCAAAACTGATCAAGCAAGGCTTGTGGGATAATAACCCGGCACTGGTTCAGCTGCTGGGACTCTGCCCACTCTTGGCCGTAACCAATTCGGTTGTTAACGCGCTGGGCTTGGGTATTGCAACGCTAATTGTTCTGACAGGTTCCAACCTAGCAATATCACTGTTTCGCAATTTGGTTCCGGAGTCTGTCCGTCTGCCAATATTCGTTATGATCATCGCCGCGCTGGTAACAGCGATCGAACTACTGATGCAGGCGCTCACCTATGATCTCTATCTGATTCTCGGAATCTTCATCCCACTGATCGTGACTAACTGTATCATCATGGGGCGCGCAGATGCTTTCGCTTCGCGCAACCCGGTGCGAGAGTCTCTGGTAGACGGCCTTTCTATGTCGATTGGATTTCTGATCGTGCTGGTGCTTCTAGGCGCAATTCGCGAACTGCTCGGTACTGGCGCCCTGTTTGCCAACATGCAGTTACTCTTCGGTGAAGCCGCGCGTGATTGGCACTGGGTCATAGCGGCCGACTACCCGCAGTTCCTCTTCGCCATACTGCCGCCGGGCGCATTTGTCGCACTGGGGCTGCTGATAGCTATTAAAAATGTGATTGATGCGCGAATCGAAGCTAAACGCAAAGCGTTAGAGTGCGCTCTCCCTCCACACCAGGGCGTTAAGGGCGATAAACGCGTGCGCGTAACCGGACATATCTCATGAATAAGCTAAAACGCACCGAGATCTTCGAGCGCCTGCGTGCGAACAATCCCCAGCCTACAACAGAGCTTGAGTACAGCAGCCCCTTCGAATTGCTGGCTGCTGTGCTCTTGTCAGCCCAGGCGACTGACGTGGGCGTCAACAAAGCGACCCGCAAGCTCTTCCCCATCGCCAATACCCCGCAGGCTATTATCGACCTGGGCATCGACGGTTTAAAAGATAAGATCAAAACCATCGGCCTTTTTAACACCAAAGCTGAGAACCTGATGAAAACCTGCCGTATGTTGGTGGAACTTCATGACGGTGAGGTGCCCGCGGATAGAGAGTCACTCGAGGCACTACCCGGTGTGGGGCGTAAAACAGCTAATGTGGTTCTGAACACCGCGTTTGGACAACCCACGATGGCCGTGGATACCCATATTTTCCGAGTCTCTAATCGCACTGGCATAGCACCCGGTAAAAATGTACTGGAAGTTGAGAAGCGCCTTCTGCGCCTGGTACCTAAAGAGTTCTTAGTAGATGCCCACCATTGGCTTATTTTGCATGGGCGTTACGTTTGTGTTGCTCGTAAGCCACGCTGCGGGGCCTGTTTAATTGAAGATCTGTGTGAATTTAAGAAAAAATCTGATTACGCTTAACGACCCAAACTGGTCTAATATTTGTTTAACCTCCCGGGAACAGAGACTCTGGATCATTCAACACGCAAAGGGACTAAGTCATGTTGAGCATTACTCGTGACCTCCACAAGAACACTGTCGTTATTGGCGATGACATTAAAGTTCGTGTGGTATCGATTAGCGGCGGCCAGGTTAAGCTAGCTATAGAAGCACCAAAAGAGTGCAAAATCCTGCGCTCGGAACTCATTGAAAAGCAGGATGAGTCCGCGTAAGGCCTAACACCGACCACGTCACATGCTAGAATGGGCACCCTTTATCTCAGGAGTGCCCCATGAGTCAAAACGAAGCGAGTAAACCCCACCAGGGTGAAACTAACCAGACCAAAAACGGTTATTTGGCCCTCATGTCTCGTCTTGTGATCGACGAAAAGCTGCCGGTGCGCTTCCTGTACAAAACCGTTCCCGAGCACCTTAACGACACCGGATGGCGCCTATTCACAGGGTACGAAGACGATACCTTTCTAGCTGACGAGCAGGTCAACATGGTTCCAATCCCGCTGGATCGCCTGGTGCAGATCGACGACTCACTCGCGCCACTGCTTGAGTATAACGCCGGCACAGTATGGGAACGCCACCCTGAGTCAGACGGCTGGGAGCGGGTCTACGATTACAAGATTCCATCCGCCAATGTTGATGTCGAGATCACAAATGATCCTGAACGGTTCAATGAGACTCACTGATCGAACCCATTAATAGACTTGAAACCTGAATTACACATACCCATATCTCTCATTGAGGCAGGGGCGTAAGCACTGTCCGTGAATAGCGTTAGGCCTTCGGGGTAACGCAACTACTGAAGATATTTACATATTGCTTTGAATAGAGGATATGACCATGCGTAATTTTGACCTTTCTCCGCTCTACCGCTCTGCAATCGGTTTTGACCGTCTGGCGAATATGCTGGACGCAGCCAGCCGCAACGATCAGCAGCCGACTTATCCGCCTTACAATATCGAATTGACCGGTGAGAACGCCTACCGTATCAGTATGGCGGTAGCCGGTTTTTCACAGGATGAGCTTGAGATCCTGAGTGAGAGCGGCAACCTAGTGATTCGTGGCAAAAAAGCCGAGGAGCAGGTAGAGCGCCAGTACCTCTACCAGGGCATTGCGGCGCGCAACTTCGAGCGTCGTTTCCAGCTCGCTGACCATGTGCGGGTCGAGAGCGCGACTATTGCTGATGGCCTCCTGCACGTTGATTTGGTGCGCGAGATTCCTGAAGCGATGAAACCTCGCCGTATCGAAATTCGTTAACGAAAGAGTTTCGACTCAAGAGGCGACCGACTGGCTCAAGAACCCAGTAGGTTGGCTCTTGAGCCAACCTTAGCTATTTGGAAAAAGCGTCTGCATCACCTGTTGATTTGCATGCACTATATGCAGGCGCAACAACTCCGAAGCCGTCTTCACATCACGCTTGAAGGCGGCGTGCATAATCTGCTCATGCTCATCCACCTGCGGTTTAACGTTACTCTCTACGGCATGACTTAAGGAGAGTCGACGAAAGCGCTCGGATTGATCATAGAGTGTCGAGATAAAGCGCAACTGCCACTGCGATGGGCAACCGCTTATCAGCGCCATATGAAAGCGGCGATTCTCGCGCGTGCGTTGCACAGCCGCTTCACTGTCTGTTAGATCAGTTTGTTTGCGCACGGCTAGCTCGCGGTGACGGGCTCCTGCAATACGCGCCTCCCAGTCCAGATCACCTAGCTCAATCGACTGTCTGAAAGCGTCTACTTCGAGCATCTCTCGTAGGCGTGAAACCTCAACAAACTCCTCTGCAGAGATTGGTGCAGCCCAGTAACCGCGCTGACCACGACGCGTTACTAGCCCCTCGGCCGCCAAACGAGATAAGGCTTCTCGTACCGGGGCTGCGCTCGAACCATAGCGCTCGGCAAGAACAGCGATGGATAACTTCGATTCAGGCTCTATCTCACCCTCTAAAATATCGTTACGCAGTTGTTGATACGTTGATGGATTTTCGATCTCTTCCACGGTTGCGCCTCAAAAGTGATTTAAGAGCAAATTATCGCCGAAACAGTCAATTAGGTTCTAGTTCTCAAAACCCTAAAAAAGATACTTTTTGCAATTAAGTACTACTTAACTACGCTCTATCCGCGTTTCGGGTCGATTTAGGAGATTCAAGCCCGCCTTGTAACGGCTTGAATTAATAGCCGGGTCCAGCGCACGTACCCGTAGCGGCTGCTGCAGTTGCGGACGCAGAAGATGTATTAGCTCTCGCCCCTCGATATTAGGATCGAGCCATTGCTGCGCCTCATCCAACCCTAAATAGGCAGGCTGGCGTGTATGAAATGGCTGAAAACCCACAACGGCTTGTGTGGTTATCATCGTACAGCTGTAAAATTCAGTCTCCAGTCCCTGCCAATGCGACCAAAGACCTGCAACCGCCATTGCCCCCTCCTGATACTCCACCAGATAGGGTTGCTTTCTCTCACCCTCTTTACGCCACTCGATAAAGCTCGACATCGGAAAAATACAGCGCTGATGATGCAGCGATGGCTTGAACGCCGGACTGGTTGCTAGTGTCTCTGAACGCGCATTGAACATGGAGTATCGTGTATCGGGCTGCTTTGCCCAGGCAGGGGTTAACCACCAGCGCATGGGTTCCAAGCCAGTCTCGCTCTGGGCTCTCACAACCACCGGAACCTGCTCAGTCGGAGCGATATTAATGGCTTCAGGCAACCGCTTACCCTGGGTCTGCAGCCCAAGCCCGTTCAGCAGTTCCCGCACCGCCTCACTATCCAAAAGATTGTAGCGTCCACACATGTTTTATCTCCGACAGCGCAAAAGATTTGATTCTAGGAATCGGCGTTCGACACTGGCATAATTAATACATTAGAAATTACTAATTAACGGGAAACCCAATGTTTCATCCTAGATTTACACCCCTTATCCAGTCCATTCTTATGAGTCTCGTTATGGTAACTATAATGACCTTCGTAATCACTGCCGTAAACACGGGCTTTAGTGAGGGTTTCGTGATTCGTTGGGGCGCTGCCTACCTGGTGGCATGGCCGATCGCATTCTCAGTAATCCTGGTCTTTGGTCGTCGTGTTCAGCGTCTTGCTACGAAGCTGTGTAATGCAGGCTAACTCATTCGCAAAATCCAAGCCGGATCTCCCAGCCTAGCGTTTAAGCCGAAGCTCTTTTGCAGTAATCTGAGCCAACAGAATCTGATAAGGAATCCTTGTGCGCGTATTCAATCTTGGCTCAATCAATATCGATCACATCTTTCGCCTGGGTCGCTTTCCTGCCCCAGGTGAAACCCTAACAGCACAGGATTACCTCTGTTGCCTCGGCGGCAAGGGGGCGAATCAAAGTCTAGCTTTGGCACTGGGTGGCGCGCAGGTACTGCATATCGGTCGAATGGCGGCACCCGATGAGCACTTTATCTCACCGTTACAGCGTGCGGGCGTCTGTTTAGATCAGGTCGCTACAGATGCAAAGGCGAGTGGCTCCGCGGTGGTTTTGGTCGATCAGGAGAGTGGCGAGAATCAGATCATTATTAATCCGGGCGCCAACCAACAAATCTCCAGCGCTCAGATTGATATGGCGCTGGCACAGGCCAGCGCAGGTGATTGGGCTCTGGCGCAAAACGAGACGAATAACGTTAGCCAGTTTCTACAGCAAGCAAAATCTAGAGGTATGAATGTTTGCTACAGCGCTGCACCCTTTGTCTCTGAGACCGCTCAAGCGCTTCTGCCCCTCACCGATCTTCTTATCGTTAATCAAATAGAGGCGGCGGCTCTAGCAAGCGCACTGGATTGCCCACTGGATAAAATACCGGTACCCCATCTGGTTATCACGCTTGGCGCTGATGGCGCTCGCTATATCGGTGAGGATGGCGACTGGTCGCTCCCGTCTCCGAAAGTAGAGGCTGTTGACACTACCGGAGCGGGAGATACATTTTTAGGCTTTATGCTCGCCTCTCTGACAAATGGTGTCAGTATGCGCACAGCTATGCACCAGGCACTGGCAGCTGCAGCGCTGCAGGTGACCCGCAAAGGGACAGCGGATGCAATTCCAAGCCTTGATGAAGTAAAACAATTTATGGCTGCACAGCCCTCAATAAGCTGAGCCCAGAAGGAAGGCTATGAACGTTAAACAGGTTGACTACAACTCCATGACCGCGGGTGATGATCTGGTCACATCACTGCATGAATCTGGTTTTGCTGTGTTGAAAAACAGCCCGATCACGCCAGAGCGCATCGACGCTTTCTATAAGCTTTGGGCGGACTTTTTTGCAGGCCAGGAGAAGCATGACTACACCTTTGAGCCGAGCAAGCAGGACGGTTATTTTCCGTTTCGTAGTGAGAATGCCAAGGATGCTCCAGCCAAGGATTTGAAAGAGTTCTATCACGTCTACCCCTGGGGCAAAGTGCCCACAGGTGTAGAGGCCGAAACTCGCGCCTTCTACGCCGACCTACAGACCTTGGGTAGTGAGCTCCTCAACTGGATACAGACGTATACACCCGACGCAGTGACCAACAACTTCTTCGAATCACTGGATAAGATGATCGCCGGTAGCGAACAGTCTCTGCTGCGAGTGCTGCACTACCCACCCATCGAGGGTGAAGTTGAGCCCGGTGCCGTCCGAGCAGCCGCTCACGAGGATATAAACCTGATCACCCTACTCGTCTCGGGCTCACAGCCTGGCCTCGAAGCCAAAGACAAGCAGGGTAACTGGTTCCCAGTAACCGGTGGTCAGGGGATGATCACCATTAACACCGGCGATATGTTACAAGAGGCGAGTGGCGGTTACTTCCCGTCGACGACTCATCGCGTAGTGAACCCAGATAGCGGTGCAAACGTCTCACGCTACTCTATCCCGATGTTTGTGCATCCACGTAAAGAGGTGCGACTCAGCGAGCGCTACACAGCGGGCGAATACCTGGAACAGCGTCTCAGGGAGATAGGCCTAATCAAGTAGGAGGGATATGCGCGCAGCGCATTTCCCGACCGATCCTTCCAGCGTAAGGGGGTTTGGGGCACAGCCGCACGTCGGGCTTCGCCAGATCCCTCCCACGAGGATTACCGAGATACTGGCTTCATCCGTTTAGCGAACGAAAGTAGCGAAAAACCCAACTGATCACTCAGTAGTCGCGCCCTCTCTTTATAGGCTTTCTGACTCAGAGCGGGCATCTGATGTGTGGCAAAGAGCAACCAGTTACCATCGGGTGTAGTCGAGGTAAATAGGTGCTCAAACTGCTTATCCAGCAGATCGAGCACCTGATCTGCTCGATGCTCCTGCCAACAGTTGAGCACTAGCCACCCTTTGGGTTGTAGGCGCTCAATACAAGCTTGCAAAAAACGGTCGTCAATCTGAGTTGCGCATAGCCCTTGAGCATCATACAGATCCGAGAAGATCAGATCGAAACGTTTCCCGATCGGTTCCTCGACATAATCTGCAGCATCCTGAACCACAAGATTCATCGCTTTTGAGCGTGGCAGATAAAAGTATTTGTAAGCGAAGTCGACCACCGTTTGCCGCAACTCTACGACCTCCTGCTTCACGCCAGGACAGGCTGCAGCCATTGCTGAGTTGAGCGAACCGGCTCCTAAACCAAAACAGAGCACCCGTTTGGGCTCGACATAAAGTAAAGGTAGCAGCATGGAGCGAATGAACGGATATTGCGGATGGGACGGATTCGCCTTCAGGATGCAACTCTGTTCATCCTCATCACCAAAGCTCAGGAAGCGACGATTGCCATCATCATAAACAGCGACTGTGCCGAGCCAATCTTGCTCACGGGCGATGCATTTGCCGTTCACCGGCTTGGTAACTCCACAATCACGCGCGCTCCCGACCCGAGTCGGCTTGAAATTCGTATGTCCCCACCGTGACCTCGAATAACCGCCTGTGCTCGGCTCAACCCCATTCCTAGAGCCTCGCCAACCGGTCGTGTCGTAAAGAAGGGGTCAGCTATTCGGCTGAGGTTGCTCGGCTCGATACCACAGCCAGTATCGCTGATAACCAGTCTAACCTTCTCCTGGGCTTCACTCAGGCTGAGCGTAACATCACCACCCTCTCGCGTGGCCCAGGCAGCGTTGTCGAGCAGCGCCTGTATGGACTGCTTAAGCTGTACTCGATCGCCACTAACACGACCTTTACATTGAAGATCCAAAGTTACATTGTCGCCGGCTAACTCCTTAATGAGGCCGACCAAATCGATATCAGGTCGAGTAAGCGGCAACTCGGCCGTAAAGGCTCGTAGACTGTCAACAATAGCGCCAATTCGATCTACACCCTGACGCATGTCGAGCATCATATCGGCGTAGTCCTCAATGATCTCATTGAGATCTGAGGCCGCAAGCGCAGACCTGGTTGCTTCAACTGACTCAGACGGGTCAATGAACCTTCTAATTAAGTCCAGTAGACGCGGCAAGTCACTCTGCAATAGCGACAGATTGCTCTTTAGAAAACCCAAAGGATTATTTATCTCATGCGCAGCACCCGCTGCAAGCTGGCCCACACCTGCAAAGCGCTCGGCAATTAGCCGTTTCCTCTCCGTCTCTTTCAGCTCGGCACGCAGCTCGACCGTTCGCATACCGACCTCAAGACGAGCACTAACCTCCTGGCGCACAAAAGGCTTACTAATGTAATCATCAGCGCCAGCCCCTAAACCCTCAGCGATATCCGCACTCTCGGATTTGGCAGACGCCATGATGATATAGGTGTTCGCACCGGGAGAATCGGCGCGGATCATGCGGCAAAGTTCAGGGCCCTGGAGCTCTGGCATCACCCAGTCCATAAGGATTAAGGTACTCTCCAAACCGTGAAACTCGCTCCAGCTAAGCAGCTTCTCGGCTGACTCAAACATAAGCGGAGAGTACCCAGCCTCACGCACGAGGTGTCCAAGGTGCTCCCGACTTACGGAGCTGTCATCAACAATCAGTACCTGCATGATCAATCCGAAAAATGTTTACAAAACGAAACTAGAGCAAGATACGAGCCAACTTCGAGACATTTATGACTTTTGTTTAAACTGCACTCAGTCAATCTACGGAAGACGATCAATTTTTGCAACGAATCTCAGTATCGCGATGGGTGTGGCAGGGAGAGTGGCAAGTAGAGTGGCGAAGGGTGCATAAAAATGCCCCCTTCGCGCAAGTACGAGTGTTTAAGGACGGACGTAAGCGTAGCCCTGAGATTGGAGTTCCATCAAACGCACAACGCCAGAGGCGGTCATTGTCGTACCATCGAGTAGGGCGACTTTTTTGCCGGCCTTCTTCTCCATCTTAGCGAGCGTATTGCCGCAGGCAGCAAAAGTGTAGTTGTCGTCCAGAGAGAGTGCATCGATGCGATCTTTGACCGGACTCTTCATCGTGTACATCTGCAGACCCGGACCATAAGCGACAATCTCTACCTTGACGCTATCGCCCTGAGATTCATAGTGCTTCTGCACGTTCTGAGCATTATTCAGTGCAATATTCATCTTCTGCGGATCGTTATCGCTCACCTGAATGGCCAGCTTGTACTCTGCTGCGCTTGCGATGCTCGCTACCAGAGACAAACCTAATGCCAAGATACTCTTCTTCATCGTTACTCTCCTTTTTATTATTCTTCAACCAACTGCAACAGACTGACCATTTCATCGGCGCCGCTTGTCTCTTTATTCTCCATCAGAACAGCCCGATCGCGTACCTTAACAATCGAACCATCACGACGCTTCAGGCGATAGGTGATGTCCCAGCCTGTAGCATCATGGTCACGATACTGCGCAACCACACGTTCACGGTCTTCATTATGCACCACATCTAGGAAAGTCTCCGGGTCTCGAGTCAACACTTCAGACTTACGCTGCAGAAAATCCTCTAGACGGGAGCTCACAAAGAGCACATCAGTCATACCACGACTGGTGACCAAAACACCGTCGTCCATAACCGAACCGACAGTCTGCAGCAAGTGCTGTATATAATCAGCACGGTCCTGAGACTCGCTGAGTTTGGTGGTCTCGGTGAAGGTCAGTACTGCACCTGAAATAACCCCTTGGTCACGACGGTATGGAGATATATTCATCAGATATTTCTCACCCGGACGCTCGATCTGACGGCGCACTGGCGTACCGGTACTGATTACCGAATCGATTAACGCACCCAAATCATCGATCTCGATGTGCTTGGGCAGTTTGGTGAGCTTGTGACCAATGTCATCTGGCAATATACCGAACAGACGCACAGTCTGCGGTGTAAAGCGCGTAACGCGATGGTCGACATCCACAACGATAAGCCCCATATCGAGCGATCGCTGGATATTGTTGAGCGTCTCGTTCGTATCTGTCAGCAGTATCGATTTAGCCTGCAATTCGTCGTTGACGGTGGTCAACTCTTCGTTGGTTGCCTGCAGCTCTTCGTTGGTAGTTTCAAGCTCTTCGTTGGAGGCTTGCAGCTCCTCAGTTGAGGCCTGCAACTCTTCGTTGAGCGCTTGCAACTCCTCGTTCGAGGTTTCCAACTCTTCGATGACGGCCTGCAAGTGGTCACGAGTACGATCGAGCTCCTCTTCCAACTCCGTTAGCGCTCGGATATCCTCTGGAGTAATCGACTCAGCACGCAGCGTAGCGTTCGAGCTCGTTGACTCCAAGCGCTTGAAGGTCATCAGATAGATATGCGAATCAGTCACTGTGTCGAGCAACTTACGCACGATGATATTTACCGACGCGGCGGTCTCCTCATTCGGGAAACGGAAGCGCACCATGTGCTCAACCTTCTCTGCGTCGCTGCGCGAACAACGGTTGACCAGCGCTCGCACTTCAGTCTGAAGTTGGGGACTGGCAAGGCTAACGATATCGAAATTTGCCTTTCCGGGCTGTATCTGCAAGTACGCAGAGACATCACCGAAATACTCCATTGGTTGGAATGCATCGTTTAACTGGATTGTAGGTGGAGCGTAGGTATCCACCAGAACACCGCGCACTCGCTCAGCTAAGCGAGATACCGGAGCAATCGTCTTACTTCCAGCTGAATCACCGTGATTCATCTTCGGAGCAAAGGAGGCCCCAAAGCGGCCATACGAAACAACACCCGATTTGCGGCGGAAGATTTTGTTGGTTTTGCTGACAACTTCAAACAGCTTGTCACCGGTTGTACCGATAGACTCAGACTTACCCATGAACAAGAAACCGCCAGGGGTCAGCGCGTAATGGAAGTTATTCACCAGCTGATTTTGAAGCTGAGAATTTAGGTAAATCATTAAGTTACGGCAGCTTATTAGATTCATTTTAAGGAACGGCGGATCTTTAATTAGATCATGACGTGCGAACATACACATGTCGCGGATCCATTTCTTAACCCGATACTTAGTGCCCTCTTGATCGAAGTAGTTGTACAACACACGCTCATCAAGATGCTCGATGACGGCATCAACATAAGCGGCGTGACGCGCCACCTCAAGGCTAATGTCATCAATATCGGTCGCAAAGATCTTCACTTCATAACCACGCAGCGTTGGGCCCAACCTCTCGGCCAACATAATGGCTATCGAGTAGACCTCTTCGCCGGTCGCACAGGCCGGTACCCAGATACGAATAATGCGTGTCTCAGCTGCTTGTTCGATCACGTTATCAATCACGGTACCTAGCGACGCAAACGCCTCCGCATCACGGAAGAACCCGGTAACGGAGATCAGGAAACTACGCTGCAGAATCTCCAACTCCTCGGGATCACCATCGATATGGGAGAAGTACTCCTCAATAGAGTTCAAACGTAACGCACTTATTCTTCGCTGCAACTGACGCTCCAGCGTCGCCTTTTTATATTGTCTGAAGTCGACGCCCGTGACGGTAAAGACGCGATCAATGATGCCATCCATTGAGACAACCTCACCACTGCTGGCCTCATCCTCCTTGGAGCTCGGCAGCCCAGCGGGGTGCTTATGCAACTCTGGTAGGTAGGCAGCGATCTCTTCCGGGCTCAGAATCAAATCGGCCGTACGAGCACGAATAACTGAATTCGGCATACCGTCATACTTCGCGGTTTCAGGATTTTGCACGATCGTGATGCCGCCAGCGTCGCGAATCGCACGACAGCCCTGAGTACCGTCAGAGCCCGTACCCGAGAGCACAATACCGATAGCCTGATTACCAAAGGCTTCGGCGACAGAGTTAAACAGCTTATCAATCGAGGGTTTCGCCCCTACATCCGTCGTTGGTACCTTCAGATGAATGTGACCATCTTTGACGACAATATCGGTATTCGGTGTGTTCACGTAAACGGTATCGGGTTTGATCAGTGCACCCTCAGTTGCACCGACCACGCGATACTCACAATCTTTCGAAAGCAACTCTACCAACACAGATCGGTGCTGCGGCGCCATGTGCTGTGCGATTACAAACGCGATATACCCATTGGGTTTACTGGCACGCAACAAAGAAGTAATCGCCTCAAGTCCACCCGCCGATGCACCAATGGCAACGACGATGAGGTTCTGAAAACGTTTCTCGTCCTGTGCGTCTTCGACGACTTCAACTGACTTTTCCGGCTTATTATCTGCCACTCTCGTTTAACCCCCGGTGCTTTATCACTACTGGCACCTGTTCAATCGTTTATATTAGTAATTTCTGTAAATGCGAGGCTATTATGCGCAGCCTTCGCAACTTTGCTCTGTAACTCCGCCGCGCGTATCAACTCGTGGATCACCTCTTGTGCTCCGCCACGGTCAACCCGCAGATCATCGTTGTGTACTATTGAGCTGCAAGCGCCATAGATTCGAACTTGACCATATTCCGCATCGATAAGATCGAGTTTGTGCTGCAATTGCGACAAAATTTTCCCTATATCGGACTCGACTCCATCGTTTGAGCAAGCTGGAATCAACACCATAAACTGATCCGCCATATGCCGACCCAACAGCATCTCTGGACTATCAGTCCCCTCGGCGATATCTAGCAAGTTCTGAGCCAGAAGCTCAAGCAGGCTGTCGCCTTTACGATAGCCCACCCGTGAATTGATTACCGCCATGCCATCAATATTGATCAACAGTAGAGCTGCACGCGCATGGCTAAACAAGCGTTTAATCAACTCAATGGATCCGCGTTCAACCAGCCCAACTCGCTGCATTAGACCCGTACAAGGATCAAGCGCCAGGCGGGAGCGCAGGCTGTTAAACCGCTTACTGATTTGAAGGAAAGAGTGCACACGCAACTGCAAGCGCGCAAAACTCATCGGTTTTTCAATGAAATCTAGACCACCCGCCTGATAGGCTAAACGCTCCATCGACGAGTCAGCAAAGGCGCTGTAAAAGAGAACCGGTACAAACTGGTCGCCACTGAAGTGCTCGGATAGACGTTCGCACAGTTCGATACCATTCATTTGGCCAAGCACGATGTCCGCAATCACAAGATCGACTCGACCTCCGCGCGACACAAAATTGAGTGCATTCTCAGCATTGGAGAAAGTCACGACGTTCCCAAGATCCGACAGGCAGTCGATCAGAGACTGCTCAGTCGTTGGGTCATCTTCAACAACCATAATGGTCGCCTTTTCGCGCTTTAATCGCTCGATCATCTCATTCCTGTGTATCGCACCGGAGCAGCCCGCGGGGGAACCTAGCTAATGTCTGTACTATAGTCCGGTTAAGAGCATAACTCCATGATTGTGAGGCATTCACAACTAGAATAATAGAGATAAAAAAGGCCAATTCAGCTCTTAGCACTGAATCGGCCCATTGTGTATCAAACCTAGGGTCAGCGTTGCGGCATATCCGCGCGACCATAACCCAAACTAACGCTGGCATCCTCGGGTATGGCAGGAATGCCCTCATTCCACTCCAACCAGGTCTCACGCATCGATTTGAGTCGTTCAGGCTGATTCTGCGCCTGATTCGCCCGCTCGCGAGCATCGTTTACCACATTGAAGAGATACTCATGTTCATCAACCTTGAGATACTTCCACTCTCCCATGCGGTAAGCGCGCTGATCGCGGTGATTCATGCGCCAGAACAGCGGCCGCTTAAACATATCAACCTCACCCGTAAGTACAGGTGTTAAATCAACCCCATCGGTAGAGTAACTTGGATCTTCTTCGCCGCCGCCAATTTTCATCAACGTGTAAGACCAATCCATCGTCATACAGTGCTGTGCGCTCTTCTGCCCAGGCTTAATCCCTTTTGGCCAGCGAACAACCCAAGGGACACGAATGCCGCCCTCCGTAAGATCCATCTTGCCACCCACCAGCGGCCAGTTATCCGAGAAACGCTCGCCGCCATTGTCACTGGTAAAGACAATCAGCGTATCTTCAGTCAGCCCCTGCTCTTCCAGGGCTGCCATAATATTACCTATACCCTCGTCCATATGATGGATCATGCGCTGATAGGTGTGAATGTTGCCGCCATCAAGGTGGAACAGATTGGTGATATTCTTCGACACCTCTTCATCATCGCGCGTCTCCCAAGGCCAATGTGGCGCTGTGTAGTGAAGACTCAAAAAGAAAGGTTTGCCCGCCTTGGCATCTGCCGCTTTGCGATTAACAAACTGAACGGCTCTGTCGGATAACAGATCCGTTAGATAACCCGGCTCATGATGCTCCTCCTCATCAATGTAGAGATCATGATCGCCTTTACCACTGATATGGCTGAAGTAGTCGACACCGCCTGCCATGATGCCGTAAAACTCATCATAGCCCGATCTCAGCGGACTGAAATGTGGTGGATACCCGAGGTGCCACTTGCCAATCAAACCGGTGTTATAACCTGCCTTTTTTAACTGTGATGGCAGTGTTGGAATCTCGGGTGGCAAGCCAAGTTTAGGGTCGCCTTTGGAGCGAGAGTTGATTGGCTCCTCCAATGCACCGCGCAAGCGATACTGGTAGGCCATAGTCATTAGGGCAAAGCGTGTGGGAGAGCAGACCGGCGAGTTGGAGTACCCATCGGTGAAGATCATTCCCTCAGCTGCCAGCTTGTCAATATTCGGCGAGATCAACCCAAATTGGGCCTCACGACCACCGTAGCAGCCGAGATCAGCGTAGCCGAGATCGTCCGCAACGATGTAGATAATATTGGTCATAGTGCTCCGCCCTCTTTCATCAGGCTGTTAAATCCAAGTACTTTTCTGTGTGCCAGAACCAGCATTCCAGCACCCGCCACACCTAAAAGGTCCCAGTAACCGTCCGGTACAAACATCAACACAACACAGGTGATGCGCAGCGCGATTTCGAGGATATTGAGTTTTGAGTTATCAAAACCGATAAGCGCACTGGAGAGCACAGGAATACTCACCAGTAGCTTGAACATCAGCCAGAACCAAGGGATCCAAGCGAACTGCAGGGTCTCCTGATCGACGCTGAGCATCATTGGATTGTAGGCAAACATAAATGGGATTAGGAAGATCATGACACCCACGCGCGATGCATCTACCGAAGTGCGTATCGGCGCCCCGCCCGATATGGTCGCGGCAGCATAGGCGGCTATCGCTACCGGCGGTGTAATTGCTGAACCCACCGCAATCATAAAGACGAACATATGCGCCGTCAGCGTATCCAGACCGAGCATCTGCATCGCCGGAATGGCGATGGTCGCAACGGTCACATAAGCCGGCAGCGTGGGCATCCCCATACCCAAAATGACACAGCCAACAGCGGCCACGAGTAAGGAGATCATCAACGAGTCAGTCACAACTGAGTTGAGCAGCACCCCAAACTTAACCGGCACGCCTGTGGCTGAGAGCGCGGATATTACAATAGATACCGCCGCAATCGCCATCAGCAGCCCAGCAAAGGTAGACCCCCCATCAGCCAGGCACTTCACCAGTTGAGCCGGTTTTTTACGAATCTCAGGGTTTATAAAACTCAGTGGGAAAAGCAGTGCCAACGCGGTGATTGAAGCGCCCGAAGGCGACATGCCTCGGATCAACAGGACAACGATAATCGCCAGTGGTCCCAAAATCATCACTAGGTTGAGGTAATCCTGCTTGCTCGGCACCGGCGTATTAGCAATATCCTCTTCATTGGCTTTGATTCCGAGACGCTTGGTCTCAAAGTAGATCATCGTAAACAGACTGACGTAGTAGGCAATTGCCGGAACCAGTACAGCAACAATGATGGTCAGGTAACCTACACCGGCGAAATCGGCCATGACCAGCGCTGCGGCACCCATAATGGGTGGCATTATCTGACCACCGGACGAGGCAGAGGCTTCTACTGCGCCCGCGAAACTCTTGGTAAATCCTCGGCGTTTGATCATCGGTATGGTCACCACGCCGGTACCCACAACGTTGGCCACAGCACTGCCCGAAACGGTACCGAAGAGACTCGAAGACACAACTGCTGCATAAGCAGGGCCACCGGCTGTGCGACGCATCCAGTAGAAAGCGATACGAATCATCGATTCGCCTGCCCCGACGCCTTCTAGCACGGCACCGAGAATAATGAATGGAAAAACGGTGGTGATCACGATGGAGAAGGTGCTACCCATAACACCCGTGTCGAGGCTAAACAGCAGATTCTGCGCCAGCATCTCCTCAACACCGCTATTTACCGTGCGAAGCGGACCCGGCCACATATGGCCTGTCCACATATACGCGACGCCAATGATACCCAAGATCGCGACCGGAAGGCCCCAAATACGCCAGCAGAAAAACAGCGCCCCAGCGGCAGTCGCGACTGCGACGTACATTTCATAGGAGCCGAATAGAAACATCGCGTCATCGATATCGCGAGCGACAAAATAGAACTCGAAGCTACCCCAGAAGAGAGCGCCTGTGGCACCCAGCCCAAGCAGCAATACCCACCAGGGGTTCTGCTTATCAGAAGAGGCCATGTTAACCAGCACAAGGGCCACACAGAGTGCGAAGAACGTGGGCCGGAACCAGTGCATCGGAAAAGGCCCCAGACGGAAGTCACCGATAGCCGGTAGTACATTCGACAGGCCGTAAAGCGCCACTGTGATGCCCAGCGCAAACGCCAACAACTTCTGTAGATTTGCTGCGAGTGAAGAATTCATAAGAGTGTCTCGCTTAGAGGCGGGGCCGGAACCGACCCCGTTTGTTAGCTAGATAGCTCCAGCAGAAATTACTTCAGGTTTGCAGGTACTACTTAAGGTTTGCAGGTACCGTAAAGCCGTTCTCTTCGTAGTACTTAACCGCACCTGGGTGCAGTGGTGCAGTGACACCGGTAAATGGGCTGTATGAAGCCAGGTGGTTCAGAAGACGGTTGTCTTTACCCATCTGCTCACGCGTCTCCATGTACACCTTGGTCATGGTGTAGGCCAGGTCATCAGACATCGACTCATTCACACCAATAAACATCAGCGTTAGGAATGATGCAGAGTCAGAGTCGTTCGCCTGATCAGGGTAGGTGCCAGCAGGTACAACCGACTTCTCCATACCCAAACCTTTCTTCGGTTCAGTACCCATAGGTACAGGTAGAATGCGGATTGGACGTTTCAGTGACATCTCGGCAACCACCTGTGAACCTACAGGGAAAGAGCCAACGTAGACATCAAACTGGCCATCCTGGAACGCCTGTGCTGCAGCACCCCAAGGCGCTTTGATGCCCTCGTATGTGCCTGCCTCCAGACCACCAGCGGCCGCAAGCGAAGTGATCTGGGCGTTCGCAGCTCCGGCTGGTGGGCCGATGTAGACTCGCTTACCTGCCGCATCTTTCCAGTCGTTGATGCCGTTGTCAGCCCAAGTGATTGCGTGGTATGTGCTGCCCGGGAAGCCGTAGAGTGCGCGTACGCTACTGGCCATCTCAGCGCCTTTCTCAGCACCCATCTTCTTGTAAGGGCCTTTACCTGCTTTCAGCGCGTTAAATGCACCCGGCGGGATTACGGCAGAGTCGAGCTTGCCAGTAGCTACCTTGAGAAGTGATTTAGTCAGAGTCTGACCCATGGCCAGCTGTACGTTGACGTCATCTTTAGCCAGGTAAGAGGCCATAGTCTGTGGCATAAGGCCAACAACCGATGCAGCGGTTGCCGCTTCCATACTGATATCAGCCGCCTGAGAGCCTGCAGCTGCAAGGCCAAGCGAAGCTGCCAAAGCAGTGTTGCGTAGCGCTTTCTTAAACATTATCCAATCTCCGTGTTTATTTTTATGAGTCCTTCGAGTCTACCGCTCAGCGTTCAAATGTGTAAAATCACAATTTAATCAACCAAATTAACATTTTCGTATGGATCCTAAGCACTTGCTCTACCTCTCAGTTGTCCTTGAGAAGGGCTCTCTGACCGAAGCGGCTAAACACCTTGCAGTTACTCAGCCAACGCTGACGCGCATTATGTCCACGCTGGAGATGCAAGCGGGCACAACGCTTTTTAGTCGTTCGCGTTACGGCGTAAAAGGTACCGAGGTGGGTGAAGCGCTTGCGCGCGAAGGACGGGCAATACAGCAGAATGTAGAACTCGCTCAAGCGACAGCGTCCCGCTACCGCATCGGATTGGATAAAGAGGTACGTATCGGAATTGGGCCCTTACTCGCGGCAACTTTGATGCCGTCGGTCATTGATCAGTTGATGGTGGAGATGCCACGCCAGTCACTCTCTATTACAGTGCTTAGCCCCACCGGACTCATCGACCAACTACTCGACCACAAACTCGACTTTGTGATCGCACCGGCGCCGCCCGATCGGGTAATTTCAGGTAGCTCTCGCCTTGAACTGACAAAGGATAACCTTTCGGTCTACGCGGCCAGTACGCACCCCTTGGCTCAGAAAAGCCCACTGACACTGGAGAACTTTGCCGATGCTGACTGGGTCTCTTTGGGCCACGCAAATCCGTTTGAACGCCAGGTTATGGGGCTACTCAATACGGGTGGCGTATCAAAAATCAGAACACAGGTCGTGTTCCGCAATGATGGCGCCATGCTACTGGAGTTACTTGCGCGTGGAAAACACCTCGCGGTGTTACCCGATCTACCGTTGAGTGCGGCAAACGGTGATGGTCGTTTCGCTCGCCTCGACTTCAACGCCAACCAGACGACCGAACGCAATCTCTATCTGTGGGTACGTGATGAGTTTGATGGGGCTCTGATCTCCACGACACTCTGTGAAATTCTCAAACAGCGATTCGCCAAGTTCGCCTAACCCCTGTATGAGGGATCTTCGCGAAGCGAAGGTCGCGACCGAGAACAAATCGCGTCGTTCGCCTTCCGCTCACAACCCTCCTACAGGTGGATTACCTAAAATTCTTCGGCAGCCCCGCCCGAGCAATCCCACCATAGAGCGGCTCATCCGGCATAGACTCTTCAATCACCGCCCTCGCCTGTACAAGTTTGGCAATATCCACACCGGTGTCGTAACCCATCTTCTCAAACATAAACAACAGGTCTTCGATCACCACATTGCCCGTTGCGCCCGGCGCGAATGGGCAACCGCCCAAGCCTGCTAAGGATGCATCAAAGATGCGCGCACCCGCCTCAACGGCAGCAGCAGCGTTGGCTAACCCAGTACCTCGAGTATTGTGAAGATGCACAGTATAAGGGCACTCACCCATGACGGCTGTCATCCGCTCACACAGCACGCGGACTTCGGTTGGGCCGGCATAGCCAACGGTATCCGCTACTCCGACAGTATCAACACCCGCAGCGAGACAGGCTTGTGCCAAGCGTAAGACCTCTGCCTGATCGACATCGCCGGCAATTGAGCAGCCAAAGGACATTGAGATAATCACGTTTAACAACGTATTAGAGTCGGCTTGATTACGTAGCTCAACCGCATGACGAATCGCCTCGATGCTCGCCTCGCGACTGCGTCGAGCATTCGCCTGGTTATGTTCCTCAGTTGCGGATAGCACGAGCGTTAGCTCATCCACGCCCGCCTCAAGCGCCTCATTGATACCGCGCTCATTGATAACCAGCGCGATCGCTGTGGCGCCAGGCAGAGACTGAATGTGCGCTGCAATCTCACGCACGTCTGCGAACTGTGGGAAGCGTGAAACGGGAAGAAAAGAGCCCGCCTCAAAGTGACGCACACCCGCTGCATATTCAAGATCAATCCAGCGTTTCTTCTGCTCGGTGTTTGGGAACACCTGCGCCATCTGAATACCATCGCGCAGCCCCACCTCACGTACCACTAGCCGCCCTTTCGGATACACCTCAGTCAAACGACTCATCAGCTACTCCTTGAAGAACTCAGCGTTGTGCTGCCCGATCTCTGGCAGGTCCAACTGCACCGGTAGAAAAGGATCGCCGTCAATCTCAATCGGCAAGCCCGGTGCTCTAAAAGTCTGACCGCCATCAACAGACTCAAACAGGCCATTGGGCCGATTAACATGCGGGTCGTCATACATCTCAGCGGGTCTCGCGATTGGAGCAAAGGAGAGCCCCGCCGCTTCAAACTCTTTTGCTAGAGACTCAAAACTTCGCTGTTTTATCGCCTCGGCAAAGATCGGTAAGGTCCAGCTACGGGCACGAATCTGGTCGGGCCGCGTCTGCAAGCGCTCATCCGCCAGCAACTGCTCTAACCCTAAAATTTTACACAGCGAGTTCCAATGCCCCTCGGTCACAGCGCTCACAAACATCTGCTTACCCGACTGGGTCTCGAAGATGTCGTACACCGCCCAGGAGAAGTTACGCTCGGGCATCGGCGGCTCCTCTGTGCCCTCTAGGTCAAACTGCACCATGTGCTGAGAAACAAGGAAGAGGCAGTTTTCGAACAGGCCTACCCTCAAAGCATGGCCCTCCCCATCACGCTCGCGTGCTAACAAGGTCGATACCACAGCAAAGGCACCGAAGAGACCTGCCATGATATCGTTAGCCGAAGACCCGATTCGCAGTGGCCGACCTGTAGGACCTGTCATGTAGGCCATACCCGTCATCATCTGCACCACTTCATCCATTGCAGTACGTGTCTCATAGGGCCCATGTAGAAACCCCTTGCAAGAGGCCAGAATCATCTGCGGATAACGCTCTCGCAACTGCGACGGAGCCAACCCCATCTTCTCGAGAGACTCATCGCGGAAGTTTTCAACAAATACGTCTGCACCCTCGAGCAGTTTGTGCAGCTTGTCCCGATCCTCAGACGTTTTAATGTCTAAGGTGACCGACTTTTTGCCGCGGTTAAAGGTCGGAAAAAAGCCCCGCCCCATACCGCTAAGGTCCCGAGTTTTGTCACCACCGGGTGGCTCGATCTTGATCACCTCAGCCCCCATAAAAGCGAGAAACATACCGCAGGATGGCCCCATAATCATGTGACTCATCTCCACCACACGAACCCCCTCTAAAGGTCTCGCTGCACTCATTCTGCTCTCCCGGTTCTAAGCTCTCAGTTATCGCAGGCTAACGGCAAAATAGGTTCGCTTCAATCTAGCCCGTCGTTTAATATCCGAGCCACAGTTAACGTAACAATGACTCTAACCTGAGGCTAAGCAGTAAGATGGCACAGATCGGTTTTTTGGATGGCGGTACGGGTCAAGAGATCTACAAACGAGCTGGCAAGCCCGATGCCCGCCTCTGGTCTGTGGAGGTTCTCCTGAAGCAACCAGAGATTGTCACTCAGGTTCACGCAGACTTCATCGAAGCGGGCTGTCGCACACTAACGCTAAACACCTATACCGCTACGCCCACACGGCTGGCCGGGGCCGGTATCGCTGAACAGTTTAAGCAGGTCTATGCCCGAGCGAAACAGGCCATGAATGAGGCGATTGCACTGAGCGACTCAGATGTTGAACGCGCGGGCTGCCTGCCACCACTGCACGGCAGCTACCTCTGCGACCCACCCCGCAGCTTTGACTCCATGCTGCGCGAGTTCCAGCAAATCTGCGAATTGCAGGCAGACCTGGATCTGCTACTTATTGAAACCATGTCAAACAGTACGGAAGCACGTGCCGCCTGTGCCGCTGCCACTGAAACCGGCCTGCCCTACGCACT
>ENA-OUOG01002095-OUOG01002095.1-marine-metagenome-genome-assembly--contig:-NODE-2095-length-21458-cov-4.053272_pt1 | contig 21458 bp, 17 predicted proteins | sample MGYA00248635_ERZ508505 | MGnify/ENA primary metagenome ERZ508505 (study PRJEB26176, sample SAMN06267871) | marine metagenome | isolation source: Saanich Inlet, British Columbia, Canada | place: Pacific...
CCGTGGAGGTGTGAGCGAGCGTGATGACCAGGGAACAACGTGCCCGCAATGTGGCGATGTTCGGTTCTACTGCAAGTGCTGGTACGACCCTGAGGTTCAGGAATCCAACCGACTAGCCGAGCTTAGGAAACCTCAAGCGCCCGATAAACAGTCGGGGGCGTGATGTTGAACATTTCCGCAATCTCCCTGACCGTTAGCTCTCGCTCGTCATAAAGCTTCTTTACCTGCCTCTTCTGCGCTTCAGTCAGCTTCGGCTTACGGCCGCCTAGACGCCCACGGGCCCTAGCTGCCGCAAGACCGTCTTTGGTGCGAGCGACCATGAGTTCATGCTCAAATTCGGCCATTGCGGCAATAATTGTGAAAAAGAATCTTCCCTCAACTGATGTCGTGTTGATGTTCTGTTCGAGCACTTCAAGCTCGACTCCCTTTTCCTCCAACGCCGACGCGATTGACAGAAGGTCCTTGGTTGAACGCCCGAGACGGTCAAGGCGGGTAACTATCAGGGTGTCTCCCTCACGCATTTGTTCGCGCAGCTTGTCGAGCTCAGGACGCGATGCTTTGGTGCCCGTGATTTTCTCAATGAAGATTTTGTCAACCCCAGCCTTTTTGAGCGCATCTGACTGCGCCTCAAGATTCTGGTCCTGAGTGGATACGCGGCCGTAGCCAAGTCTTTGTGTCGTCATTCCAATAGTATAACGTAAACGGTGCTTGCTTGTCAAAGATAAAATATCAAGTTTCTTTATAGTACAAACGTTAATTTGGCGGGGACTCGGAAGTTATTCGAATCTTGTTACGAAAACGAACGTTATGTTTAAGCACCAAGTTGGCGACCAGCCCAATATTGACTTGTGCCTTCACCCCTGCTTGGCTGGGGTTTCCTTTTTTTGCACCTTTTGCCTCTGCTCGGAGCGACGGTGCTCTACGTTCTTGCTCTTTTTCCTTCGAAGACTGCGGCGGAATCAATCGAAATCGGTCAACATTCGGGGGACACAAATGAAGCACCACGCTAACCCAATGACGAAATCGAGTCCAAGCTCTCCCGGCTCGAGGAGCTACGAAACACCGGAAAGATTTCGGAGGCCCGGTTGAATGCCGCGAGAAAAAAACTTATGGAGAACACATAAACCCTTGACACCGTGTGGATAGATTGACGCAGAGGTAGGCAGATTCGTCCCGAAAAAGACGGAAATAGAAGCTCGTAGAACAAAACTTCCCAAAACCCTCGATTCCAGTAACAAACCGGCAATTCGCTAAACCTGCAGGCGCATGGGCTTTAGCGAGTTCTAGTTGTACGAAATTGTCAGAGCGAGCCGAATGGTTTCCGCATAGCGGAGAGTCATAACTCTTGAATCAGCGGGGCCTTCTTTTCCTCGAATTCCTCTTGCGAGATGATGCCCGCGTCGAGCAGTTCTTTGAGCTTTTTCAACTTTTCCGCCGGCCCCTCGGGCGTTGGGGGCTCACCCCCTGGAGCCTCAAGCCAATTCTCGACATGTTGGACAATCATTTCGGATTCTTTGTCACTCAGCTGAGTAATTTTGTCTTGCTCGACTGTCCGGCTCAGCACAATTTCCCACTCATGTCCCTTATTGGAATTGATCCCTCCACGCTTTCGTTCTACTCCAGTGATGGACTTCGGCAGGACGCGTTCACTTCCTAGGATTTTTTCTTTTTTGAAGACGCCGGTTTGAACAAGGCGAATTGCCTTATCAGTAACAAATACCTGGACCGAACGATTGGGCCCATGGTGAAAACCTGAGCAGTGAATCGAAATCGATTCCTCTTCGGGAACCGTCTCCAGCGCCGCCTTAGAAATCATGCTGAGCCTCTCCTCTGGATCTAGGACTGTACCGAAGCCAAGATCTATCGGCCCAAGAGCCTCGTAGAAGCTTCGAATTTCCTGCAGATGCTTGTCGGACATGATCAGGCCTCTCGTTTCATTGGGCTATCCCTAATCACAGGCTGCTGCACTTGCGCGACCTTGATCCGGAGTCTAAATCGAACCTCGTAGGGTTTCCAAATCCTTGTGTCCCCATCATTCCGGGGCTTTCCGCGGCGTTAGAGGGCGCAGGCGGGAAACCGGGGTTGGGCCCCGATTCTGTTGAAATAAGTGGTCAATTCCCATGCTTAAGGGTTAGCCGCCCTAACTCAGTTGGTAGAGCGTCTCACTCGTAACGAGAAGTTCCCATCGCACGCCAATCGCACGACCCTTCTCCGCTTCCCTACTACCCTTTAGGTAGTGCGATGTGGGGGCGGGGCAAGTAGTCGGTAAGGCTTCTGCTCTATCCGCTGAGCTACGAGGGCTCGGGGCAAAAAGCCCGCAAACACAAGTCTACAGCGGCGTTTACCTCGGCCAGCGGGCAAGCCCGCAGCGGGAGAACAAATTGCCCGCTTTATGCGATTTTGTGCAGTTTCGTGACCAACACCGTTGTTTTCTAATCGCACGCAGATCGCACGAAATGAAAAACAAACGGTGCTACTGAAAATGAGGTGTTACGAAACGGAACGTTTTTGGCTGATGTCTTACGGCTTCGAGTACCTCTTGCGCGATAGCGAAGCCAGCGTTAGCTTTAAGCCATTGGAAATCAGGTCTCGTGCGCGAGGGCGAGTTGTTGGGTAAGTGGCTAGGAGAGAGGGCTCGGATGTCTGCGGTTTACGAATGTCCCAAATGCAATAGCCAGGACGTCTACTTTGGCAACAAGACCATTGTGGGAGGCATTGGGGGCATTTACGGCAATCGGAGCAAGGATGTTCGACGCCCTTATTGCCGAACTTGCGACATTGAGGCGCTGCCACTCAAGGGAGAGTCCAAAGGGAGTCCCCAAGCTCTTGCGTTAGTGCTTATCGGTATTGGTATCGTGTGGATACTTACCTACTACGTTTCGGGTACTGGTCTGCCTCTACCCGCGCTAGGGGCTTTCAATATTGCGGCAGCTTTTGCGGTTATGTTCGCGGGGTTCCTTCTCACGACGAGGAAGCGGTAATTTCCAACCGACGGGGTCAGCCGCTTTTTGGGCGACAAACCGAGTGAGTCCACAACCAGCGTTTCATGACGTAACCCTCCGCCGATGAGAGTGTTTACATGGCCAGTGAATCTGATGTCGACAAGCTAATTAGCCAGTTGGGCCTGGGTTGGACCAAGTTTGCAACACGGGCGACAGGGTTCCTGAAGGTTGTCATCACGCATGCAAGTTCTGGTGACGAGAAGAAAACACTCGAGTCCCTTAGCGGTTTCTATGAGGCGATGGACTTCGGACGAATCCCGGGGGATCCCTCTCATCTCTTCATTGCCGCCTGCGAAGTGTTGGTATCAAAACGGCTGCTTCCGAGTGACCTCCTCCCTGTCGGTGCTTTTAGAGGCTCAGAGACCGAAGGCGGTCGGTACCTAGTACTCACCTCAGTTGGAGTGGCAGCACAGGGAGGGGTGCACCTTTACACCGCTGACACTCGATTTAGCGTCGCACAACATGGCGGTTCTGATGCTGCTGCAGGGTCCGCGCCGAAAGGCCTGCTGGCCGCGGCAACCTGGAAGGTGGGCGCGGCTGCTTCGTCACACCTGCTGGTGTCAGGTTTGGGCTGGGAGCTCACTACAGTTGTCGAGGGCTCAAAGACTGACTTCGCAAAACGAATCTGCGCGAAGCTCACCAACATCGTCGAGAATACGTGGTGAAAGTGCGTCGACGATTCAAGACCTAGTGCTGCGGATCCGATACCCAACAGCAACGAGATAAGGGCCTCATAGGTTCCTAATGAGGAGAATTTGAGAGCGTAGGGTCCAAAATCATTGGCATAAGCTGATCATCTTTACTCATCAAAGACTGATAGCCGCAATTGAAATAAGTGTTCTGTTGCCAAAACTTGGTGCCGACCCCTTGTCTGGCTTTGATTGCTCAGCTAACTTTAACAAAGCGTCTTTTTTTTTGTGGAGGTCAAGGAGTCCACTGTGGCCACGCAAGACACAATCATCGATTATTTGATATCTCATGAATGGGAAGAATTACACAATATTTTTGAAGGATCCACCAGGGTCTTCAAAACACAATGGAAAACTGACGATGTGCGCTCGCGAGTCCTAAGTTGGCTAACTGTTTCGAAGCACGACGACCAAGTCATCAGAAGACAAGCCCAGAGGGGTGAAACGCTCGGGGTTCAGTTCCACTCCAGATCTCGACTTGTTTTGCCCGTTCCCGCTCTTCCTGACGAGCCCCAGCGCTGTCTCTCCCCTCGTCAGAGCCGCGTGGCATAAATCAATGAAGCGTATGTCCTCATTTTCTGACAGGTAGCTCTCCACTGGTTCCACCTCAATCTGAACCCCAACGCTCTGAAATAAATCATCGAGCACGTTATAGAGTCTTGGCTCCTCAGCAATCTGAGCCATCATGAGGCCGATTAGTTCATCTCCCACAACAAAGTCTGACGTGTCAGAGACCTCAGCTAGTTCTCGGTTGGCGTCATTGAGCATTTCACTCACAATGTTGAATTTGCAGTCAAGCTCTTCGCTCAATCTCCGCAACTGCAACAGTGTCAACAGAGTTATGGAATCGGCACGATCTGCCGACATCGTATCCCGATAAGGCAGAATCACGAGGTGGTCAAATTTCTTCAAGTCGAGTGAAGAAAGGACTGATCTGTCTGAACTTTCACCTCGAATAAATTCAATGTTGGCTGCTCCTGCGTCATGGTCAATCTGTTCAGCTGAGAGCACGACAATTGATGATGACCGGGGAAGGAGATTGCTCATCTCACCGAGTATTAGAGGCAAGTACTTGTTGCTCCCGAGGATGAGGACCTTTTCACGAGGGCGCTTCTTCTCGCCGTGGGATTGTGCGAAAAAATCACCCACCGAACCTTCCCGATCGACGATCACCGTGCTGTCGTCCTCAGCCAGCACGACAACCTCATCGTCTTGGGTGAGGACTGTTCCCGCGGCCGGGTTCAGAACCACACCGTCCTTACGAGCAAGTCCCATAGGTACGCAATGCGAAAAACGTGACTGGATTTCTCCAAAGGTCAACCCATCTAGCTCAGGCAACCTCCGAACATAAACTTCATCGCCCTCAAAGTCCAGCAAATCCCTGACAATGTGTGTCAGTCCCGTGCACCGCGATGTTTGAACCATTAGTCGAGAAAGGACTTCTGGCTCAACAACCCAATGTGCTTCCCCTTCCCCAATTAGCTGCGCGGTCTCAAGGCTCGAACGGCTCTTTAGTTCGGCCACGATGTTGTAAGGACCGCTCTTCCTATCCGCCCTCTTCGTGAGCGCCAAAGCTACCTTCATCACCCAAAAATCTGGTTGTGGATCATCTTCAGGGGACAAGATCACAACACTCTTTGACACCTGATGCGCAACAATGTCTAGCGCAGCCCCGTTTGTCCCGATGCCATTTCGGGCCACAATCTTCGTTCCCCGATACTTCCGCTTCAAAGGAACGAGCAGCTCATCCATCTCAACTTTCTCGCGATCAGCGAGGATGACGATCACGCTCTTCTTGGCTGATTCATTCGCAATGCAGATTTGCTCAACGACTTGAAAAAGTTTGCTGTTCCATCCAACAATCAGCGTGTGGCCAGACTCTATGACTTCTGACTTGCCTTTACGAAGCTCAGCAATCTTGTCATCGAACGCTCCGGAGATGATTCCAATTAGGCCAGCGAAGAGAATCAACCCCACGAAGGTCACGATGAGCATCACCGTTCGGAAAGGGGTGGACTCTGCACCGATAATTGTTCCAGGATCAAGGGCATGCATGAGTGTCTGCCATACGACTTCTAAAGGCCCCATGCCCGTCGTCTCGGGTGCTCGCAAGAAAACCACAAGCGGAATCGACGCAAAAAACACGAAGATTGTGCTGACGAGAAGCAAAAGCCCAATTAGCGCCGGCAAGCCGCGTGACATGTAGCGGTCAAACTTGTATCGAAGAAACTTCCTTACTCGAGTGAGAGTTACACGTCTATTCACGGTTTGATTCCATTCCAATCAAGGCGCTACGAAACCAACGCGTGTTACGTGCGACCTACGCAGAGCTAAAAAGTACTGGCGAAAAGATATACAAAGAACCCAATAATCACAACGAAGGCAACAGTCCAGCCAATCGCAGCTTGAATCCGGCGCCGCCTCTCAGCTTCTGCCGCCTTGCGCGCCTTCTCAGCCCGCCAATCAGCAACTTTCTTCATGCCGATCTTTGATAGTCGCAAAATCTCATCGCAGGCCTCACACACGGGGAACTTCACGAGTGTGGTCCCGGTCGACCTTTGGGATACAAAGTACTTGCTCTCGCCGCACTTTGGGCACTCAACATACTCGGGAATAACGTCCGAGATATGCATGTTACGCACGTCAGTCTGGTCAATTGCCATCTCTATGTCCTTTCATTACTTGGTCAAGCAAGGTTGGCGGCAGCGAAATCTCCCACAGGAATTCATAGAATCAACCCCTTGCGATTTCATGCCTTTCAATGAGGCTAGCTCAGTGTTACAACTTTTGGAAGCTCTAATTTGAGCACTTTTTTGATAGAACTCTTCCCAGAATCAGAAATCCTCCAGCGGGTCCTGGTCAAGATGAGAGGGCCCGTAACCATTGGCGACAGGGTCGGACTCGAAGACTGTGAATACAAACAACACAATGACTCCCGCTAACGGAACCAAACCAATTAGCAGCCACCATGCACTTCTGCCGGTGTCATGAAGCCTCCGGACAAGAACAGCAAGAGACGGGAGAAAAACAGCGATCGACCAGATGACGCCGACTGGTCCCCATCCACCTGCCTCTAGGAAAAGGCCAAAGTTATCAGCAAATACGGCACCGTCTATAACGGTTGTTGCGAGATTGGCCAAGAGAAGAAAAAGAGCGATAAACCAATACTCCGAACGGCGGGCTCGGCCCTTGAAATTGACGTAGTTGGTCCAGAAAGACTTGATTGCGCTTCCGAAATCCATACCTATCTCCTTTCTCGAGTTTCCCCCAAAATAGCTCAAGACTGCGCGGATAACCTAGCCACAAACCTGAACCCGCGTTGGTCAAAATTGAACAGTCTCACAGCGCGCAAGAACCTCATCGATTTTTCTGGCCTCCGACTGGTCGGCACTCAGATTCCATTGTTGTTTAACTAAAACCCACTGCTGGACGTATTCACAGACGTAGGCAGAGTTCGGCGGCAACCAGTCAGCCGGATCCCCATCACTCTTCGACCGATTCGACGAGCCAGATACGGCCATCAGGGAGTGAGACGAACTCAGGTCATTAGCAAAATCACGACGTTTCGAGTCGCTCCAGCTGCCAGCCCCGCTATCCCAGGCCTCGGCAAGGGGCACCATATGATCAATATCGAAATCTGAGGGGTCTGAGCTGGTGAAGCCGTCATAGAGCGAAATCCAGGTTCCTCCTGAAATGTCACACCCAGCCCCCACGGTCACAGGAGCCAAAGACTCCTGAATCAAAACCTCACGCCTTGTGTCGCAGCCGTCACCATCCGCATCAATCCAATGCTCAAATAGGACCCGGTCATAGCCAGACCTGGTTTCAGGTTCGACACGAAGACCGTCAAGTGATCCTGCAAACTCGGCATCCGAACCATCCTCTGTCTCGTCCGAGTCCTCGATGGGGGGCTCTTCGCTCTGGTTCTGGTTCTGGTTGCCACCAGGCTCTTGAGGGGCAGATGTGCCGGGGTCGTTTTGGTTCCCGCCAGCAACTCCCAAAGCTTCCGCGACGTCAGAGCACCGAAAGGAGACTCGTGTCGTTAGCTGTTCAATCTGTCTCAACAAGGCGGGACTGGGAACAACCGAGCCGGTCTCGAGATCCTCCTGAAGGTTGGCGAGCTGGTACAGATCGCGACCCAGTCTCGCCGAGGCGTATGGCAGGGCATCTTGACGAATCTGCTGCGAGATGCCGACCTGAGATGATGTGGCGCCCGCGATCCCTTTACACGCCCGATAATCCCTGGCCGTGCGATCGAATACGGCGCAGCCGGAGACCAGCAATATTGCACTAAGTGCAAGCCCAACCAAGCGCAGAGGCCTATTCATAAAGCCCCTCTACTAACAGGCGAATTATCAAGATAACTAATTCCTTGACCCTCCACAACGTCGGTCCTCAGAATCAAATCAATAAGCCTTCGGCGAGGCGGAAGGAATATCCACAAAATATCGGCAGTAATCACCGCGGAAATAGTGACGGGAATAACAAAAGTATTAATCCAAAAACCCCCGATATCCAGAATCACCCCAAAACCCCAGAAAAACCCTGCGACTACATAAGCAAACATGAGTACCAACACCACTTGCCGCGCCACATACTTCCCCGGTGAGGCAAGACGGGCGGTCCTGGCATCCACTATGACCTTGTCCCGGAGGCGTCCGGCAGGTGTTTGACGTTTCGTGAACAATACTGCTGTCCAAACCAACCAGCCGATACCGGCAGTAACCGCGGCCAGCACAACATCAATAATGACCCCCATTATTCGCTCCCATGACGAAACACCCCCGTAAGAAAAGGTCACAGGAGCAGTCGGTAGTGACGCTGTCGTGGGATTTGGCGACCCTGCTCCACATCCCCCGCAAGTTGCGGATCTAGGCGCCAAAGGCATCCCACACTGCGAACAGTTCTGGGAAGAAAAGGGGCTCGACTCAGAGTTCACTGTCGTCGTCATCAATCGAAGTCTGCGGAAGGCTGGAGCGATGCGTAGCCTTCTCCACCATCCTGACATGCCCGAAAGGAACCGGCCCCACAACATCAAGACGCACAATGAGCTCCACAGACCTACTCTTCCCCTGGTCAGGAAGTGCGTGAATCTTCACCGAGTCGGACTGAGGTGAGGGCGCTGAGGCCCTGAGCCTTTCAGGAATCAGAATGTGGGTCTGAGCCGACTCCGGGTCCTTTGCCAAGGCGCCTTCATCTGTGAAGGTCATTGTCGAAAGAGGAGGTTGCATAACTTCCTCATAACCCAGTGCATCCTTGAGGAAGTCATCCCAGTCTTGGGCGGTTGATTTGCTATCAATAACGGAGGTATCAAAACGAATGGCTTGCAGAGGGTCGTCCACAATTTGCTCAACAGCGGGCCTAGCTTCTGACAAAACCGATGATTGCGTCTTCTCGATAAGTTCACGCAAACGGCTCCTCGCGACTTCAACAAGGTAGTTGTCGCTGAAGCGAGCGTGCCCGTCCTGGGTGGGACCAGACTCCCCTACCAACTGTGGCGCACCCTTCTTTGCGGTGGTTGCCGACTGCTCAAAGAAAGACTTAATTAGAGCGCGGGAGTTGTTGGTCTGGTGTGGCAGGTCAGCGTCCAGAAATTCCGGTGTGACGTGTTCCTCGTCGAACCCCATTTGCTTGCCGATTTCGGCAAGAGAGTGCTCGAAGGCTTCGTTTCGCCAACCCTGCGTCATTAGGCGCTGGCCAATAAGTCTCTCGAGGTTGGCAATCTGGGATGTCTCAGAATCCACCGCGTGCGCGACCCGGAGAGCAAACGGGAACGTTTCCGATGTCATTCTCAGTTCGTTGCTGGTCTCCCATTCAGGATCAACTTTCCAGGGTCGGTAGAGGCTGTGAGCCAGAAGCTCCAACCATTCAGAGGTCTGCTGATAGAGCGCTTCCAGTCGGCGAATTTCTTTTTGGGAATGAACGTAGCCTTTTTCGACGTTGTCGAGCTTGGTGAGTTGTTCAGTCACCTCGCGACTGAACTGAGACCAGCCCGAGTAGTAGTAGGCCAGGATTCCGAGCACATAGAAGAAGAAGCTAACTCCGAGTGCTGTGAGGGCGGCCGCAAACCACCGGTCAATAAGAGGAACCACATAAGTGAGTAGCCATTCTTGGAGACGAGAGATGCCAAAGATGACCATCGGGATGGCGACCACAATCGCTGAAATGCGAATCATGCGCCACCAGGTCATCTTCTCTTTACCGCCGGCTCGTCGAATAATTCCCACAATTCCTGCCGTGATAGCGAAAAGTCCAGCGACCATGACACTGAAGAAGCCGGAGTTCAGGAACTCCAGCAGCCAAACGGGCATCGTTGCCTCGGCGAACCACGGGATGAAAAAAAACAGTGCGGTGGGAATTCCAAAAATCAGCAATCCGACCCCAAAGTTCTTATGGAATCGCATACGGTACTTCACCAGGTCGCCGCGCTCGGGTAACTCCACGTTTTCGACTGACTCCTCATAAAAACGAAGATCTGCCTGAGCGCGGTCGAGGTTTCCCGCCATGGTCTTGCGAACGTTCCAGAAGTAGGACCGCTCGAGACCCTCGACCCACGAACGAACGCGCTCGAGCTCGTCATGTTGAGAATCAAGACGCTCCTGAAGCTTTTCAGCTTCAGCTGCTTCCCGCTCTGCTACTTTCTGAGCTCGACCCAATGCGGCCTGCTTTTTCGCAAGCTCTCTTTTGAGATTCACTGGTTTTGCGGCAACAGCAACCAGCTCAGGGGGGGGCGTTGCTTTGGGCTTTTTCCCGGTCAGTCGATTCCATAGTCTTCTGAAGAACGATGCTCGAGCAGGAGCCGATACCGTTTGAGAGGCCGCTTTCGTCCTAGCTTTTGGGGACGGCTCCAGTTCTCGAGGGTCTGTCTCTCCCACTGGAGTTTCTGCCAAATCCTCGTCTTCAGCGCTCTCCACTTCCGAGGTCGGCTCTTGGAGAGTTTCCTCGTCCCCTTCTACGTCCTTGGCGGATTCGACGGGTGGAGCATCGGCCTCGCCCAGATTGTCTTCCTTTGAGCTCAAACCAGTTGAATTGTCCTGTTCTAAATTGAGCGGCCCCACCATATCTTGATCAGCTACGTCATCGCCTACCGAGCTGTTCGCTTCTCTGGCTACTGCAACCGCATCGACTTGGACAGCGAAGTTCAGGACAGGATTTCCCTCGTCTATGGGGAGCACCTCAGTGTCGGTTGCCTCACCGTGACGCGCAATTTCAGCGGTTTCGTCTGGCGCAATTTCAGTCTCTAATGCCTGATCATCCGACTGTGGCAATTCACCAAGATCTTTATTAATCTCGCTACGATCGGCGGCCGTCTCTTGCATCGCCTTTGCCGGCTTCTTTCGTGCTCGGGGCACCTTTTTCTCAGCCATTGGTCGCCGCCCCGCTCTCCGCCGTAGCTTCCTCGATGGCTTCTAAGTCGAGCGTGAGTTGAAGTTCTCGTATCTCTTCCTCGAGCCGTTCAGTTTCGGCAGTCGAGGAAACGACCTTGTTAAGGCTCTCTGACATTGACTGCTGCGTTTTGGTCGCTTGAATAGTTAAGGAGTTTTGGATTTCACTTGCTTGTGCCAGATCCATCCATTTAAGTGCCAGCTCTTTCTTGCGGTCCAGTGGATTTGGGACGGTAAGGACCTCAGCTGGGTCAGAAAACATTGAACTCACCCGATAGAAGATTGGCCACCCGTTGTCTGCGCGCTTGATTCCAAAGAGGTGGAGATTGGAACCGTCGAGGAATCCAAAGACCAGTTTCCGTATTTTCTCCCACAGCTCCGGTGTTGAACGAACTGGACTGTTGCCCACCGGGGAGTGCAGTGCCTCCTTCGCCTTCTGGAGCGACCCCGAAACTTGGTCGAACTTCGTCATGACACTTTCGTCGCGGGGATCCAACTTGTCTTCCGGTCCCACAACCTCTGCGGCGCCTTTACCGCCCCCTTGGAAGAGCGCGTTGAGAATGCCTACCGTCTTTCTCCAGAACCACAAACCTGTGTAGTAGGGAATACGTAGCATCTTGTTTCCGGCGAACACAAAAAAGTCTCCCAACTGCTTGAGAGCCGTGAATTTGAACTTATCTGGCGCGTCCCCCTCAACAGCAGGTTTGTACTGAAGGATCCCATCTCGGAAGTCAAAGGTGAGCTTCACCATCTGATCGATGTATCCGTCAACATCGGCGTCAGGAATGGGATACGTACCATCGACCGCGAAATCGAGAGCAAGGTCGGTAAATCCGTCCTTAGCGTTGGCCGCTCTCTTCAACACACGGGCACACGCTCGCTGAATCAATCCATCGGTGAGAATGGCGCTCACAAAAATACGAGAAACGAATACTTTGTCTCCAGACCAATTTGCCTGTTTCGCCAGTTCATATCCACCGCGAGGTAAGCCTTGCCAGAGAGCGGCAAGAGTCGCCACGTGGAGCATGGTGAACCCTGCAAATCGACCACTCTCGGGATCGAACCTCACAAAGGCGTCGCCAGCGAGCGGACTAGAGCGATCCTCCGTCGACGCCACAAAGTGGGCATTGAAGAGCGAATTGACCATACGCTCCTGGTTCTCGGGGATGAATTCGGTTGGGCCGGTAAGGAGGTTTATTTTCGACAGCGTTGTTGCCGGAGCGTCTTGGTCCGCCGAATAGGGGAGCCTCGGCACTGACTGCTCTAGGTAACGGTTGAGCAACTCAACGAGTTCATCTTGTTTCTGATCAAACTCAAGGTCTGGCGCCGCAGTTCGAACGACAACCAGGCGAATTTGGTTGAGATTCTGCCTAGCGAGTTGTTCAAACAGGTCGACCTCGACCTCATGGGGTTCACCCGCGCGAGACGCTCCCACGATGACGGCAGTCTGACGAGGCGGATTTCCCTTCGAGGAATCCAGGTTTTCCGATCTAACCCACACCGACGGAGCAAGCAATTTAAGCTTGGTCCAAGCCTTCGCCACAGAAAACAACGAATCGCCCTGCTCGCCTGACGGCAGCAGGATGATACTGAGGCCTGATTCGCCCCAAATGGGGTCTTTTGCCATTGGCTATAGATCCATTTCGGGTTCTATCGACCTCACGGCCTTGATGCCTGCATCTAGGGCGTACTCAATCTCGCTACGGAGCTCCCACGCGATGGGATAGGTGCGGGAGTCCGCGTGGGGGTCGAGCCCAGCCATCTTCTGGCGGAACTTAGCCAAAAGGTCCTCGAGATAGGCCGCACATGCGTCCTGACGCTCCTGAGAGGACATCTCCGCAGTACCGGCCCTATCTGCACGGGGGGTGGGAGCGCCGGGCTCGACCCTGCCGTCTAGTATCCAAACTGCGAGATCATCCCAACTCCCCCGCGAACCTCCGAGATCAATGAGCCGTTGGTAAGGCTCTAATGGCTTTATAGAGGTGGCTCGATGGCATTCAGCCATTGCGACAATCAACGAATCAAGAACTATGGCGGGGAAGTCATCGACGTTTGCCGCAATCTGGGCAGAATGAAGCGGATAAGGGAAATCAACCCAACCAGAGGATGGGCTCGCCCAAATACTAAGTCGAGGGCCCTTCTCTTTAAACGTGGAGTCCGACTTATCGTGCTCAAAAGCGTTGAGCAAGCGAGCGACAAACCAACCGTTCAACATAAGTTGCCACTGATCTGGATGAGCAGGAATCGCTTCCGCCAAAGTGCGGCCTCTACGCCACGTCATAAAGTTTGACCGAGAAGAGTAACCATGCCCGGCTTTGCTCCATTCTTGAAGCATCGGCTCCATCAAAGAGGCCATGGGAATTGGGCTCATTGAAACAGTTTTTTGGGTGAATATCTCGATAGTTTTGGCGTTCGCTGCTTTGGAACCGGAGATGTACCAACCCTTATCCGGGTCATATCCGTTGGAAACAAGAGCGTTATCGATTCCATCCTTCAACGGGTCGCCATCATCCAGAGGAATGCCCGAGCACAGTGGCCTGCGCCCAATCTCGCCATGAACCCCGGCCAATAGCGACTGGTCTAAGTCGACAAGTGGGTCAGCGCTCTGAATAGCTGAGTTGACAGCAGCGGAGAACTTCTTGCCTCGGGCGCTTGCCTCTGCCTGATTCCCACCGGCCTTCAGATAGTCCGGGATTGTCTGATCCATATAGGCCCTGAACGCGCGTCCTGGAACTTTGATCCACTTCTTTGCAAACTCGAGATACTCCATGTGGTCCGCAACGAGCCTGAATACCGCGGATTGATTAGCTGCCTGACGAATCTGATACTGGCGGTTCTTGGGAATCCAGATTTGTTTGAGAACTAATACGTCCCATTGCTGGTTTTCCTGCAGCTTTGCGACTTCGGGCGAGGTGGAGCCCATCAATACTTCGTCAATCACAATACGAGACGCGGTAACAGCTGGGTCATTCACGGTTTGCTCAACCAGCGCATCAAATTCCGAGGGAAAGTCCTTGATGTCTATCAACATCGACTCATTCGGAGCGGGAAGGAAGTGTCTGTCAACGCCCTTCTGGGTGAAGTCCGGCCAACCCGCGTAAGGATTTTGAGTGTTGTCGGGCAACTTGGGGTCGGAAGTCGCGTCCTTGAGAGCGAGATAGCCCCGTGACAGAGTGAGCTGGAGAGGTTCCAAGAAGTTTTCCGAGAAGTCGAGCATCAATTCACTCGCACTCAGCTTAAGATCTGCCATCGAAGCCCAGTAAAAGGCGAGCTCAGCCTGGTGCAGCGCGTTTGCCACTGTCGGGTGGTTTGGCGGAATAGCATTCATCGACGACGCAGGTCCCATGGCTTGAGAAACCGTGTGGTTAATCTGGGTTGCATCCCGAAGATGGTTGGAACGTTCTTGTAGGAGCTCATCTGCGGCGGCCTTCACATGGTTAATGAGTCGCTCGACAAGTTTCGAGGTGACTGCCAAGCCCTGCTGTGACATCGTCTTTGAGACCAATGCGATTACATGGTTTGGCATCTTCTCAACCCATTGACGGCCTTTTTCGTGGCGCGCCTTGCTCAAATCATCCAGTAGGCCCGGGAGGTTAACCTCAAAGGCATTAACAATAAGAGCAACCCACTTCTCAAAGTTGTGCCCCCCTTTGGGCATGCCACTGCTCAAGGCGGAACTAATCGCGCTCTTAAGGCGTGTCTGCAGCTCTGTTGTGTCGGGCGCAAGGGCTTCAATGACCTGGTTATTCGACTCAGTGAGCTCATCAAGTCCTGAATCAGAAATGAAAGCACCTTCATTCAGATTCGTGAAGTGTTCAACCCACTGCTCCTCTTTCTTTTCTTTGAGGTCGGGATCCGTCGCAGTGTGCTGGCTCAAAAGGGTCAGAAGCGTCTGCTTTGCCGTCCGCTCTGCCGCATACTCAAAAAATTTGTCAGTACCCAGTGACACCCGAGCGAAACCAAGAGAGGAGAGCGGTTGGCCAGCCAAATCCGTCGACAGCTGGGAAAGGTCCGTGAGAGAAGCCGATTTGGTTTGAAAATTGGCAACGGCGTAAGCCGAAAGGTCGTCCTGTATGACAGCATCGGTCATCCAGGCAGCAAGGCTTGTCGCGAGCGCTTTGTAAACACCGGCCTGACTACCGAAGTCGATTGGGTTGGCATTGCCATTTCGTCTTCCAATTACATAGTTGAAAGCTGGCCCAATCGTTGATTTCGTGTCCTGAGGGACGTTTAAACCATGTTTGCGATAAAGCGCAAGTGTTCCCTCGGTAGGGTTCTCTCTCCAAAAGCCCGAGACAAGTTCCGCGAGAGCCCCCATCGCGTTCGGCACCATTACAGCAAGATTCTTGGGACCCAGCTCTTCAAAAACATCAGGAGCAAACAGCAACGAGAAAATGCGGTGAGCCCATTCTTCAGGCCCAATTGCGGCCTTGATGGCCTCCGCCACGTCGATAAACATTCCGGCCCCAGAACCACCTGCTACCGACGAAATGACAATGACTGTAGGAGTTTGGGAAGCAGATACTTCTGCGCCGAAAAGCCGAGTGATTTCCTTCAACTCGGCGTCTGCCGAAGTCGACTGCATTTTGCCCAACGACTCTCTCACTTTGTCATGGATGTCTTTCATCGCGGCAGCTGCAATTGTTCGACCAACAGCACGGAAGGCTCCTGCGCCCAGACCCACGGGAACCTTCACCTCGGCCGGCGAGGGCAGAGAACGCTGTACGTCATGCGCGAGTTTGGTTCCAAGCCCTTGAATAACTTTGTCGTGAATTACTTTGTAACCCACACCATTTGGCACTAGGGACAGGTAATTCTCCTGCGGAAGAAGAGGAGCAGGAAACTCAAGACCATCGGGAGTCGTCGGGCTGTCGATATGCAAAAATTGCCACGCCTCGGGCCAGCCGCCATCCCAGCCCTGCTGATCTAGCTTGAACTTCAACGCCTGGCGAGCGGCACGAACGGTTTTTCCTCCAGAGCCGCCAATACCGACAACTAAAAATGGACGAAACATGGATTTTCCTTACTCTTCGTGACTAGCTAGTTGGTGGAGGCGGAGGCGCAAGGGGCCCGGAGGTTGGGGGCTTGGGCGGCTTTAGGGGTTCATCAAGTGTCGCGGACGATGAAGAAGTTGTAAAGCCCTCAGGAGTGGAGGGCAAATCGGGCGCAAAAATTCCATCCTCAGCCCTGGTGTCACCATGGTCAGCCTGAGCTGCTGCCCTCAGTGCCGCGATTCGATCGGCAAGCCCCGGCTTAATGGAAATTTCGCCCAAACATTTTTGATAATCCGGAAGGTTCGACATTGGAGAGAACACAACAAGCTCTCCTGATACCTGCGTCTTATCCTTGGCGAGCTCGGAATCAGGAATGACAAGTGCCCAGTTATCAGACATGTTCGGTGAAATCTCCACAGCCCGGCCCGAATCAATTTGCGGAGAATGCTTAGACCCACCCTCAAACACACTGAGCACACGATGTCCAGGAGGCGCCTCCCATTGGTACCAAGTGGGGGCGAGAGGGAAGACAGGAATCTTTGCTTTAGCGCTGCCAAGACCTGGGTTGTACTCGCGGGAGGCGGGTTGATCCATGACATTGCGGAAGTCATCCGGATCGACTGTAATGCTCGAGCCCTCGGCACCTGGTCGTTTATCGAGAATTCGAGGGTTCAGCCCTATGGTCTCGAGGGACACGGGGAACGAGGCCCTCATGACGTTCTCAACAGGCAGGAACCGTGTGAGGACAAAGTTAATTAGCCACATCACGAGCAGGGGCAAAAATAGGCCCAGCAGGAGAAGAAGAACAATCGCTGCAATTTCTACCGCAGCATTTGACTGCGTTGCTGACTCAAACTCCACGGTAATTGGCGCCTCAAAACTTGCGGCAGTCCCTTCTGTGGTGCTGGTGACCTGCCAGGTGGAGACAACAGTCGAGTTTGCCTGAACCCCGTTTCTGGCTTCAATCGTCACGGTGACAACCTCGCCTTGACCAACTTCCACACAGTTCGAGGAAGTACCAGGGGTCAAACCCACGAAGGACCACTGGAACAGCCCTAATCGGTCGACCGGCTGGTCTCCCTTGGCTTGAGTGTCATCTAACCTCAGAGGATCGCCCGCAATGCAGAAAGTAGATGAGTCCGAGATGTTGGGGCCGGTAATCACCAAAGAGCCGGTTGCCAGCCCGTCAGGCCCCTCAAGCGGGGATAGCGTGATCACATCGCTTGCGGGAGTGGCGAGAGCGGTCTTGTCGACGATGGACAAATCAAACTGGCTCGTAATCCTCTGGAAGTCCGTCCCCAGAGACAGTGTCAACCAAAGCTGTAGCTCTCCTGACTTAGTTCCTGGGTTGAATTTCTCAATCTTGAATTGACCTTCCGGCGTTGCCTCAATCGCTTCATTGCGTTCAATCAGAACCCCATCCTCGAGGACGCTGACCGAGAAGGCCGACGAAGGGTAAAGGCTCAGATCTATCGGGAGATCAGCGAACTGCTGGGTCCTCACAACGCGGCCGGTCAAGGTGTTGTCAAAGTCACTCAAAATAGTGCTGACCCGATCGCGGTCCAGCTGAAGGGTCAGCCCTGTGAAGATGAAAAGTTCCGCGTACTGAGCAGGTGTGTCGAGCTTCCATTCGCCCACTAACTGTTCATCAGAGCCAACTCGCACATTGACCTTCGTTGCTCCGCCGCTGGCGTCAACGTTTACGACTCCTGGGGCTGCCGCGGAGGCACTGAATCCTGATTCTTCCGGACCGGTGAGCGACCACTCACCGCTACTGACAATCACCTGGAATCCCGCAGTCCCTTGAGGGACAACGAAGGTGCCATCGACAATCGGAATACCCTTCCCGCCCGAGATTTGTCCGCCGATTCGCAAGAACTGGAAGGCCAAAGCGACAGGATCAACCGCGTCAATAAACGCACCATTGGCTTGGCCGGGGGGCGCGAAACCGGTGGCATCGAGCTCACCACAGCGCAACTCCCCGCCGGTAAGACGCTGGCCGTACGCAAGTTCTTCCGGAATATCCCCAACGCCTTCAACAAGAGGTCGGAGGAAACTCATCAGCCACCGATCCAGGCCAAGACGATCCGCGGACTCTCCCGGATACTCCCGCTCGTACCTCTCACGGGAGCTCTCCTCGTTATTAAGGAGAACACCAAAAACAGGGATCTGGGCTTCGCGGAATTCCTGCGAAAGGCCGAATACTCCGGTGCCACTCGGGAGTGAGTCTTGAGAAATTCCGGGTTGACACAAAGTTGAGAGGCTCTCGAAGGGGTCCGTATTGGCAGGATTTATTGCTCCGTCTGTAAACCAGATGAGCATGGAACATCCCTCAGGAGCTTGCTCAAGTGACTGCTGCGCTGTCCTGAGACCAAGTTCCCAGTCAGTGCTAATTGCGAAAGCTTGAGAAACCGCTTGGATTGACTGGCCAAGAGCTGCGCCCATTTCTGCCGCACCCGCTCGATTGGAGACGGGGGTCCAGTCTTGGAGGGTCTGCGCGCCATTGGCGAACCCAGTCGCAGCGACGTGAACAGCGACGCCTTGCTCGACAAAGCTTCCCAACTCGGAAACGCTGTTTTGGAGAATTTCCACCCGAGCGAGCTCGGGGTCAGTCCAGGAAAGGCTGCCGGACTGATCAATCAGGTAATGGACATTCAGCGCCTTGTCTCTTCCAGAGGTCAAGCATGTGGTGACGTCTTCAAAAGCGCGCTCACCGATTTCGGAAATCTCCACTGCTTTGGCTTCTTGAGGCGCCACAAAACCAATGGATACCAGTGCTCCCAATGTGAGCGCCGAGAAGGCCGCTGCCCATCGACTCATGAGAACATCCCCGTCTGAACTGCCCATTCGCCGAGCACTCTCGCCATCTCCAAAATGTGGATGACTGCGACGGCAAGAGACAGCACCGCCAGAATTCTCAATGTCCGGGAGTATCCCGGTCGAATATCAAACCAGGGACTTCGTCGGCCCAATCTTTGCGCGGAGGCATCCCACGCAACACACATAAATACGACGAAGGGAGTCAGCATGTAACCAATGACGTTGACAATGTCGTAGGTGAATGGCGAGATCGTCAAGTAATCCAGGCCCTCCAATGTGGCACTCACAAGAAGTGCGACAATTCCGACAACCAAAGGAGCGGCGCTCGCTTTTTCCGGCTCTTCGAGTGTGAGTGGCCGTGGCGGGATAAACCCAGGAGAAGGACTGGGCGAAGCCATGCCACCTGAAGGTGGTTGAAGTGCTGACACGCTTCGGTCCTTTCCGGAAGCTCTACCTTTGGTCAGAGCCTACTTCTCCTCATGAAATTGTGAAACCTCGACCGAGACTGACCCGACGCAACAAGGCTCGATTCCAATCTTGTTGACCAATGGGAGGCGCACCAAGTTCTAACCGCTTCGAGATACTCGCTTTCGGATTAATGCGAGTTCAGCCTGAAGCCTGTCAATATCTGCAGACAGGCCCGGGTTGGCGGAGCCGAGACCTTCGAGATCTTCGTCAATCGTGTTGATAACTCGAAGCTGTTGGGTTTTTGTGTTGTCCTCTTCTCTAGCTTGATCCATCGCATTAAGCACAATTCCAATCAATATATTCAACACAGTGAAGACGATGACAAATACAAATGAAAGGTAGTAGATCAAGGCAAAAGGAGTAATACTCATTCCTTCAAGGAATAAATCTGGGAAGTTCTCCAAAGTCAGGAGAACAACTAGGCTTCGCATCGCGACGCCCACATCGCCCCAGTTTTCGGGAGCCTCAGAACCGAACAGGTAATGACCCGTCATCGCATAAAGAAAAAGCATGAAACCTATCAGGACTGTTAAGCTCGCGAGCGGGGGGACACTCTTGATTATCGATGAGGTCAAGATTCTGACCTCGGGCAGAAATCTGAAGATTCGAATCACCCTCAAGAGTCTCAACAATCTGAGGACCACTGTCTGGCCCTGGAAGAAAGGAGTCAAGCCAATGACAAGAAAATCGAAGATATTCCAGCCAGATCGAAAGAACATCCATGGCTTCCTCCCATAAGAGAGAATCCGGAGTCCGAGCTCAACGACAAAGACCCAGAGAGCAACATCATCGATAAGTAGCAGGACATCCCTGACCCCTTCATCAATGTTTCTGAGCGTCAGCGTGGCTAAAGCCGCTGCATTCAGAAGGATGACCCCGACGATAACGAACTCAAACTTCTCGCCGTAAGTCAGCCTCGCGAGCCATTGAATCCGGTACTCAGGAAATACGCCCGCTGAATCTGGGGGCGCCGCAGTCTTCAGTTTTTTCTGTCGAAACTTAGACAATCTCTAGCCTTTCTTACCAATAAAGCGATTCACAATAGCCAGAAGGGTCGTTTCGGTTTCCGCAGGTGTCACCAAAATATTCGTATTCCGAACCAATAGGGGACTCGTCGTACAAGTCATCGCAGGAGATGAAGTCCCCGTCGTCGCACTCATCCCACAGCCGGTCAAGATACGGGTCGCTTCCATAATCCCCGTATTGCGTTGACCCAGAAGCTCCGCTGTAAAGTTCCTCACAATAGCCAGAAGGGTCGTTTCGGTTTCCGCAGGTGTCACCAAACATCTCATAGCTCGAGCCGGATGGGGATTCAAGGTAAAGGTCGTCGCAAGCTACAAAGTCTCCATCTTGACAACCCAACCAAAGTGCATCTAATTCCGCACTGTCACCAGGAGGTGGCGGCAGAGTCGAGCGCTGCGATTGACCATCCGCCTCGCCAACATCACTCTCGATGGTCTCGAGCGATACCTCTGCAGACTGCTCAGTAGCGCTTTGGTCAGGTGAGGGAGCGCAAGCTACGGGCAGAAGCATCGCGAAACCTGCGAGAGAGGCCAAGCGACCACACCTAGTTGCGAGTCCAAAACCCTTCATGCAAAATCCTCATCATTCTCTGAGAGTTCAACCGTAAATGAGGGGTCCTCCATAAATCAATTTCTGGATTCACAATTTGCCGCAATTTGAGGATCAATTCAGGGGTTCAAAGTTGCGGTGTCGGGTGGTCACGGCCCGCCCAGCGAAATCTCCCATCGACACCTCAGCCAAGCAGGCATGACTTGCCTAGGGCATCCAATACACCTTGCGCAGGGATTCACTGATGCGCCAGATGGTGTGCTCGCCTTCGTTGAGGCGTAAGACGACTCCGGGGACAAGATCGTGGTGGGTGACCTCGCCGTTGTGGTGACGCTCAAGGGTTCCTTTCCCCTTGATCACCACACACCTTTCATTTTCTTCCACATCGCTCATCGCCCCGGGGGTCATTTCCCACACACCCCAGTCGCTTTCGCCTGATGGCTGCGCCTCCCACACACCAGTGGAGGGCTCGCCCTCCACCACCTGAGACGCGGGGACACTCTCGAAGCTCAAGGTTTGCTCCAGGGC
>ENA-OUOG01002099-OUOG01002099.1-marine-metagenome-genome-assembly--contig:-NODE-2099-length-21442-cov-6.750807_pt1 | contig 21442 bp, 8 predicted proteins | sample MGYA00248635_ERZ508505 | MGnify/ENA primary metagenome ERZ508505 (study PRJEB26176, sample SAMN06267871) | marine metagenome | isolation source: Saanich Inlet, British Columbia, Canada | place: Pacific...
GCGCTAAAAGTCCTGGGGGAGGCGTTGAAACGCGCGCAGGCGTGCTCCGTTAATGTACAACGTAGTCTCTCGTCGGACGTCTCGCCGCGAACGCTCGGCGCGCGTTTCCCCGTCTTTCGATCCTCGACCCGGACTCGGCGCGGGCTTCGTCAGTTGAGCGCCAGCATCTCCTTTTGTATCGTGTCGAGCGTCTTGCCCTTCGTCTCCAGCACCTGCGTCTGCACGAACGCGACCGAGGCGACGCACATCGCCGCGAACCCCAGGAACACGGTGGGCCCGCCCACGGCTTCCACCACCGGTAAGAACGCCTGCCCGATGACGAAGTTGAAGACCCAGTGCGTGACGAAGCACAGCGACATTGCGCTCCCCCTGATTCGCGGGGAGAAGATCTCCGAGCTCAGCAGTCCAGGGATGGGTCCGGCGCCGAGGCCGAAGCAGACCATGTACGCCAGCGTGCCGGCGACGGCGACCGGGCCCGCCAACGACCACGTGGCTTGCGCCGACATGGCCGCGGCGATGATCAAACAGCTGGTGCCCATCCCGACGAACGAGAGCGTCAACAGCGGTTTCCGCCCCATCCGGTCGAGCGCCTGGCCGCTGATCAGCGTGCCGAACAGGTTGATGGCGCACACCGCGACGGACGCGGCGACGGCGTTCTGCACCCCCGCGGCTTCGAACATGGCGCTGGAGAAGTAAATCACGGCGTTTATGCCCGTCATCTGCTGCAGGAAGAAGAGCATCGTGCCGATGGTGATTTGTTTCCGGTTCGCGGGCGCGAGCAGCTCGGCGACGGACGCGTCCTTCTCGCCCTTGTCGTCCCCGGCGGTGGCCTCCGCGGCGGCGTCCGGCGCGCCCCACAGCGCCGTCTCCGCGGTCTCCGCCTCAGCGACCTTGCCCCGGCGGCGCAGCCACACCGGGCTCTCCGGCACGACGGACATGAAGAAGAACTGCGCGGCGGCGGGCGCCACCGCGTAGAGAAACATGGCGTGCCAGTGCGTCGGGTCGCCGGCGAGCGGTAAGCCCGCGATGACGGCGACGAGGATCCCGAGGCAGATCCCGAGCTGGTTCAGCGACCCGAGGACGCCTCGAACTTTCTCCGGAGACACCTCCGCGATGTACATCGGGACGAGGTTGGAGGACGCGCCGATCCCGAGGCCGCACAGTAACCGGCCGACGAGCATGGTCTCGACGTTGGGCGCGCACGAACAGAGGAACGATCCGACGACGAGCGGCGCGGCGACGCCGATGAGCGCCTTCTTGCGCCCGAAGACATCCGCCAGCTTGCCGGCGACGAGCGAGCCTGCGGTGGCCCCCACGAGCACCATGCTGACTACCAGGCCCTTGAGCTGCACGTTCGCGGCGATCCCGAGGTCCCTCGCCAGGTGTTCGAGCGCGGGGTTGACGATGCCGAGGTGGTAGCCGAACGAGAAGGCACCGAGCGTGGCGACGAGGACCGCGGGAAGCACGCGCCGCATCACCGCGTCGTCGTCCAGGGGAGCGAGCATCGGGGCGCGGTCTTCGCCGCCTCCCGATTCGAGGTCCGCGGCGGAACTCGAGACGCGCCTCGCGTGTGCGCCTCGTCCGCTGATGACTCGCCCGCCGCTTCGATTGAACATGCAGGGGCCTAGATCCGGCGAGATCACGCGCGCGCTCGCGCGCGCTCGCGAGGGAAGGGGGGGTGAGACGCGCCGGCGGTCGACGGTCGCGCGGCGCGACGCCAGGAGGCTGACTGTCTTCGCGCCTGCGAAAGAGGTGCACACGCTCATGCCGTACCGCGAGCTGCGCGTCGTGCCTCTGAAGTTAACATCGCCCACAACGGCCAGAAACGACGAGCGAAGACGACGTCGAGACGACGTGCGAATCACGAGACGAGACATATCCAAAGAGTCGTGCTGCTGCAGGCGCTTTTAGGAGGACGCGGCTCGGGCGTGCGTGACTACGGTGAGCGCATCGGGCGCGCCCGAGACAGGGTCGGGAGCCACCCTCGCGTCGGGTAGGCGACCTTGAGGTCGGTGGAGCTCGTTCCCCGCGAGCGCAGCTCGAGTGACGCGCGAGGTTGCTTCCAGATCGTGTCGCTTCCCGGCACACGCCTTTTCCAGGCAGGCAGCGGACGACGATCGCGATGAGCGGGCTCGACAGCCTGTTCGATGACTTCGACTTGAGCGCCCCCTCTTCCAAGAAGGGGGCGTCCATGAACTCGATGAAGCAGGGTGGCTTCTCCAGCGCGCAGACCTCGCGCGCCTCCGCGAGCGCGGGAGCCTCGTCCGGAGGAGGGACGCGGGACGCGTTCGAGGATCTTTTTGGCCTCGGAGCCACAACCACGCCGACGCGGGCGATTCCCACCGGGAACGTTCCCTCCGCCACGCCCGGCGCGCCTCCCGCGAGCGACTTTTTCGCCTCGCCTCGGATGGGCGCCGCGCCCGGCGCGACCCCCGCGCGGCCTTCGGCGGACCCGTTCGGCGGGCTCGGCGCCGGGGACAGCCTGTTCGGGTCGCTGGGCGGCGGCGCTCCCGGCGGCGGGACGCCCATGGCCGCCATGGGCCGATCCAGCGCGAGACCGCCGCCGGCGATGGCATCGCCGGCGAGCGATGACCTGCTGGGCGCCATCCTCGGGGACGGAGGGGGCTCTGCGCCCGGGTCGGGACCCGGGTCGGGACTCGGGTCGAGGCTGGGTTCGGAGTCGGACTTTTCCGCCGCCGGCGGAAGCACGCGCGTCGAGCCCGCTGGAACTTCGACGCTCGCGTCGTCGCTCGGGGGCAGCGCGAGCGACTTTGGGGTGGGCTCCGGAGGAGGCCTGGGGAGCTTGTCCGGGCTTGAAGCGTTCGCGTCCAGAGGGGGGAGCTCGAGCGATCTGGCGAGCGTCGGCGCGTCCGCGCCCTCGGACGGGTTCGCCGGGTTGGAGGATCTCGTGTCTTCGGCGCCCGCGCCGAGCGCGATTCGACGCCGCGCGGCGGAAACGGCGACCGGCGAATCCGTCGGGGGCTTCGGCGGGCTGGAGGACCTGGTGGCTTCCGCGCAGCCGAGCCAGACCGTGTCGCGAACCGCGAGCGCAAACGATTTCGACATCTTCGCGGGGGACGGCGCCGGCGCGTCGCCTTCTGTGTCCTCGCCCGACGCGTCAGGGACCGCCGCCGACGGCGGTTTCGCCGGCCTGGAAGATTTCCTCTCCCCCAGGCCCGCGCCGAGCGGCTCGCAGCGCCACGCCGCGCCCGCCGCGCCCGAATCCACCTCCGACGCGGGGCTGGAGGCTATGCTCGGCGAACTCTCGGTGGGCGGAAACGGAGGCGGGTTCGGCGGCGGCGGGTCGCCCGTGGTCATCGACGACATGTTCGGTCCCGCGATGGGTTCCGGGTTCAACGCCGGCGTCGGCGTCGCGGGCGAGGTGGCGTCGCGCGTCGGCGCGACCGATGTGATGTACGAGTCGAGCGACGACGAAGGCCACGAGGACGACTCGGAGGCGCGGAAGAAAGCGCGCGCCGCTCGGCACGAGCGCAACCGAAAACGCATCGCCGATAAGCTCCAGGAGAAACGAGACCGAGAAGCGAAGGCGCTGGCGGAGCAGGCGGAGAGGCAGGTTCTGAAGGATTTGATCGGCGCCGACATCGACGAGTGGCTGCGTAAGAACCAAAACAACATACGCACGATGTTAGCGAATCTGGCGGACGTGTTGTGGGAAGGTCACGGATACAAGTCCCCGGACCTGAACGACTTGCTCAGCCCGAACGCGGTGAAGAAGAGTTACCACAAGGCGCTGGTGATCATCCACCCGGACAAGGTCAGGCAGAAGTTCGGAGGGGACATGGACAAGGTGTTCGTCGCGGACAAGGTGTTCGACCAAGTGCGGGACGCGTACAAGGCGTTTTCGGAGAAGGAACTGTGACGGACGCGCGAGAAGACGCGGCTTTTTCGCGACAGACTGATGAGAAAGACTCGCCGCGGGCGCGCGACGGAGCGCTTCTTCGAATACGATGAGCCTATTGAATCTACGGTTCTACCAACACGCGTCGCGTCGCCACCACGTACCGTGCGGTACGCTAACCTGAATCGTCCTTCCCGCTGTTTCGCTTCGCGTCGCTCTCCGCGTCGGCGGCGGCGGCTCCTTCTCCCCGCGCGTTCGGTTTCTTCGTCTTCTTCGGGAGAGGGTTCATGACGAACCAGCGGAGCGTGAACATCAGCATCAGCGTGGGGAGGATCGCCAGTTTCACCAGGAAGCGACACGCGAGGAACGTCAAGGCGAGCACGGTGACGCGCAGCTGTGGTGGCAGTGGGTAAGGGGAACGGAGTATGCGGGGTCGGGGTCAGCGGGTCGACATCGACGCGACTTTCTTTAAACTCGGCACACTCGTGCGCGGGGACGACAGAGAAGGAGCGCGTGTTTTCCCGCCCGGATCGCGCGCGCGTCGGAATGCGCACCCATCGATGCCGTAACTGTTTCCTGATGCCATCCCCCAGCAATTGCCGCGTCACCCGCGGTAGCCTGCGCTTTCGAGGCGGGCGATCGCCGGCCATGTGCGCGTGCGAAGTGGGCTTCGGGTCGGAAAAGGGAAAAACAAAAAGCTGCGTCGAAACGCGACCGAAATCGATCGACGAAAAGAAAAAATCTTGAGTGCGCTTTCCACCACTTTCGGGAGACTGATCGAGCGTACGTGTTTCGTGCGACTCCACTTGGCCTCCAACTGTCCGCGAAACGGCACACGCTGATCCGCGTCATCGCTTTTCCAACCGCGCGGTTTTCGTCGCGAAAACCGTGAAAAGCCGGGAAAAACCCCGCGAGCGGCGCACTTTTCCTTCCTAACAATCCGCAATGCTCCGCGCCGTCGCCAGCCTCTCGTCGTCGGCGGTCGGACGTCCCGTCGTCCCCCCGTGCGCGCGACGCGCGCCGTGCCGCGGTCCCTCGGCGCGCGCGCCCGCCGCGCGCCTCCGCGCGCGCGCGCGCGGCGAGCACGCCTCGTGGGATTCTTCTTCCGGAACCCACCCTCCTCCGTCGCACACGGTCGCGACGGCCTTCTTCGACGCGTACGCGGCGCTGGAGATTCCGGACGACGCGTCTTCGACCCAGATCCGCGCGAGCTACGTGGCGCTTCAGAAGAAGTTCCACCCCGACGTGTACTCCGGCGACGACGCGTCGGAACGCAGCTCCGACGTGAACCGCGCGTACGAAATCCTGGTTGACGACGTGAAGCGCGCTGACCTGGACGCGGCGATTCGGCGACTGGGAAAATCTCGCCGGCGCGAGGATTCGGCGACGCTCATCCCGGCGACGGGTATCGTCGGACCGCTTCGCGCCGCTTTGTTGCACAAGATGGACGTGTGTGGCGCGGAAGTGCACGGGCTGGAGGAGTGCGAGGCGGACGTCGTGTGGCGCATGACGGAGTCCATCAGGGAGTGGGGGAAGATGCTGGCGTTCACGTCCGAGCTGCCGTTGCCGCTGCCGCTGCAATGCGACGACGTGGAGAACGGCGTCCGGCTCGCGATGGTGACGTTCGAGAACGGCGTCGTCAGGGAAGTGGGCGCCCTCGTGATCACCGTGGAGGTCGTGGGGCTCGAGGACGACCTCTACGGGACGTCCCAGCTCGCGGGCTTCGAGGACTCGAGCCCCTCGTCCGAGCACAAGGTGGAGGTGCGCGTGTCTCGCCGCTGGCAAGAGGTGGCCAACCCGATGGCGTACCAGTCCAACCCGCTTCCCGGCGAGGGTCGGATCTTGGCCAACTTCGCGGAGGAGTTCGCGTTCCTCAAGGAAGCCGAGCTCGCGGGATCTTCCGCGGTCTCGTCCGCGGCCTTCGGCGTCGCGGAGAAGAAGACCTCGTCCCTGAACGAGATGCTCAGCAACGCGGTTTCGGCAATCTCTTCGTTCGCGTTGCCGATCCTCCCGATGCTGGGCAGCTCGAACCCGAAGGGAGGCGCCTACGAGGGCTACAAGATCAACAGGGCGCCTAGGTCGGAGCGGGAGGAGGAAAAAGAGGAGGTAAAGGAGGTGGTAGAGGAGGAGTCGGAGTGCCTGCAGGAAGAGGAGTGCGAACTCGCGCCCTGGTAGTCCCTTCGCGGCGCGCTTCGGCGGGTGTTTCGGAGTTCATCCGTTTCACCACGCAGAGGTTCGTCCTTTTACTTTACGCTTACACGTGAACCGCCGACCTCCGCGAAACCACTCGCCCTTCGTCGTCCGACTCTCCCCTCGCCGCGCCCTCGCCGACGGTCGCCGGCGTCCCGCCCCTGCTTCCTTTCCCGCCCGTTCTCGACGGGTCACCGCCTCCATCTCGCGCACGCCGCCTTGGTGAGCGCGTGCGCGAGGAACCCGCACGGCCCGAACATGCAGCAGAGCACCAGCGAGTGCTGCGCGGGGACGTCGGCGGCGAGCGCGTCGAGGAAGACGTGCCTCGCGACGAACAAATCCATACTCAACAAGTGCATCCACGCGGACGCCGCCGTCTCCGCGGTGCCGAAACACCCGCTGACGAACGTCAACCAGTTCCCGATGAAATCCCCGCTCGTCGTGACCCCAGAGACGAACGTCGAGAGAAGCGCGCGCACCGCCGGGCTCTGCGCCGTGGCGAGCATCGCCACGAAGTACAGAGCCCCCATGAACGCGAACGGCGCCGCGGAACGCATGAACCTCTGGGTCAACTCGGCTTTGGGGGCGCCGATCATCGCCCCGTACAGAGGAAGCACGGCGACGGTTCCGATCGAGAACACGGTCTCGGGAAGCGCGGCGGGGACGATGGATGACCCGCGAGAACCGGTGCTCTGCGGAGTCGCGCGAGATCGAGGGTGCCGTAATCTCCTCGCCTCGAGATGGTTGGACACGCGGAGGACCGCGGAAGCCCGACAACGCGCCGCATCGCGCGCTCGGCCGCGACGCAGCCGTGAGCTCGGCGCCACAACCGAGGAAACGGCTCCGAGGGCACGCATGGCGCTGGACGTCGCCCTCGCGCGCGCTCGTGGAAGTGGACGAGATAAGTTTCGGAAAGACGTCGTCGCCCGATTTTTCGTTCCGAGCGCATCACTTCGTCCTGCGCCAGATGATGTCGGCGGCGGCGGCGACCCCGCCCGCCGCGGCGTTCAACCTCGTGGACGTGGATCCCGGGGCCATTCGCCCCGTGGAGAAGGTCCAGGCTGATGAGAGCCACGGCCGAGTGCTGGATGCGTGCTTGGCCCCTCGGCAACACGTCGTGACACGACGCGAGCTGAAAGCCCCGTTGGACGCTTGCATCCTGTCGGATGTCGTCTCTCCCGACGAAAGCGCTCGCCTCCGGCAGTGCGCGCACGACGCCGAGTATTCCTTCTGGAACGCCGCCGCGACCTCGACGGCGTTTCGCAACGCAGACACGGTCGAAATCACCAGCGACGCGGTGGCGAACGAGCTGTGGGCGCGCGTGAAGACACTCGTCACGCCGGAGGTCACCGTCGTCCCGGGGGACAAATTTCACGAGCCCGGTCTCGACGGCCGATGGACGGCGTGCGGGATCAACCCGCACCTGTTGTTCAACCACTACAAATCGGGAGGGCACTTCAGCCCGCACACGGACGGCGCGACGGTCGTGGACATGAACCACCGCTCGTTGTACAGCGTGCTGATTTACTTAAACAAGTGCGAGGTGGGCGGAGGCACGGCGCTGTTCGCTCAGCCCCCCGACGCGAGCCTGGGGAAATTTCTCGCCGAGACGGGCGGCGGCGGCGCGGCGACCGGCGCCGACGACGTGAGATACCGATGGCCCGAGGAATGGTGCGTGGATGTCGCCCCCGTAGACCCCGGGACGGCGCTGGTCTTCTCGCAAGACACCGCGCACGAGGGCGTGCCCGTGGGTGAGGGCCACGAGAAAATCGTGATTCGAACGGACGTGATGTACCGCCGCGAGCCGCCCGTCTTCGCGGACGAAGTCGGGAGAAAAGCGTACCAGCTGCATCGGGAGGCGCAAACCGCGGAAGCCGCGGGCGACCACATGGCCGCCATGCGCCTCTACAGGCACTGTCGCCGATTGTGTCCCGAGTACGCAGACTTCGTGGGGTTGGGGTGAAGGGCGGCATCATAGCGAGTACGTTCGTACGATAGGTTTAGTCGTAGACGGAGACGAGTAGAATCACGTTCTGCTTTCCTTCACCCGTCGGACGAAACGACGCGCGCGACGTCGAGAAGATTACTCGCGATCGCACGAAGCATGCTCGGTGCCGTGCAAGGCGTCGCGAACCCGAAGTTCGTGCGCGCCTCCGGATCGACCCCCAAACGCGTTAGCCGTGGAAGGACCGCCGTCCGCGCCATGGCCACCCCGAACGACCCCTCGTCGCAGTCGAACTACCCGGTCTCGAAGGTCACGCACTGCGACTTCGATCTCACCGTGGACTTCGAGAAGAAGTCCGTGGGGGGCACCGCCGTGCTCACCGCGACCGTGGGCCCCGATGTTGCGGCGGACACGCTCGTGCTGGACACGCGTGATCTCGTGATCGAGTCGTGCTCGGTGGACGGCGTGGAGGCTGCCTTCGAGCTCCAGAGCGACCCGCACCCCGTGATGGGCACCGCTTTGACGATAACGCTCCCCGGATCGAGAGCCCCCGGATCGACGTTTTCGGTCGCCGTCGCGTACCGCACCACTCCGGAGAGCAGCGGCTTACAGTGGCTGCGACCGGAGCAGACCGCGGGAGGGAAACACCCGTATCTCTTCTCGCAGTTCCAGGCGATCCACGCGCGGTCGTTCTTCCCTTGCCAAGACGCGCCCGCCGCGAAGATGACGTACAAAGCGCGAGTCACCGCGCCGGCGCCGCTCGTGGCGCTCATGTCCGCCGTGCCCGGCGAGTCCCCCGAGTCGCTTCCCGTGGCGGACGGCATGCGCACGTTCACGTTCGAGCAGAAGGTGCCCATTCCCCCCTACCTGCTGGCGCTCGCGGTGGGAAACCTCGAGGCCAGGGACATCGGGCCCAGGAGCCGAGTCTGGAGCGAGCCCGAGACGGTCGCCGCCGGCGAGTACGAGTTTGCCGAGACCGAGGAGTTCCTGCAAGCCGCCGAGAACGTCGCGGGCCCGTACGTGTGGGGCCGGTACGACCTTCTGCTGCTTCCCCCTTCGTTCCCGTACGGCGGCATGGAGAACCCGTGCCTGACGTTCGTGACGCCCACGCTGCTCGCGGGCGACCGGTCGCAGGCGCACGTGGTGGCGCACGAGATTGCGCACTCGTGGAGCGGTAACCTCGTGACGAACGAGACGTGGGAGTCGTTCTGGCTCAACGAGGGATTCACCGTGTTCATCGAGCGGAAGATCATGCACGCGATGTACGGCAAGGCTGTCTTCGACTTCAGCGCCATCGGGGGGCTGATGGAGCTCAAGGAGACCGTCGACCGGCTGGGCGCCGATCACCCGCACACCGCGTTGACGCCCGTTCTGGAAGGCGGCGTCGACCCCGACGACGTCTTCTCCAAGGTGCCCTACGAGAAGGGCTTCGCGTTCCTGGTGTACCTCGAGCACGTCTCCAGCGGACGCGCGGATGCCGACGCGGACGCGGCGAACGGCCACCCCGCGTTCGGGGAATTCCTGAAGGCGCACTTCGAGAACAACAAGTTCGGGTGCGTCACCGCCGCGGGGTTCCGCGCGTCGTACGAAGCAGCGTTCCCCGATGCCGCGAAGAAAGTGGACTGGGAAACGTGGCTCCACAAGCCCGGCATGCCTCCCGTGGACGTCGGGGCGTACTACGACGACGCGCTGGCTCGAGCCAGCGCGGAGCTGGCGAAGAAGTGGCACCTGTGCGACGTCCTCGGGATGGGCGCGCAGGACCGACCCGAAGGCGCGTCCGCGTCCGACCTGGAGGGATTCACCGCCGCGCAAATCGATCACTTTTTGCTCTCCTTGCTGGAGTACCGAGGCGGGTCGCACCCGTTGTCGCTCCCGGTGATCCGCGCGCTGGAGGAGCTGTACAGCCTGAGCAACTCGAAAAACAGCGAGATCGCGTGCAAGTGGTTACAGCTGCGCCTGGGGGCTGGCGACACGGAGGCGTTCGAGCCGACGGCCAAGGCGTTGGCGGCGGCGGGCAGGATGAAGTTTTTGCGGCCGCTCTATCGTTCGCTGCGGCGAAGCGGGAAGGACGGCGAAGCGTTCGCGCTGAAGACGTTCGAAGAAACGCGGGCGATGTACCACCCGATCGCGGAGAAAATGGTCGCCGCAGATCTCGGGGTCTGACCGAGCGAGCGCGTGTTATATTCATTCATTGATCGTCGTTCTGTTCGCCATACGTCAGTCGCGTTTTCTTCGAGCGTTTTTCTCGAGTGTGCCGAGAGACCGGGTAGCCGAGTTTTTCAAAAAGCCCGAATGCGAGCCTCCTCGAGTCCGCGACAGGAGCGGCACACTGGCGCGCGCCAGTGGGGTCCTTCGCCCGGATTCCGCCCCGCATTGGGCGAGGAATCCGTGTGACCGGCCTCGGGCGCGCCGGGGCCGGGTTGGCCCCTTCACCGCTGGTGCCTGGGGCGGAGGCCGGTGGTCGTGCGGGGAGACGGCAGAAAAGCAACAACGATGTTGGAAGGGATCATAGCGCCGACTCTCGAGCGGCTCCTAGGGCAGTACATCGTCGACCTGCCTCGAGAGCAACTCAGGGTTGGCCTGTGGAGTGGAGTGCTGCGCTTGGAGAACGTGAGGCTCAAGCCGGATGCGTTCGACGCTTTGAAACTACCGTTCGCCGTGCGCGAGGGGACCATCGATCTGCTCGAACTAAAAATAGCCTGGAAGACACTGCTCCTGCGCTCGCATCCGATTTGCGTGACGCTCGAAGGCGTCGCCCTGACAGCCTCGCCTCGCGCTGAGGACGAATGGGCGGCAGAACCGGCGGAGAAGCGTGCGCTCGCGCTGAAACGCGCGGCTCTGGCCGCCGCGGCGGAGTTGGCAGCTACGAAACGTCGCGGCGGCGCGGACATCGCCGACGCCGCCGGCTCGTCGTTGCTCGCCGCGGCGGTGCCCACCGTGCTCGACCGCCTCCGCGTGAAGGTGGGCGCGGTGCACGTCAAGTTCGCGGACATGCCTAAGCTCGCGGACGATGAGGATGTCGCCGCGTTCGGACTCCGGTTAGACTCGATGCTCGTAGCGACGTCCAAGACGGAACGCGAACCCGAGCCGGAAGCGCCGGCGGAAGCGAGCGCGTCCGGGCGAACCGCGAACGGCGCCGGAGATGCCGAATTCGCCGACGCCGACGAAACCGACGCCGGGAACGCGAGCTCACCCGCGGGACCGAGCGCTTTGAACCCGAGACGGCGACGCCAAAGGATCCTCGCCGGCGTGCGGGGCGTGCTCGCCGCGGTGACGCCCATGTCGCAGTCGAAGAAACGCGTAGACATAGCCGGTCTTCGCGTCTACTCGCGCGCGAGACGCGTCTCGGTCGACGGGTCACCTCTCGAATGGTACCCCGCGCCGCGTGCTCCCGGAGCGCCGGACCGCCTGAGCGCGCCCTCGTGTCCCTCGTGGCGCGCGCGCTGCGATGACCGGGTCGACCCGGACGACGTGATGCTGGGTGCGGAGATGCTCACCGCGTCGTTGACGGTGACGGCTCGCGAACGGTCGCGGCCGGCGACGACGAGTGGCGCGTCGTCTCGTAACGCCCAGGCGCCGGGGTTCGACGTCCGCTTGGAAGTGTTGAGCGCCTTGGAGACGCGCATACGCCCGAGCCAGATGCGCAGCGCGATGCGCCTGGCGGACGCGGCGATTGTGTGGGAGCTTCGGGATAAACACGGCGCGCTACGCCCTGTGGCGGGTCCCGGCGGGAAAAGGGAGTGGCGCGCGTGGTGGCGGTACGCCGCGCGCGCGGTGATGCGGGAGACGCGCGACGCGATCCGCGCGTCGCCCTCTTTGGCGAACGTGACCTCCATCGCCGTGCCGCTGATGTCGCGGGACGAAGGCCGCGTCGCGACGGTCGCGCGATACGCGGAGCTCTACGAGCGCAAACTCCGCGACGAAGACACGGCGGGCGCCGGATCCGTCGGGTCGTCGCCGGCGCCGTCGCTGTCCTCGGCGTTCGACGAGAGCTTCGGGGAGGACCAGTTTTTCGAATGCGACGAGGACCCGTCTCAACTCGAGGGGGACGCGCTGGAGCTGTACTCGCTGGAGAGCCAGCTCGCGCTCGAAGAGCTGCTCGCTGCGCGCGCGCAGGCGGAGCGGGCGGCGTACGCGAACGAAGAGGAGGACGAGGAGGAGGACTTCTTGGACGCCGAGGAGTTTGACGAAGACGACGACGCGTCGAAATCGTCGGGCGGGTACTTTTCCAGGGTCACGGGGGCGTTGTATAAACGCGGCGCGGGAATCGCCACGAACGCCGTGGGTTTGGCGACGAGCGCGGCCGCGCGTGTCGCGGGCGGCGCGACCCGGTACGCCGTCTCGAGCGGTGCCACGTCCGTGTTCGCCTCGGGGGAGGCCTCGGCGAACGGCCGAACCACGGCTCGCGCCGCCGGGATCGTCGTCGAGTTGCGAAGTTTCACCGTGGTGTTCCGGAAGGAAACCTCCGTCGCGCCCGCGACGGACGCGTTCGCGCTGCAGTTCGGCGGCATACGCGCCGAGCTCGATTCCCCGGACGGGGTGGCGCTCCGGGCAGAGGTACAGAATCTCGACGGGTGGTTGCCTTCTGATGGGACGGACGCGTCGAGCCGATGCGCCGTGGTGTGGCCGCGCCGAGACGCGTCGGAGCAACCCGACGCGCGGTCCCCGGCGATTCGCGCCACGCAGCTCGACCCCGGGTCGGGGGATACCCAGCCCCCCCTGGAGATGGATATCGCGCCGCTGAACATAGTGGCGCACCCGTCGCTGGCCGCCGCGCTCGCGCCTTTCGCAGACGAGGTCCCGCACACGCACCAAGCGCGACTGCTGTATGCCACGCGGCGTCTTCCCGGCTCGGCGCCCCGCGAACGTCTGGCGCGCGCCGTCGCGTCCATCCAGGCGCAACTCCCGGCGCAGCCGTGGAAGGTGTGCATGTCGCAGCCGATGTTCCTGCTCCCTTCGGCGTCCGCTCCCGACGAGGCGTACGCCGCGGCGCTGGAGGTGGCGAGCCTGGCCGCGGAGTTCGCCGCGGGCGGCGGCGTCGCGCCGACGGCGGCGGCGACGGAGAAGTTGAGACGCCGCGCCGAACGCCTGGCTCGGCGCGAAGGCGCGTTGGAGGATGACGCGAAGGAGGCGCTGGAGACGCTCGAGCGCGCTTCGACCGCGCACCAGACTGCCGTGACGTTCGGAGGCGCGCGTTTGCTCTTGCCGACGCCCGGACCCGACCGAATGGAAACGGTGTGGTCCGCGGTGATCGACGGATGGGGCGGGTCGGCGCTGGCGGTTTCGCTTTCGTCGTCGGTGGGCGGGCCAGACGCCGCGACGCGCGCTTCGGCGCGGTTCGCGCCGCTTCGCGCGACGGCCACCCCCGAAACCTTCGCGGCCTTGGAGACGGCCGCGCGAGCGGCGACGGCGCTCGCCGAGTCGGCGGCGACGGTCGCCGATTCGCCGAACGCGGAAAGGACCGAGGATGCGACGGGAAGCTCCGCGACGAGCGACGTGGACTTTGAGGTTTCGTTCGAGGAGATGCGCGTGTCGCTGGAAACGCGACGCGACGCGAAAAAGAAACGCTCGTCGCGACGCGTCTCGACGTCACCCGCGGTGCCGTTCTGCGCGGTGATCCGCGGCGTGGAGGCTCGCGTGCGCGCCGAGCGGAACGGGGACGCGCGAGCGGACGTGGTGGTACGTGACGTCGAGGCTTCTCGTGGCGACGAGGCGCTTTTGCGCGTCGTCGAGCCTTCGTCGAAGGAAAAGTACGAAGACGACGGCGTCCACTTCGCGCGCGCGGAATTCTCCGCCGCGGCTTCAGGGAAGCAGCGGGCGCTGTTACGCGCGTGCGGTTTGACGGTTCGCGTGAGCGACGCGCTCGTGGGTGACCTGGGGGCATTTGCCGTCGCGTGCGTGGACGCGAAGGCTGCCGCGAGCGCCGCGAACGGGGACTCGACCAGGACGGGGTCGCCGAACTGGAAGCGAGCGGCGAAAGCCGCCGGGCGCGTCGGAGGCGTCGACGACGCGGCGACGACGGCGCTGACCCTCTTCGGCGCGCGCGGCTCAACACGAAGCACGCTTCGCGTGTTTCCCGGAGGCGCACCCGATGGGGCGGACGGCACCATCGCCGATGCGACGCTCGCGCGCGAGGCGGCGTGGACATCGCTCGCGCTGGGCGAGAGCGAACAGTACGTCCGCGCGGCTTCGACCGCGTTCGCGCGCCTGGCGTCTGAAAATCCAGACGCGAGCGCGTTCGCGTTCGCCGCGCGATCCGCCTCGAGTGTGGTTCTCGCGTCCTCGGAAGCGAGTGCCGCGAGCCGCTTCGTGTCGACGGTGGATCTGAGCGGCGTCGCGGCCACCTTACGCAGCTTCCAGGGCGAAGACGCGTCGGAGAAGCACGTGGAAGTCGACGTGACCCTGGAAACCGTCCGAGCGCGCGGCGCGACGTCGGCGTCGGCGAATCGCGCGGTGCTCGATTTCGGCGTCTGCGCGAAAGCGCGTCGGGTGACGGACGACGCGGATGCGCCGCTGAGCCCGCAGACGATCGACGTTCGCGTCTCGAGGGCGCGCGTGGGTGCGCACGCCGATTTCGTCGCGAACGTCTCGCGATGGTTCGACCTCGCGTCCGCGAAATGGGCAAAGAGCACGTCGGGTTCGGCGCTCGAGCGCGCGCTCGCTTCGCCGTCGTCGTCTCCCGCCGAACCGAAATCGGCACCTGAAGCGGCCTCGTTCGGATCGGCGCGCTTGGTCTTGGTCGTCGAGGAGACCTCCGTGTTCATCCCCGGGAGCGCGACGGACACGTCGAGTCGTGAAGGCGCGGGATTCCTGTTCGTCGTCGGAAACGTGTCGTTCGCGACGCGCTTCCCCCTCGACGACGCGACTCTCGCGAAAGACGCGCCGGCGATGTTTTCGGCGTCCGCGGCGAACGCGCGCGCGCTCTTTCTGACGCGCAAAGACGAAGAATGGGCCTCCGCGCTGCGCGCGCCCCCCGCGGATGCGAGCACAACCTGTCCCGTGGTTTTCGAGGTGGCGTCCATGCGCGTCCGAGAGCAAGAACCCGCCGATGGAACCTCTTTCGTCGTGGATATCCCACTCGTGCGTCTCGTCGCGACACCCGGGGTGGTGGCGAGCGCCGCCGAGGCGGCGGCTCGATTCGCGGCGGTGGCGCCGGCGCCGGCGGCGCCGACGGACGCGGAGCGGGACGCGCGACGCGACGACGCGGACACCGCGGTCGTTTCGATTCTTGGATCCGTGGACGTGCGCGTCGGTCGCGCTTCGGTTCTGCTTCATTCTTCGGAGACGAGAAGTGGCGGGTACGGCGCGAGAGGCGACGAAGTCGCCGCGCTCGTCACCGCGTCCGCGCTTCGGTTCGCCGCGGACGTCGGCGACGCCGCGAACTTCGTCGCGAAAACGAAACGCCGCGCGTCGGTGGAAATGTCGTTCGAATCCATCCACGCGCTGGACGTGAGTGGCACGCTCGCGGGTGAGGCTGAGCGCATGGCTACTGGAGACGCGCTCGGTGATCGAGCCGCGGAAGCCGGTGTGCCGTTGGCGTGGATCGGGTCCACCGGCGGGAAAGAGAAACGAAGCGTCGTCTCCGCGAGAGCGGAGGGAAACGTGTTTTTCGGTTTCGTTCCCGAAAACGCCGACGTCGACGTCACCTTGTCGGGTGGCGGTTTCGTCGCGGACGTGCCCGCCTGGGACCGCGTCGCGACGCTCGCTGGCGTTCTCGCGAAGACCGCGGCGGGGTCGACCGTCGTCCTCGCGCCCGAGAAATCCGCGGTCGAAAAGCCGCCCGAGCGAAAGAAATCGGTGACGTTCGCGGACCAGCGCGAGGAACGCGCGACGGAATCGTCGGGCGCGTCGTTCGCGTTTGCGTCGGGGGATTGGACGATGACGATTCCCTGGAACCCGCCAGACGCGGGCGCGCGCGCTTTGCTCTTGTCCCTGAGCGCGCGCGCGTCCGCGTCCGCGGTCATCGACGTGCACCTCGAACCGGATCGATCCGCGTCGCCTTCGTTCGACCCGAAGAGCTGGCGCGCCGACGCGCGCGCCGGTTCCGTGACGCTCGCGCTGCGCGAAACCGCGAAGGACGTCTCCGGCTCGGACGCGTACGCGCTTTCTTCGAGCCCGGTTTTCGAGATGCGCGGTTTCGGGTGCGAGGTGCACTCCGACGGAAGCGAGTGGCACGAAGGTGTCGCCTTCGACGTCGTCGCCGGAGATATCACCCTGCTCGTGTCTCAGCGGCGTCTGACGAGGATGCAGGAAGCGGCGCGCGTGTTGCAGGAGTTTGGCGCGGAGTCTTCCGCGGCTTGGGCGAAGAACGGCGCGCGTTCGCCCGCGGCGGCGAAACCGTCCGCGGCGGCGAAACGCGCCACTGCAGAAACGCCGTTTTTCGCCTCCGCGCCCGCGGTCTCCGCGAGCCTCACCCTCGGTGTCATGGGCCTCCTCGTGCTGGACGATGAGCGCACGGGCACGGCCACGAACATCGGTCCGTCGCTGCTGGAGGGGGCTGTTCTCGGAGTCTCCGCGTCCGCGACGTTCGATCCCAAGGAACGGCGCGCGTCGATGGTGGCGGAGGCTCGGACCCTGCTCGACGCGCTCGCTCGCGAAAAAGGCGCGTGGGAACCCGTGGTCGAGCCCTGGCGCGTGCGCCTGGGCGCGGACGCCTCGTTTCGCGCGGACGGCGCGCCCTCCAAGATCGAGGTGGTGTTCACGGGAGTGGACGCGCTCGAGATTACCGTCGGAGAGGCTGGCGCCGCCGCCGCCGCCGCCGCCGCGCGCGCGCTCGCCGCGGGGCGCGAGGACGCGGCGCCGCCGCCGTTTTCGCGCACGTATTGGCTGCACAACGCCACGAACGTCGCCGCCGAGTACGAGCTCGACGGCGTGGACGAGGAGGGGGCGCACGACACCGGCATCCGCGGTACCGTCGCGCCGGGAGCGCGAGTCTCGATCCAGTTCCCGGGAACGGAAACGCGCGCCGCGCCGAGGTACGCGCGCGTCGGCGGCGTCGAGCCGCGGACGACCCCGGCGCCGGCGCCGAAACCGGCGAGGAGACGCGCGGTTGTCGTTCGGTTCCTGGACGGCTCGGGATCCGCACTCGGGTCGCCGCCGACCCCCCCCATCGAGCTCGACGCGTTCGGCGTCTTCGAGCTCGCCGAAGCGAGCACGGTTCAAGCGCGCGTGGTGGCTGAGGTCCGACGGCTCGCGGACGACGACGACGACGACGGAGATCTCGCGAACGACGCGTCTCTCCGCGTCTCCGGCGTCGCCGCGACGCGCACGGAACTGTTACTTCGCTCGGACCTGGCGTTTCACAACGCGACGCTGTCACCCGTGGAGCTCGACTTGACCGTGGACGGCGTCGAGGGGGACCGGACGCGAGTAGATCCCGTGCGCGTGGAGGCTGGCTCGCGGCTTTGGCTCCCCGTGTCCCTCGCGGACGAACGGGCGCGCGCGCGGTGGCGTCCGGCGAAGCTCGCCGGCGCGGAGAGCGACGGGATCGGTTTCGGTTGGAGCGAACCTTTCTCGCTCCGCGCCGTCGCCGAACGACGGGTCGTTCCCGGTTCGCGCCTCCCGTCGCTTCCGTCGCTCGCGGGCGGTGAATCGTTCTCTTCTGTGTCGTCGCTCGCGTCCTCGAGCGATCCTCCGGAAACGAACGACGCGCTCACGCCCGTGACGCCGACGATCTCGGCGGCGACGACGACGGACCCCGACGGAACGGCGACGCCGTTCGCGTGCGTCGTCTCCGGGCGAAGCGACCCGCGGCGGCTCGCCGCCGTCGTCGCGCTCGCGCCGCAGCTGTACGTGACCAACGCGCTCGCCGTGCCGGTGACCGTCTCCGCCAGCGCAGCAGCCAGCGCAGGCGACTTGGCGCGCATCGTCGCGCCCGGCGATACCGTCGCGCTCCACGACGCCGCGCTCGACCCCCGCGCGCCCATCACCGTGCACGCGCGCCCGCGCGGGTTCACGCACTGCGAGTCAGTCGCCGTGCCGCCGAGCGCGACGGCATCTCCGTCGGCGGCGCCTTTCGCGTTCGAGGCGTTCCGCGAGGTGTTCGCGGTGCGCGACGAGGACGACGCGTTTCCGAACGCGCCGGCGTTTTCGAACGCGCCCGTGAGCGTGCGCGTGAGCGTCGCGGTGGACGGCCGCGGCGCGCGCCGGGTCGCGGTGTCGGCGCCGGCGCGCGCTCTAAACGCCACGGAGACGCCGCTGTTTATCCTCGCCGAGCCCGACGCGCCGCCGGACCCGGAGTCCCTCGCGCTGGGCCTCGCGCTGGACGCGCGGCGCGGTCCCGCGTTCCTGAGCGCGGGGGAGGCTCCCGCGCGTTCGGTGGCGTCGCCCGGCGAGGGCGATTGCCTGGTGCCTCCCGCGCGCGTCGCGAAGAAAAGCGGCGACGCGCCCGCGTCTGGGCGCGGCGTCGGGGCTCTGCTCCGCGCCGAATCGGGCGTGCGATCGCCGGTGCCCGCGCGGACGCGCAGTCTCGAGATTTCGCACGTGGATTACAGCCCCGAGGGGCGCACGCGCGCGAACCTGCTCCTGGCGGACGGCGCGAGGCCTTCGGCCTCTTCGCCGGCGACGGCGGTGTTCAGGCAGAGCTCGGACCGCGCGGTGTCCCCGCTGAAACCGCCGCTGGACGTGAGCGTCGCCAGTCCGACGTCGGCGTCGGCGCCGCTCCGTCGGACGGAATCGAAAGCGTCGGCGCGGCCGACGGACGCGAAGGTTCCCGGTGTCGCGATGTTCGGGCGCTCCGACGCGTGGCATCTCGCGTCGTCCGGCGCGAACGGCCCGGTCTCCGCGCTCGTCCGCGTGCGAGCCGCGGACTCGAGCTGGTGGTCCTCCTCCGCGCGGCTGGCGGCGGGCGACGCGCCGCGCGTGGTGAAACTCCCCGTCGCGTCGCGCCGGGCGACGAACAAAAAACGGTGGACGCAGTGCGACGAGTACGTGGCGTCCCTCGTCCTCTCGGACGTCGTCGGAGACGCCGCGGCGCCGCCGCTCGCGACGGTTTCCGTCACACCCCGATTCACGGTCCGCAGCCGCGTCAACGACCACGCGCTGTTCTTCCGCCAGCCCGGATCGGAAGCGACGAAGACGGTGCCGCCTTTCGGCCAAGCCGTCGCGTCGCGGTGGTCGGACGCGAAACGCGCTTCTTCCGCGTCTGTCATGTCGCGCGACTTGGCGTTTCGGCCCGCGCTTCCCGGGATCTGGTCCTGGTCCGCGCCCGTCGCGATCGATCGCCCCGGGGTCACGCACGTCACGGTATCGGATCTCCACGCGGACGAAGGTCGTGCCGCTAAGAGCGGTACCGCGTCCTTCCGCGCGTACCGCGTCGTGGTGTCCGCGTCGCGCGAAACGCCGGGGGGCTTCGCGGTTGAGGTTTTCGAGCTCGGCAAACGCGACGCGGCGGCGTTTCGTCCGCCGCCGCGCGACGCGCCCGAATGCTCGCCCGAACCGCAAAAGGCGGTCTCCCGCCGTTTGCCGATCGCGGACCCGCGACGTTTGGACGTCCCCGCGTCGTCGTCGTATGTCTCCGCCGAGCCGAAAGAAAACGGGACGTCCCAAGAAGCGTCGTCGCCGACCGCCCTGAAAGGGCGATTCCGCGCACCGGTAAGGTTCCGGCCGCTCGCGCGGGCCATCGTGTTCGCCGCCGACGTCTCTCGCGCGGCGGTGAAGAAAAAATCCGCGCCGCCGCGCTTGGCGGTGCGCGTCGCGGCGTCGGCGCCCTCCGCGGGCGTGAGCGTGGTGGTGGACGAGGACGTCCACGGGTGTCCTCGCGAACTCGTGTACGCGCGCGTCACCGGTCTCCACGCGCAGGTGAGCGCCAAAGGCGACTCCCTGGAGACCCTGCGTTCCGCGGAGGGGTCGCTCGCCCTCGGCGCGGCGCGTCTCGATTTGCAGACGCCGGAGACGACGTCTTCGCCGACGGTGTTCGCCGCCGGCGCGACCGGTCTGAGCGCGCTCTCGGCGAGAGCCTCGGCGGCGTTTTCCGATGGGCTCCACGACGATGAGCTTTCCCGGAACATCGGCGGGTCGTGGCGCGCGCGTTCCTTCTCGGTGGACGTCGCGCCTATGACCATCGACCTCAGGGAGGCGTTCGGGTCCTCGGCTCCGCGCGCGGCGGCGCGCCTGGCGGCGCCGTTCGCCGCCGGCGCCGCCGCGCCTCCGGCGCCTCCGTTTCCCGCGTCGCCGGCGGCTCCGGCGCCCCAAACGCCGCACCTCGGGTTCCAGTCCGTGCGCGTCGGCCGCATCGATGCGGTGGTCTCCTTCGCCGCGCTGCCTTTCCTGCCCGCGGGCGTGCGGAGCATCGGCGCCGTCGACCGCGCGCGCGTCACGCTGCGCGCGTTTTCGCTTCCGTCCGACGCGCGCGCCGCCAAGCTCGCGGCGCAAAAGTCGTCGTGTTTTTTCCCGCCCGAGACTGTGGCTCGGCTCGCCGCGCGGCACTACCTTGCCGAGTCCGCGTCGCAGATCGTGCGCCTTGTGGCCTCGAATAAGCTTCTCGGGGACCCCGCGCGTCTGTGGGCGGAGCTCGAAGCCGCGACGCGCGAGCTTTTTTCGTCGCCGCCGCGGGTCAAGTCGTCTATCCGCTTCTCGCGCCGCGTCGCCGCCGCCGTCGCGGCGTGGGCCAAGACTTTGTTGCGGCACGCGAGGCAGGTCACCTCGGAGATGGAGGAGCGGTTCGAGGCGGCGAAGCGGCGGCGCGTCGAGCGTCTGCGCTCGAGGCGCATCGCGGACGACGAAGAAGACGCCGGGGACACGAGTATTGGCGAAACGAAACGACGAGTATTCGCGAAACAAAACGAAAACGACGCTTCGGACGACGCCGATCGCCTTCGCGACGCGAGCGCGGCGGACGCCGGCGTCGTCGCCGGCGTCGTCGCCGGCGTGCTCCGCGCGGCGGGGCACCTGGTGGAGGGCCCGCTGCAGGGCGCGGAGCTCAGGGGCGTGCCCGGTCTGGTGGAGGGCGCGGCGGAGGGCGTGTTCGGCGCGGCGGCGGCGACCGCGAACGCCGCGCTCGCGCTGGCCACCGACCTGGCGGACAAACTGGAGACGTACGGATTCGGCGACGAGGAGGAGGACGGCGAGGAGGATGACGAAACGAACGAAATCACGAACTGGGGGGTTCCCGGCGCGCGTCGCCGGCGACGACCGCCGCCGCGACTTCGCGCGCCGCGCGCGCCCCCCGCGTCCCGCCTCGAGCCGTGGAGGCCTTACTCGTGCGAGTAGCGAGGCGGGAAGATGTAGAATCAGGTAGCGCGTTCATATGATGCTTTTAGTGCGACAGCATAGCTCAGTAGCGAAGGGAAGATAGACTACGTACCTGGTACGCCGGACTTCCCGTCTTTCTTGAGTTGCCCGACGAAAACGAAAAGAAGAGCTCTTCGCGAAACCGAAGCACAGACTTCGGGGCGCGACGCGATGGCCGCGCGTCTCGCGCTGCGCCGCGTGGCGCGCGCGGTCGGACC
>ENA-OUOG01002101-OUOG01002101.1-marine-metagenome-genome-assembly--contig:-NODE-2101-length-21437-cov-4.246021_pt1 | contig 21437 bp, 20 predicted proteins | sample MGYA00248635_ERZ508505 | MGnify/ENA primary metagenome ERZ508505 (study PRJEB26176, sample SAMN06267871) | marine metagenome | isolation source: Saanich Inlet, British Columbia, Canada | place: Pacific...
GTTGTAACAACTGACAAAGAATTTCCACTAGCATTTACCAAAGCTCGGAAGTCTGGAAAGCCTGCTCTTTTACATCTCAAAATGAACCCTGCCGCATTATCGCCTAGAATCCGCTTAGATCTTTGATCATCCAAATCCCACAGACACTGCGAACCAAAGAAACATAAATACTCGTATCTGTTTGTCTGGAAGTTCTTAGGATCTAGAAGTGGCCGAAACTACCGTTTGCGCTGGTACGCAAGGATTTACAAACACACTATCTTTCCCACATTTTCTCGAATACTGTCTCCTAAACACTGCGTTCCCACCACACTGTCGCTAACACTGTGTTGAACACAGCGATTCCGCGCAAATTTTGGCAAAAAACACAGCAAAAAGTGTGTGTTTGGTGTGTTTTTGAAATTTACACGCATAGCGTGTATGGCGCTGACTTAAATAATTGATTTTATTTGTAAAATGGTGCCCGGGGGCGGAATCGAACCACCGACACGAGGATTTTCAATGAAGATTTTTATATATTTCTGTTGATTTACAATAATTTAGAAATAACATTTTTTGGTGTGCTTATAAATGTGTTTTAAAATGCACCCAAATTTGGAACGCAACCACTGTGTTGAACATAGCGTATTAGCATGCTGGCGGTGCATAAACTGCTAGCACCTCTAAGCGCTCGCTAACCTACTATCTAACAATTCACCTGCTTCAGTCAAAAGTGGGTACGCCAAGGTTGCAAATGAAGAGTTTAAAGTTTTCAAAGATCTTAAAAGATCAATGTGAATAGCGCTTGTTTCAATGGAGGCAATTTGCCCCTCGCGCAAGCGGATCAAATGTTGTTTTTCCAACTCTTGCTCAAGATCTCTTATAGTTTCTTTTTGCTCTACCACCGCACGCGCAATACCCACATCATCAGACATCAGCACAACAATACCCTGCTGAATATTACGTAGTACACGATCATAAAAGTCTAAAAGTTCAGCCTTCCCCTGATCTGAAAAGTTTGTCTTTTCTAGGAATTTACGTCGTGCAAGCCCAACTAGCTTTCTGGCGATTACATCTGAGCCAGTTTCTATGTTCACTGCATTACTTGACAAATCGAAGGCACGTGTACCGATCTCCTCTTTCCTATCGGCGCTTTGTATATTGGAAAGGTAAACCCTTACATCGGTAGCCATTCGAGAAATTTGAGCATGCTCTTCTTTTAACTGATCTGCCACGCGCTGGTCATAAACATCAAACAAACCAACGGCTTCTCGTAACATTGCTTCAACACGGTTACCCATCTCAACCATTTCTCTGCGAGCACATGAAAAAGCACGCTCAGGCTGATCAAGCACCGATTGATCTAAAGCAGAGCGTTCGAAAACTAGTCCATCACTTGTTTGCTTATTAGGAACCATGAGTTCTACAACTCGTAAAACTGGGCTTAAAAACACTAGCCCCAGGATGACTAAGAAAAAATTAAATACCAAGTGTAATCCTAGAACCTGCTGTTCTGCGCTGACACCCATTGTTAGCTCGCCCACTTGAAACTGGGCAACAAACATTAAGCCTGCAAGTGCGCCTCCGCCGCGCAGCAGCAAATTTGCAATCACAACACGCCTGACAGACAGATCAGCATGCAATGTCAAAACAAACGCGATAAACGCACCTCCAAGATTTGCACCTAAAACCATTGCGAAAGCTGCATTTAGGGGAAGAATTCCAGAGGCAGTAAACATTGCAAACAATAGGATTGCCGCCACACTAGAATGAACAAACCAAGCAAATATTGAAGCAACTATAAAAGCAGTGATCAAATCGTTTGCTAAATATCTTGTAACAGCTTGAAGAGCTTCAGCTTCAGCTACAGGTGCACTTGCAATCCGAATTAAATCTAAGGAGACAAAAATTAGGGCCAGCCCGATAAAAATGCGTCCAACCTGTCGCAGAGTTCTGCGAGAACTTCTCAAGAAAAAAATGACCCCAACTAAGAGAAGCACTGGCTCCAAAATAGCAACTCTAGAATTGAGAACCTGTACCACGATGGCAGATCCAAGATCCGCTCCTAACACGAGCGCTAGACTTGACATTGTGCCCAAAGCGCCACTGGACATAAAACCAGCCATTAAAAGCACCACAGCGGTTGAGCTTTGCAGTAGCGTCGCGGCGGTTATACCAGTTAATGCAGCACTGACCCTGTTTTGTGTGGTACGCCTCATCCAGAGGCGGATGTTGCTTCCGTATGCCCTCTCAAAACCAGTGCGAACCAGCCTTACCGCCCAAATCAAAAGACCGGCGGCAGCAGCTAAATTCAGAGCAACTATTATTGGTGCATGGTCCATTCTAACTACACTCAGAAAGCATAAGGGCCACCGTTATACGATGTTGGAACTGCACTCCAATGGTAACCCATTTCTGTATCAAGGACGCCAAAACCGGTTGGTTGGGTAAAAAAGCCAATAAAAGCATCCGTTCTTCTGTCGAGCGCAAATGCACTGCAAACCGACGGAGCAGTTACGGCTGAATGGCCGCCTACCTGACCGTAATGCACCCCGTGTACATGCCCAGCTAGAATTATAATGCTATGTTTGACATCACGCATTATTGCGCTGAATTCATCAATGCCTCTTAACCCAATTGCATCCATAAATTTAATGCCCGTTTTGAAGGGTGGGTGATGCATTAACACGACGGTTGGAGTTTCAACTGACTGAGACATCGCAGAGCTTAGAAAAGCTAGGCCATCTTTATTCACTTCTCCTGACCCGCTTCCTTCGATTAGGGTATCGAGGCCCACAATCAAAGTTCCGTTAACTGTGGTCTGCCAATTTATAGCACCACAATCGGGCATAAACGGCAAATCACTAAATGCATTTCTAAAATGCTCTCTGTGGTCATGGTTCCCAGGTATCGGAAGAACCGGCACGCCCAATCGATCTAATTGTGCGCGTACGAATTGATAACTAGATGCGGTACCATCGTCACTTAAATCACCACTAACCAATACAGCATCGACAGGACCGAGAGCGGATAGCATTTCGATGATTTGATCAATCGTATTTAACAAAATAGCCCTAGTATCTAAGACACCAGAAGCAGTTTTTCCTTCTGCGACCACGTGTAGATCAGTCAGGTGTAAAAATCGAGCCATTGGATTATTTGATCCCCGCCCGCAAAAATGCCTGCACGAACTGACGCTGAAAGATTAAAAAAGCCAGCAGAAGAGGCGCAACGGACATCATTGTTGCTGCAGAGATTACGCTTATATCTACTCCATTTTCAGGCGCGCCGAAAATCGACAAGCCAACAGTGAGTGGACGTGTATCAGGTGAGTTGGTAACGATAAGCGGCCATAAAAAATTGTTCCAGTGCGTAGAAACCGAAACCAAGGCATACGCAAGATAAGTAGGCCGCGCCAATGGCACATAAACACGCCACAAAATTCCAAACCAACCACAACCCTCTACCCGCGCAGCTTCATGCAGCTCAACGGGAACACCTTTGAAAGCTTGCCGCATCAAAAAGATACCAAAAGCAGAGGCCATGTAAGGCATCCCAACGCCAAGGATTGTGTCGAAAAGACCGATACGCGAAACCATGGCATAGTTTTCAACAATCAGAACTTCAGGAAGTATGAACAACTGCATAAGCACAAGGATAAACATTAAGTCCCTGCCAGGAAAACGTACTTGAGCAAAAGCAAAGCCCGCTAAGGTCGTAACAACGAACTGCCCGATGAGTATGATAGTGACCAATGCAAACGTATTTAAAAAATACCGCATCCATGGAGCACCATCCCAAGCAGTCCGAAAGTTATCTAAGGTCCAACTTGCCGTTAGATTAAAATTCACTGCATCCGAAGTTGAGTGAAACGCAGCCCAGAAGGCAAATACCAAGGGCGAAATCCAAACTATCGCGAGTAGGATAGCCCCGATTGGTTCAATATTTTGAATGATACGGCTCATTGATAGTGCGTCCGCTTATCAAGAACGGTGAACTTCACACCCGCTACAATCCCGAGCACCAGAAGCACAAGGATAGTCATAGCAGCAGCATGGGGCGCATCAAAGAATGCGAACGCCATCTCCCAAATGTAATAGAGTATTAGTTTGGACGCATCGTTCGGACCGCCTTTAGTCAAAATGAATAAATGGTCAATAAGTTTTACCGAATTGATCAGCGCATTCACCATTATGAAAAGGGTCGTAGGCATTAGCAAAGGCAACACAATGCGCCGCGTATAAGTCCAACGACTTGCACCTTCGATATCGGAAGCCTCTTTTAAATCCTCTGGAATGGTTTGAAGTGCGGCTAGATAAAAAATCATAAAAAATCCGGCCTCTTTCCAGATTGTGACAATGATAACTGCCCACAACGCTGTAGAGGGCTGACCAAGCCAATTCACACTCGGCAATCCAAACAAGCCGCCAATTTGATCCAACACACCTAATCCCGGTGTGTAGAAAAATAACCACAAATTCGCCGCAGCAATCATAGGAAGAACGGTAGGCGTAAAATACGCAGTACGAATGAAGCCACGGGCTGGGATTTTGGAGTTGGCCCAAAGTGCCATGGCCAAAGCTATTGCGATTGATATCGGGATAGTCGCAGCAGCGTAGATTAAGTTGTTGGTTACGACTTTCCAAAAGGTCGGATCCGCGAACAAATCAGAATAATTTTCGAAGCCTACAAACTCGCTTGGGCGCCTACGTGTTTGGCGACTAAAGATACTTGACCAAAAGGTTGCAAGTGATGGGTAAAATGCAAAGGTACTCAACAGAACCACTGCGGGAGAGAGCAAGATCCACCCGTATATAGCCTGCCGTCGTCGCTCTATTTGAACAAATCGTGACATAAAATTAACCTTTGCGAGACATTGGGCGCCCAAATGTTATGGGCGCCCATAGTGATTTCACTGATAAGCACGCAACAGGCGCTCTGCTGCTTCTTGAGCTTCCGACAAGGCTGCCTCAGGAGTGGAAGTTCCTGTCAGTGCTGCCTGAATTGCATTATTCAGACCCTCACGGACACGAGCTGTCTCAAACGTTGAGAACTCTGCAACTGCATTCTCAAGCTGATTACGAGCTACCAATGCGGGAGGAAATTCTGCTGTGTAGGCCTGCAAAGCCTCGGTCTCATATGCAGCAGGCGATACCCCCATGTACCCGGTAGCAATTGACCAAGCTGCAGCTTGCTCAGGCGAAGTCATAAACTCGATTAAGCGAAGAGCTGCTTCACGTTCCTCGGGTGTGGTATCTTCAAAAACATAGAAGTTACCACCACCAGTCGGCGAGCCTGGGCGAACATTCGCTGGCAATTCTGCGACACCGAAGTCAAAAGTAGCATTATTTTTGACGGCCGTAAGGTTGCCAGTTGAGTGCCACATCATTGCCGTTTGCCCTTCTAGGAAGGCTTGACGCAATGTTCCCCATTCAACTGTACCTTCAGGCATTATGCCATGTTCTTGACTAAGCGACAGCCAAAACTCAAGCGTATCGACGACGGCTTCATCATCGAAATAAGTTGTCAAACCATCATTTGACATCACTTCTTTACCATTTTGAATGGCTAATGCCTGGAACATCCAATACGGATATCCCGTCGACGGGATCATAAGTCCATAGGTATCGCCATTCGTCAGCGCTTGCCCCATCGAAATCATCTCTTCCCACGTCGTGGGCGGGCTTTCAGGATCTAGACCAGCAGCTCGAAACATATCCTTGTTGTAGTAAGCAACAATGGTTGAGCGCTGGAATGGAATACCCCAAGTCTTTCCTTCGATACGGCTATTTGCCATCAATGCAGGATAAAAGCTGTCTAGCCATGCTGGATCAACACCTTCGATATCGTCAAACGCGACAATGAGCTCCTGTTCAATTAAATCGTAAGCATCGATTGAGAACATGACTGCCAATTGAGCAGGTTCACCCGACGACAGAGCTGAGAGGGCTCGTACACGAGTATCGTCATAGTTGCCTGAGTAAATCGCATTTACGGTAATATCGGGGTTAGCTGCCTCAAAATCGGCCACGATCCCATCGACCACTTCGGTTAACGCACCACCCACGGCAATTGGGTAGTACATAGTGAGTTCGGTGTCCGCGACAACGGGCGTGGCAAACGCTGTAACAGCGGTCGCAACAACTCCTAGTTTGCATGAAAGTTTCATTTTAGTCCTCCCTGATTTGCATTAAAATTTAATGCGCTAAGCCCTTATCGGGCATGATTTGCAAGCCGATTGCCTGCAGTATCGAAAAGGTGGAGATCTTTATCCGCGAACGAGATTTCTATCGTTTCACCGGATGAAATGTTGTGGAGCCCAGGCAAGCTGAGTGTCAAACCCGATGCAGATTTATGCTCTAATCCGACAAAAGTCTCAGAACCCAAAAATTCGCATTCTGTTACGGTACATGTGAGGCGTCCTTTGCCTTTTTTTGAAACAGTGATGTTTTCTGCTCGCAACCCAACTTTTTCGACTCCATCGAACTCGCCTACATCGCAAGCATTGATTAGAGCCATCGGTGGCGAGCCAACAAACTCTGCAACAAACGTATTTGCAGGCGAATAATAAAGCTCTTCTGGGGTACCGGCCTGTTGTATCCGGCCATCCTTCATCAAGACGACGATATCCGCCATACTCATGGCTTCGGTCTGATCATGAGTGACGTAAACAACAGTAATTCCAAGATCCACTTGAAGTTTCTTAATATCCTTACGCACAGATGCGCGTAGTTTAGCATCAAGATTGGACAAAGGCTCATCCATCAGACATAGCGGCTGGTTAGCTACAATAGCTCGAGCCAACGCAACACGTTGGCGCTGTCCACCTGATAATTCGCCTGGCTTGCGATCTTCATATCCCAGCAGACCTGTAATCTCGAGAGCTCGCTGGAGTTTAGCCTTGCGTTCAGGCGCTGAAACCTTACGGACCTTGAGGCCAAAAACAACATTTTCAGAAACTGTTAAATGCGGAAACAACGCGTATGATTGAAAAACCATCGACAAATTACGATCTGACGGCGCCGCGTTGGTGACATCGACCCCATCAATTGTAATACGTCCCTGATCTGGCAGCTCTAAACCTGACAAGAGGCGCAAGGTTGTTGATTTTCCGCAACCACTTGGCCCTAAAAGGGCTACAAATGCTCCCCGTGGAATAGAAAGGGACACATCCTCAACCCCAAGCTGACCATTCCAACGCTTAGCAACACCACTGATTTCCACAAAGGCTACTGGTTGGGTCATTCAGTTATTCCTACAAAAGAAATTCTATCCGAAATCATCTCAACGACAGGATCATAAGTAACGTCAGGTCGATGGTCACAAATGACCTCACTGACTTCAGAAATCATGGCGCCAGCGGCAGGAGCAAGCCGACCAAACTTACTACTATCAATAACAAGTATTGAACGCTGAGCATTCATACGCATCGCTTCACTCGCCCGAACTTCAGCCTCATGAAATTCAAGCAAACGACCATCTTCCGCGACACCAGCAGTTCCAAAGACGGCGAATTCAGCGCGATAACGATTGAAAAATGAGACGACTTCCTCACCCACAAAGTCGCGGTCTGGAAGGCGAAGCTCGCCACCCGGAAGGATAATGCGATTAGATAGCTCTTCACTTAAAGCCATCGCAACGCTCAGGTTATTTGTGATGACCGTAAGCTCCTTATGATAGCGCAAAGCACGAGCGACCGTCAGCGGCGTGGAGCCAATTGACATAAATAATGTTGCTCCATTGGGAATTTGGGACGCGACCACCGAGGCGATTGCGCGCTTACCCATCAAATTGGTTCCAGCACGTTGATCAAAGGGCGTATTCACATGGCCAGCCGCGAGCTCAATTCGACCATGCGCTCGCCGTAAAGTTTGCCCATCGCACAGCAAATCAACGTCTCGCCGAATTGTTTGCATCGAGACGCCAAGCATTTCTGAGAGAGCGCCGACGCTTGCGCCACCACGCTCTCTTACAAGCTCCATGATTAGCTCATGTCTTCTAATTTTTTTTGACGCCAAGGCATATTCCTCCCTCGAGCGCTTACGATACACCACAAAAGCAACAAAGCAACACTATTTGTAATCTTTTATTACAAATTTAACAAACAACGCAAAATTAAAGCATTACATACCTAAAATATTTGATATTTTTTGCCAAATAGCTCATTTTTTGTTGTTTTGTAACTTTGTTGCTATACAAGGATACGCAACGCTATGAAGCAACCAGGTTGCACGAAAGGCCGTCCCACATATGCACGACGTCGCGAGTATATTTCACAGATACGAAGCCATCAGGCATCGATTGCCGAGCGCTGTCAGTGCAAAAAGCTCTGTGTTTATTGCTTCACTAATTGAAATTGTAGATGAGATTGACGCCTTTGTATTTGACGCATTTGGTGTTCTGAATGTGGGAGAAACACCGATACCTGGCGCAGCACAAAGACTTGAAGAACTACGTCATCTTGGGGTGCAGATACGAATCCTATCCAACGCTGCAAGCTACTCCCATGATCATGCCGTACAAAAATTTCGGGATCTTGGCATCCAAATCGATTCAGAAGAAATCATAACCAGTCGAGATGCTGCTCTAAATGATTTAGATGACAGACTGTGGGGCTGCATTGCCGCTGACGCAGATCAGCTCGAAGATATTGGAAAAGATACAATCAAGCTATCGGATCAAGCGAAAGATTACGACAACGTCGACGGTTTTTTGTTTCTATCTACTGAAAGCTGGACCCCAGAATACCAGTTCATCCTGCGCGATAGCCTGTTACGTAAGCCACGGCCTCTAATTATCGCAAATGCTGATATTGCTGCTCCCCGTGATTACGGTTTTTCTCTTGAACCAGGACACTTCGGACATCTTTTAGCAGATGAAGGCATCGAAGATATTAAATTCTATGGAAAACCGTTTCCCGAAGTTTTCGAAATGATTGAAAAATCTCTTCCGAGCATATCGACGCCACGAATAGCAATGTGCGGAGATACTCTTCATACTGATATACTGGGAGCCGCGGCAAGAAACTGGCGCACCGTTCTAGTGGAGCGCGACGGAATGTTTGCCGGTGTGGATACTGTGGGCTATCGAACCAATGCAGGGCTAGACTCCACTTGGCGCTTGTCGCGTATTTAAGCGGCAATCCTAAGCACTCTGATTTACGAAAAGGCTCGCGCAGCCTGTTTATGTGTTGGGCCTCATGCCGGCATCTGCGATCAGTCGCTGCACTCTTCCCGGATAATCAGTTACTATTGCATCAACTCCAATATCCAGCATCCGAATGATATCGTCGGCCTCATTGACGGTCCAAACCGCAACCACCAATCCAAGGTCTTGCGCAGCCGTTACCATATTTTTGCTGACCTCATCAAAATATGGGCACCAAACACGCCCACCTGCATCTTTGATTAGCTGAGGAATTTGAGCACTCAACCCTGTGAAGTCCGGCGCAACAGAGTGCGAAGAGTCTTCCCCTTCTAAGGTCTCTGGGGGATTTAAATGTGTGAGGAAAGAAGTGGGGAAATCTGGCGCATACTGCTGGCATAAATTCAACAACTTCCAATCGAAACTATGCAGAAGCGTTCGGTCAGCTAATTTAGCCACTCGAACCGCATCAACGACTTCTTTAACAAGGCGTTTACGATACTGCATATCGCAGGAACGCCGTGGATCAGACTTTATCTCGAGCATTAAGAAGGTATTAGAGTGTTCAGGTCTGGCAGCTAGATTTAAGAGATCGTCCAGCTTGGGCACATGAATGCCATCGATTTGCGCTTGGTCTTTGAACCTCTGCCCGTACGTTGTAGTGCCATCAATCCGACCAATATCGAACTGTAGGACTTCATCTAGCGTAAGCTCTGAAATAGGCTGTTCTTTTTTAATAAATAAACCGCTTGGCTCACGAAAGGTCGGAGCGTGTAGTCGATGGTTGTGGGTTATTACAGGAACAAAATCCGCGGTCATAACCACATCAAATTCTAACAAATTTATTCCTGTGTTTAGTGCAAACTCAAAGCCAATCATTGAGTTTTCAGGAAGAATTCCACGCGCCCCCCTGTGCCCAATTATTCTGACCACATTTTCGGCACCACGGAAAGCTTCCGCAGCATCCAATTTAGTCATGATCCAACCTCTTTTGTGACGCTGGATCAAAGAGATGGATGTTCGCAGCAGATACACTAAACTTCATAAGGTTAGATGCATGATCAAGGGTATGAACACCGTTTACACTCACAGTTATAGCTTCGGATGTGGCCTCTAAGTGACCATGCAAGAGTGTGTTAGCACCTAAAGGTTCGGACACGCGCATCTCAACGCTGATAGTTCCTTCTTGATCAGGAACTAAATGTTCAGGCCTAACACCAAATTTAACGGGGCCATTTGGCAACTTAGTGGCTACGACTTTACTTTCATTGAGATAAACGAATTTATCTTTGACGTGCGCATCAAACACATTCATTGCGGGGCTTCCAATGAATTGTGCTGCAAACAATGATTGCGGCCTTTCATAGACCTCTAAAGGGGTTCCAATTTGTTCTGCGACGCCACTATTCATAACGATCATTCGATCTGCCATTGTCATAGCTTCGACTTGATCATGCGTCACATAAAGAGAGGTAATTCCAAGTTTCTGTTGAAGCTCTCTTATTTCCAACCTCATTTGTACGCGCAATTTGGCGTCCAAGTTGGATAAAGGCTCATCAAAAAGAAAAACAGATGGTTCTCGGACAATTGCACGCCCCATTGCGACACGCTGGCGTTGCCCTCCAGATAATTGCCGTGGTTTGCGATCCAGCAATTCAGTCAACTGCAGTAATTTGGCCGCCTCATCAACTTTTGACATTATGCTAGCTTTCGGCAAACCAGCTATCTTTAGGCTATATCCCATATTTTCTCTAACAGACATATGCGGATACAATGCATAGTTTTGAAAGACCATTGCGATATCTCGCTCCATTGGCTCTTTCTCGTTAACACGCTGATTTGCGATAATAATGTCGCCTTCAGTTACCGTTTCCAAACCAGCAACCATTCGAAGAAGTGTGGACTTTCCACAGCCAGACGGCCCAACGATTACAATAAATTCTCCATCAAAAATATCCAGGCTGACACCATGTATGACATCCACTGAACCGAAGCTCTTTTTTACGTTGTTTAAACTTACCGTCGCCATTCTACTTCTCGCTATCAACCAAGCCGCGGACAAAAAGGCTTTGCATTGAAACCACAACAATCACAGGGGGAACCATGGCCAAAATCGACGTCGCCATAATGACTGGCCATTCAGCTACATCATCGCCGGATGGGAACATCTGATTGATACCCATCACAATCGTATTCATGCTCGGATCTGTAGTAATTAACAGCGGCCAAAGGTACTGGTTCCAACCATATATGAATAAAATTACAAATAAGGCTGCGATGTTGGTACGGCTCATTGGGACAACGATGTCTATAAAAAACCGCATTGGCCTTGCGCCGTCGACCCGAGCAGCTTCGGCGAGTTCATCTGGAATTGTGAGGAAAAATTGACGAAATAAAAACGTAGCAGTTGCAGAAGCGATCAGAGGAAAAATAAGTCCCGCATAGCTGTTCAGCATTCCAAAACCTGCAACCACTTCAAAAGTAGGAACTATGCGCACCTCTACAGGGAGCATCAAAGTAATAAAAATCATCCAGAAAAAAGTAGTTCGCCCTGGGAACCGAAAATAAACGATAGCAAAAGCAGACAATAACGAAATTGCGATTTTTCCAATCGCAATCCCCAGCGCCATTACTAAGCTATTAAGAAGCATCGTTAGAACTGGCACGTTAACGCCTGAAAAGAGCGCGGCTTTGTAATTTTCCCAAAAATGTTCGCCTGGGATCAACGGCATAGGCGGCCGCACGATTTCAGGCTGGGTTACAGTTGATGCTACAAAAGCCAACCATATTGGAAAAAACACTACGAGTACGCCAAAGATCATAAAAATATGGCTTAGCCATAGACCAGCACCACGACGCTCGACCATTCCGTGATATTGCGCCATTAGTAATGCACCCTTTTCTCTACGTACTTAAACTGAATGACCGTTAACAAACCGACAACCAACAGAAGAATTACTGATTGCGCAGAGGATGAGCCCAAATCTTGGCCTACGAACCCGTCAGAGAACACTTTGTAAACGAGGATAGTCGTTGCTTGCTGGGGCCCGCCTGAAGTGATCGTGTGGATCACCCCAAACGTCTCAAAAAACGCATACACAACATTCACTACCAACAAGAAAAACGCTGTTGGGGTAATTAAAGGCAATACTATTCCAAAAAACCTACGCCAGAAATGTGCGCCATCAATTGCTGCAGCTTCAATGACAGAACGCGGGACAGATTGAAGGGCCGCGAAGAAAAATAAAAAGTTATAACTTATGCGCCCCCATGCTGAAGCGATAACGACCAACCCCATCGCTTCACCGTCGTTAAGGACGTGGTTCCAATCATAGCCAAGTTGCCCAAGATACCAAGACACCACGCCAACGCGAGTGTTGAACATGAACATCCACAACACCCCTGCCACTGCTGGAGCCACAGCGTAAGGCCAAATAAGTAGGGTCCGGTACAGGCCAGAACCCTTGATCAAGCGGTCTGCAACCACCGCCAAAAATAAAGCAGGCACCATAGAACAAAGAGTAACCAAAACAGAAAAAACAGCAGTAGTTACAAAGGATGCGCGATAAAAGCGATCAGACAAAAGAAATTCAAAATTCCCCAACCCGACAAATTGCGCAGAAAGCCCAAAGGGATCAGGAATGAAAAGCGACTGCCAAATAGCCTGTGCTGCTGGATAAAAAAAGAAAACAGCCGATATCAAAACTTGTGGCGCAATCAGAAGCAAAGGCAAAAGCCAGCCTCGAAAAGTTACACGCTTTTCCATTATGAAACCCCGAATAGGTGCGGGCCTAATTAGCCCGCACCAAATCCACCGTTACCGTGATTAACGATTTGCTTGCTCAAAACGCCGTAGCAATCCGTTTCCGCGTTCAACTGCGCTATCCATTGCTTCCTGTGGCGACTTGTCACCAGACCAAATGGCTTCCAGCTCTTCATCTATAATTCCGCGAATTTGGTCAAATGAGCCCAAACGCAGCCCTTTCGAGTTTGCTGTTGGCTCGTTAGCGGTCATTTGGATTACAGCAACATCCGTGCCAGGGTTTTCATCATAAAAACCAGATGCTCGGGTAGCTTCACCTGCAGCAGCGGTAATTGGCAAATAACCTGTATTTTGGTGCCACGCTGCCTGGATGTCTGTAGATGACAAGAAACTCAAAAACTCGCCAACGCCACGATACTCTTCTGCGTCATGCCCCTCCATAACCCACAAAGATGCACCACCAATAATAGTATTTTGGGGTTCAGATGCGACAGCTTCCCAGTAAGGCAGTGGGCGCACATCAAAGTCAAACTCGGCCTCGGCACTAATACCTGCGTACCCAGCCGAACTTTCAGTAAACAAAGCACACTCGCCGGCGCGGAAATTTGCACCGCCCTCATTACGACGACCAGTATAAATGAACTTACCGTCCTGAGCCCACTCTTGCATTGCAGTCAAATGCGCAATTTGCGCAGGACCATTAAAGGTCAACTCAGTGTCAAGGCCTGCGAAACCATTGTCACGAGTTGCGAAAGGAACATTGTGATAGGCGGAAAAATTTTCCAAATGGATCCAGCTCTGCCATGCGGTTACGAGGGGGCAATCTTCCCCGCCAGCTTTCAAAGCATCCAAAGCTTCACCAACTTGCTCCCAGGTTGAGAGATCCATGTCGGGATCCACACCTGCTGCTTCAAATGCATCGCGGTTAACCCACAAAACTGGCGTTGAGGAGTTAAACGGCAATGACAACATGTCGCCGTCAGTTGTCGTGTAATAGCCTTTGACAGCGCCAATGTATGCATCAGGGTCAAACTCTGCGCCACTCTCAGCCATAACTTCATAAACTGGGCGCACCGCACCCTCGGCGGCCATCATTGTGGCAGTACCAACCTCAAAGACCATTAGTACATGAGGCTGTTCGCCAGCACGAAATGCAGCAATACCAGCGTTTAGTGTTTCTGAGTAATTTCCTTTGTGGCTCTGAACTACGACATAGTCGCTTTGGCTCGCGTTAAACTGTTCAACTTGCTCTGCTACCAATTCACCAAGCCGACCAGTGAAAGCATGCCAAAAATTTATTTCCGTCTGAGCGTATGCTGCAACGGGCGACAGTGTCGCGGCGACAGCTGCCCCGCTCAAAAGATACTTTTTCATCTTTCCCTCCCTTACGCGCTCAACTGCGCTGTCAAACGGCCAAGCGAGTCTCCCACCCGCACCGACCCTCAGAATCAAAACTGTATCTCCGACAATCTATAATTCAAGTAATTATTTTGGTGGATTTTTATAATACAAAGTTATAATTTGAGATGATCAGGAGCTAAGTGCATGACATCACGCAACATTCCCAAAATTCGTCAACTTGAAGCATTGATGTCCGTAATAGCCAGCGGCTCAATGACTGCAGCCGCTGCAAACCTTGGTATTAGTCAACCAGCGATCAGCCGGCTTCTGAGTGATTTGGCGAAGGATTTCGACTTTCAGCTTTTTGAAAAACGCGATGGCCAACTGCGCCCAAGTCAAGAAATCCAAGTGCTGGAAGCTGACATTCGCAGAGTGCTTGAATTGATGCGGCACATTGCTGATGTAAGCGCCGATATTACGCGCCACAAAGCTGGCCACCTAAGGATCGCTTGTTTGCCTGGGTTTGCAACAAGCCACTTACCTAAAGTAGTTGCCGACTTTTTACGTGATCGTCCGGGCATCACAATGACAATAGAGCCCGATAGACCAGAACGCATCCTAGAATGGATGGTAAATGAACAATACGACTTCGGAATTACCGATGGTTTCTTTGGTCATCCTGCAATTGACCATATCGAGCTCAACTTAAGAACGGTTTGCATTTTCCCAACTGGGCATCGCTTGGAAGCGTTGCATGAGATTTCGCCCTCTGATCTTGCAGAAGAGCCAATGGTGCACACTCGAAAAGACAGTGTATTTTTCAGTCAACTTTCTAGCCGGTTCCAAATGGCTAAAAGTAACTTCAATTCACACGTGGAAGTCAGGCAATTCACAGCAGCCTGCGAGCTCATTTGTAACGGTGTTGGAGTATCAGTAGTTAGTGAGCTCGACGCAGTACAATACACTGAAAAAGGCTTGAGCTTCAGACCGTTTACTCCGGCTGTCCCACATCGCATTTCGTTGGTCAGGCCAATCCACAAAGCCCCGTCTATGCTGACCAAGGAATTCATAGCTCACTTTGAAAAAAGTGTTGAGAGCTTTCGCGCATAACCGCTCTCTGAAGAACAAATTGAAACCAAAAACTATGAAGAGATTTATTTCAAACGCTCTCGCAGAAAGCATCAAATTACTAGTCCGTCGACCTGACCACCTGCAAGTTGGCGCGCTTTGTTACAGATACAAAAAGGAAAAGCTTCAAATTCTCTTAATTACAAGCCGAGGAACAGGTCGTTGGATCATCCCAAAGGGATGGCCAATGAGAGGTAAACACGAATGTTTAGCGGCGCAACAAGAGGCCTGGGAAGAGGCAGGTGTCACTTCTGGCGAGATCAACTCCGAGATGATTGGAAAATACCGGTCAAAAAAAATACTGCCAACAGGTGTAGGCCTTAACGTTGAAACACTTGTTTATTGCTATGAAGTCTCAGAATTGTCCAAAGAGTATCCCGAAAAGCACCAGAGAAAACGCAAGTGGTTTTCACCAAAGCAAGCCAGTAAAAAAGTGGTTGAGCCTGAGCTTAAACGCCTAATCTTAGATTTTGCGTTGGAAAAATGAATGCCAGCTGACGTCAAAAATGCACTTTAAAGCATCAAAAAATTTGAAAAACCATCAGGGGCGCAGAACAGTGGCCAGTCGTGCAGCGGCTGTCACCCCATCGATCAAAACAAGATCAAGGTCGCGGGATAAAGCCTCGATGATAGAAACGGCCCCAGAACAGCCGAGGATCAAGCTTCGGGTGCCTTGGGGCAAATTGCGCGCAAGTTTTAGGAATTGCGCAGCCGCCCATTCGGGATCTTCGGTCAGCGATAAAACAGGCGTGTTGGCCGCCTCTACCACCTTGATGGTCTGCGCAAATCCTTGCGCGCTGAGGTTTTCTCGGATCACGGGGATGGCCTCGGGAACAGTCGTGATCACGGCACTTGATCCGCCCCGGAGCTGCGCCATAAGAAAACTGGCTTGACCGATCCCAATCACAGGGCAACTGACCCGCGCTTGGGCCTCTGCAAGGCCTGTATCATCAAAACAGGCGATGATAATCGCCCCTGCCCCTTGTGCGGCCGCTTGGTCAATCAGCGTCAGCAAAGGCGGCACAGCGCGCGCGCCATCCTCTGGCCCTTCGATTGCGGGCGGGCCAAGATGCGATGTCCACCCCTCAAACACCAAGTCTGGGGCCGCTCGCCGTGCAGCCGCAAGGGCGGTCTGCGTCATCGCCTCAGTGCTGTTGGGGTTGATCAGGAACACGCGCATAGGATCAAACCATCCCCTGACCTGCATCAGAAGAATGATCCTTGCGCCGTGAGAACAGCCAAACGGCAAGGAAAAACACCCCAATTATGCAAAAGGAAAATACCGTGGTCAGCGTCCCAAGCGCAAAGATCACAGGCGTTGTGACATTCGTGGTCATCCCAAAGATTTCGAGCGGCAGGGTGTTGTAACTGCCTGCAGTCAAAAGGGTGCGTGCGAATTCATCATAGCTGAGCGTGAAGCCAAACAGAGCAACACCAATCAAGGAGGGGGCAATAATCGGCAAGACCACATGGGCAAATGTCTGCCACGCGGTCGCACCTTGGTCACGCGCCGCCTCCTCATAGCTTTTGTCGAAACGGTTAAAGACGGCAAACATGATCAAAAGACCAAAGGGCAATGTCCATGTCAGTTGGCTGCCAAAGCCAGAACTGGCCCAATGCACAGGCAGGCCAATTTGGTTGAAAATCAGCCCAACGCCTAATGAAATCAGGATCGAAGGGATCACAAGCGAGGCGATGCAGAGATAAAACAGTAAGCTGGAGCCTGCGAATTTCTTACGAAACGCAAGCCCCCCCAAAACCGAGACAACCACAGTCGTCACCATCACCATCAGCCCCAAGGCCAAGGAACGGCGGAAGCTGCCCCAAATATCGCCTACGGCCTGTTCTTCGAACAAATCGTAAAACCAATAGAGCGACACGCCGCGCATTGGGAAGGTCAGCCCCCCCTCTGGCCCCTGAAAGCTGAGGATGCCAATGGTCAAAATTGGGCCGTAAAGGAACAGTACGAAAAGGCCAAAAAAGGCGGAGAGCAGATAAAAGCTGCGGCTGCGCTTTTCCATCTCACAGCTCCTTTCGAATATCGACAAGACGCAACAACAGGCCGATGACGATCAAGACAGTGATCAGCAAGACCACCGCCGTGGCAGAGGCCGAAGGGTATTGCAGCAGGTTAATGTCATTGGAAATCAGGCGCCCCACATTGGCGCGTTGACTGCCCGACATAAAGCGCACCGTGATAAAATCGCCCATCACAAGCGTAGTGACGAAAATGGTGCCAATCATGATGCCAGGTTTGCACAGTGGGATGATCACATGGGTCAAACTCTGCCACGCGCTGGCCCCTTGATCTCGCGCCGCCTCAATCAGGGCGCGATCAATGCGCATCATCGTGTTGAAAATTGGCACGACCATGAACAGCGTGTAGAGATGCACAAAGGCCAAGATCACGCTGAAATCGCTGAACAGCAACCATTCAAGGGGCTCGTCAATAACACCCCATGAGATCAGTGTAGAATTGGCTAGGCCATTTCGCCCCAAAAACGGAATCCACGAAATCATACGGATGATATTGGATGTCCAAAATGGGATGGTGCAAAGCAAAAAGAGTGCAATTTGCCATTTGAGGCTGCGGATTTCAAAGGCCAGATAATAGGCAACAGTGAACCCGATCACGAGGGTGAAGGCCCAAGTGATCAAGGCATATTTGAACGTATTGAGAAAGACCCTGTAGGTCACGGATGACCCGAACAGGAACTCGTAATTGTCGAATTGAAAAGCAGGGTAAATTGAATATTCGGTCGCGCCCCAGAAGCTGACAATCACAATCATGACAATCGGCGCAACAAGGAAGGATAAGAGAACAGCCGCCATCGGGGCCGCTTGTATCCATGCGGTGACTTGCTTGGTCATCTGGGAACACTTTGGTTATGGGGTGGTTTTGGGGTATGAGGGGGCAGCATGGCCACCCCCTCAGCTGTGCAAGATCGCTTAAGCGGCGATGAATTCATTCCACTTGCGCACCATGTATTGGTTCTCTTCCATGACTGAGTTCCAGCAGGCCACAGCCCCCATGCGGTCATAGAATGAGCCACCATCACGGATCTCACCGGCACCTGCCAATTTATCCCCAAATGGCGAGGTGATGTCATCGGTGCTTTCTTTGCCTTCGAACCAATAGCCCCACTCGTTTTCGCTCATGAAGTCTTTGGAGGTCTCAGGCACAGCAGAATAATAGCCCTGACGCATCAAGAAGCCGCCAACCCAACCCGAGAGATACCAGTTAATGTAATCATAGGCGGCATCCAACTCCATGCCCGAGAGATTGGCCGACAGGCCAATGCCACCACCCCAGCTGCGATAGCCTTCGCGCAATGGCTGATAGACGCATGGGATACCGCGCGAGCGCACGGCGGTAATCGCGGGCGACCACATAGATTGAATAACCACCTCGCCCGAAGCCATCAGGTTGACGCTTTCGTCAAAGGTTTTCCAGAAGGCGCGGAACTGGCCATTTTGTTTGGCTTCCGTGAAGATGGCGATGGTGCGATCGATTTCATCGCGGGTCATATTGCCCTTGTCGCCATATTGGATTTCACCCATGGCTTCGCAAACCATTGCCATATCCATGATGCCGATGGAGGAAATATCAAGGATCGAGGCTTTGCCTGCGAATTCTGAGTTCAACAATTCAGACCAGCTTTCAATCGGGCGGCCAATCAGATCAGGGCGAATGCCAAGCGTATCTGCGTTGTAGATGGTTGGGATCAGGGTCATCCACCCCGATTCATTGTTCACAAATTCGGTTCCACCTGGCCCCTCAACAAAGCCAACGGTGTGGGGCGCTGTGCCCTGTGCAATCGTGCTTTCTGGGGTCAGCTTACCATCGCGGAAAATGCCGACAATCTTATCGTAATTGGTGATGCGGCTGGCATCCATCGCTTGAAGGTTGCCCGAGGGCCAAACCTTTTTGCAGACGAAATATTCGATATCCGCAATGTCGAAACTGTCAGGCTGGGTGGCGGCGCGCTGCGTCACACTGTCGGTGTCGAGTGCGGTCATCTCAAGGGTGATACCGAGGTCTTCTTTCACCTTGGTTGCCACCTCATTGAGGTTCGAGACGCCTGTGCCAAACTGGCGCAAGGTGATGTCGCGAATGGATTGCCCCCAAACCATTGGCGCGGGCAATGCAGAGGCGGCCAAAGCAGCCCCGCCTGTTTTCAGGAGGGAGCGGCGGCTGTAGCGAATTTTTGGAACTGAAGTCATGTCGTGATCCTCTTGGCTGAAACGGCAGTTTTAAGCGGAGACCAGATGTGCGTTTTGGTCATCCCAAGTAAGCCCAATGACCTCACCAAGGTCTTTGGGGGTTTCGATGAATTGATGATCTGGTACGAGGGCGGTGGCCTCTTGATCCCCCGCCACAAGGGCGGTCAGCGCCACATGCGCGCCTTGATATTCAACGCCAATCACGCGGCCATCCATGCGCCCTGCCCCTTGGGCGGTGACTTGGATTGCATCATTGCGCAGCGCAAGCTGACCTTGGGGCAATTTCAAAACGTTATGCCCCCCCAAGAACCGCGCAACGAAGGCGGTTTTGGGCTTATTGAAAATATCGCGCGCCGATCCTGCCTGTTCGATCTTGGCATTGTTCATCACGATAATCTCATCGGCCAAAGCCAAAGCCTCGTCTTGGCCATGGGTGACATGGATGAAGGTAATCCCAAGCTCACGCTGAAGGCGCTTAAGCTCCGCGCGCATCCGAATGCGCAAGAATGGATCAAGCGCCGAAAGCGGCTCGTCCAACAGCAAGACTTGCGGGCGGGTAATCAGGGCGCGCGCCAAGGCAACCCGCTGTTGCTGCCCTCCTGATAATTGATCAGGCTTGCGCTCGGCCATTGCAGACATCTCGACCAGTTCAAGCATGTCATTGGCGCGCTTGTGACGGGTTGCGCGATCAATCCCTGCCATCCGCAGACTAAAGGCCACGTTGTCGCGCACACTGAGATGCGGGAAAAGGGCATAGTTTTGGAACATCATAGCCGTGCCGCGTTTTGCGGGTGGCAAATGGGTGACTTCGCGCCCGTCAAGAACGATTGCGCCGTCTGATACCCCTTCATGGCCTGCGATCATCCGCAATGTCGAAGATTTGCCACAGCCAGAGGGGCCCAGCAGGCATGCATAGACCCCCGACTTGAAGCCATGCGAAATCGCATCCACCGCAAGCGCATCGCCATAGCGTTTGGTGAGAGAAATCAATTCAAGGTCAAGCGGGGCCGTCATAGGGTTTCCTTGCTGTTTTTCTCAGCAAGCGACCCAAAGCGGCGCAGGTCTATGATGGATAGAAATCGAATCTCGCCGTTGCAGGCAAACGCTTAAAATTTAAGCACGTATTTCCCTGTTTGCGCAGCGATTGCGCACAAAATTGTATACAATCTAATAATAGCTTGGATACTGAACAGGCGCGCCTTGCACTCGATTCTATTCGTCCCCATCTTTGCGTGTAAGGAGAACCTGATGAACAAAGCACCCAAAGAACAGTTCTTTTTGCATCCCGTGGTCAATGGCCCAAGCGGGGATCTGGTCACAGATCTCAGCATGGCAATTTATGAACACCGCCTTCTTCCAGGGACAAAACTGGGGGAAGACGAATTGAGCGATATTTACAACGTCTCACGCACCGTGGTGCGCGCGGCGTTGCAGGCGCTTTCGCATTTGCAACTGGTCGAATTGCGCCGCAATCGGGGTGCTTTTGTTTCGCAACCCACTGTCCGTGAGGCCCGCGAAATTTTCGAAGCGCGCGCCTTGCTCGAGCCGCGCACCGCCCGTTCTGCCGCCGAGCGGATGACAGATGCGGCGCTTGCGCGGCTTGAGGCCCATATCGAGGCCGAACATAAGGCCATCCATGCAGGCGAACATGGCAAGGCCGTGCGCCTTTCGGGTCAATTCCACATCGAAATTTCTCACATCGCTGACCAAGCCACCATTGCAGAATTCATCGAACGCTTGGTTGCGCGATCTTCGCTGATTGTCGCGATTTACTGGCGCCGCCAAAGCGCGCTTTGCGAGAAGCACGCCCATCACGCCCTTGTCGAGGCTTTCCGCCGCAAAGACGGCGCAGAGGCCG